>Ga0194116_10007460_pt1 | contig 11315 bp, 11 predicted proteins | sample TA2MahsurfametaG_4_FD_148617 | JGI IMG/M metagenome (GOLD analysis project Ga0194116, IMG submission 148617) | Freshwater microbial communities from Lake Tanganyika, Tanzania - TA2015008 Mahale S9 surface | ecosystem: Environmental > Aquatic > Freshwater > Lake | place: Tanzania: Lake... | reverse complement strand
TGGGTTTGTTAGGGCGACAACCCTAACTGATGAGTTTTAATGTGTATCTTTTATTATTCCTACCTTATATGCTCTTTTTATAAGAGAAAAGCAGGAACTGCACGAACAAGTCATCATAGACCTCTTATTATTCATTGTTATTATAATATAATATTTTTTCTTTAAGTTGATTTATAAAAAAATAGGCATTTTAAATCTTCAGCGGTGTAAATATGTTTAAAAAAATCGGCATTTAAAATGCGCACCGCTCTAAAAGGTGAATAATAAAAAAAATTTCTGAAAATAAATTAATTTGATTTCATTATTAAATCAATACTATTTTCCAAATCAATAATCGTAGTATTATTTTCTATTTGATAATCAAAATTGGTTTTAATCCATAAGTATTCTGAAGGATGAATACTATCAGGTTTATCTATTTTACAAGATTCATAAAGTTTATACCATTCAGGTAATATTCCTCTAGTAATTTTAATTATTTTAGCACCATAAGATTGTAACATTTTAATTTCATTAAGAAAACGACAATCTGTAATAACACAATTAGTATACTTAGATAATTGTCTTTCGACTGAAATTACCCAAATATCTGGATGAAAATGATTGCGAAATAAATCAGTTCCAAAATATTGTAGAACATAACGTGGTGTTAAGTTTGTTATTTGTAATTTTTCACTCCACCATGGATCGATCTGTTCTCTCCATTCTCGTGATTCCTTAGTTGAACCTTCTAACATTTCACGATCCCATCCAAAAAGAATTGCAATAATATCTTTCAAAACTCCTGCAAAACTTAGTTTTATAAAACCATATTTATTTATAAGATAAGATCCAATAGTATCTTTACCTGAACCTTGTAAACCACAAATGGCTATTATCATTAAATTAATTTTTTATTTGATAACTAAATATTATATCAATTTTTGTAATAATAAAAAAATTTGATTTAAATATTTATTAAACAACTTATTGGTATACAATGCAAATAAAAATTAAATATAATGAATTATGGCAATTTGCAAATCCAGATCAAAAACAAGCTTATGAAAATTATAAAAATAGACCAATGTATTCGCCAGAATTACCAGTAACTACAAATGAATTATCAGTTTATAGAAAATATAATGATCCATATCTACCGACATATATTTCAGATGGAAATAATGTTTTACCAATAGCTGATTTTGATGATGTTCAAGTATTTTTACTTGATATCAATCCAGTTAACTGGCATGCAGCAAGAAATTATCAAGTTTGGGCATATTATGATTTTATGTATGATAATAAACAGAGAAAAACATATGCTTCCAAATATTCTACATATTTAGCATATCCAGCTCACACAAGAGAAGTAACTGAAATAGCTATTGATGATTTACCACCAAATATTATTTTCAGTATTTCAAGAAATGAAAATAATAGTGTTTATTATGAAAGAAATGATGCAAGTGCTACTAGAGTTAGAATTTGCGATAATGAATCTGCGCGTTCTGGATATCGTGGATTTTATAATAGGATGACAATGGATGTTGGATTAGTTGTTATTTCTAGTCCTAATACATCAAGTTCATTGTCTTTACCTGCTAATTTAATCTTGGAGAAAACAAATAATGAAGAAGATCAATGTATTATGTGTTATTCAAATAAAAAGAATTTAACATTTAATCCATGTAATCATAATATTACCTGCTCTGAATGTTATCTTAAATTTAATAAAAAATTAGAATGTCCTGTTTGTAAGGGAACTATTTTATCCTTGTCTTAATTTATTATTAAATTAAAAAAAATTGAAAAATATATATTTAAAAATTTATTCTTTATAATATTAATGAACCCCAGTTTTGAATCTTCTACTCCCTCTTCAACTGAATGTCCTTGTGATTTAACATTCAGTTTAGCAAATCCTTCCTCAAAGTTTTCTCTCAACATTAATGCATTCAATGGTAATACAACTAATTTTGGTGGTCGTTGTGCTGCTCCTAAACCAAAATCATTACCTATGCCGTCGCAACCATTATCTAATCCAACATTATTAAATAGAGATGCTACCAAAATTTTACGTCCAGGTATGGTTGTCCCTATGTAAAAAAATTTTTTTTATAATCTAAATTAATGGATTATAAACAAAAGTATCAAAAATACAAACAAAAATATTTAAATTTATTAAAAAGTCAGAAAGGTGGTCAGCCATTTTTAATGGATATTCTTGCAGGTCCTGTATTTTCATATTTATTTGAAAGAAATCAAAGACTACTCCAATTAATTTATACTAATAGACAACCTGTTATGATGCAACCATTAGAAAATTTTACATTGAATCATAGATATAGATTGCAATTACTTGGTAGAAGCAGTATAAGTGTACTATTAGCTACAAGATTAGTGCAAGGTGAAATAAGGAATACTGGATTAGAATTACGATTAGCAAAACGTATTATTTCTCGTACGCATGAACTACCAGAAATATCTCCACCGACATTGGCTACAACATTAGATAAAAGTAATAATGGGCACAGCAGCTCTGTTAGTTCTGTTGCATTCCACCCAACTTTGCCCCTTTTGGCAACTTGCTCCTGGGACCAGACCGTGAAGTTGTGGCGTCTGGATAAACCTGACGGCTCGGCAGCGACTTGTGTGGCAACTCTGGATAGTAGTAAAGGGTGGCATCAAGGCGGGATGGTTTTGTCTGTTGCGTTCCACCCAACTTTGCCCCTTCTGGCAACTGGTTCTAGCGACAATACCATGAAGTTGTGGCGCTTTTCAGCCGACGGCTCGGCAGCGACTTTAGCGGCAAGACTAGGTATAAGTAACGAGGGACACTTCGACGATGTTAATTCTGTTGTGTTCCATCTAACTTTGCCCCTTATGGCAACTGGCTCTAGCGACAAGACCGTGAAGTTGTGGCGTCTGGATAAACCCGACGGCTCGGCGGCGACTTGTGTGGCAACTCTGGATAGTGGTAACGAGGGACACAGCAACTATGTTTTGTCTGTTGCGTTCCACCCAACTTTGCCCCTTTTGGCAACTGGCTCCGAAGACAACACCGTGAAATTGTGGCGTCTGGATAAACCCGACGGCTCGGCAGCGACTTGTGTTACAACTCTGGATAGTAGTAACGGGGGACACAGCAGCAGTGTTTGGTCTGTTTTGTTTCACCCAACTTTGCCCCTTCTGGCAACTTGCTCCAGCGACAATACCACGAAGTTGTGGCGTCTGGATAAACCCGACGGCTCGGCAGCGACTTGTGTTGCAACTCTGGATAGAAGTAACGAGGGGCATAGCAGCGCTGTTATGTCTGTTGCGTTCCACCCAACTTTGCCCTTTTTAGCAACTGGCTCCCTCGACAGGACCACGAAGTTGTGGCATCTGGTGCATACCCCCGACGGCTCGACAGCGACTTGTGTGGCAACTCTGGCGGGGCACAGCAACAGTGTTTGGTCTGTTGCGTTCCACCCAACGGCGCCCCTTTTGGCAACTGGCTCCGAGGACAACACCGTGAAATTGTGGAGACTGTAAAATTTTATTTATAATCTATAATAATGGATTATAAACAAAAGTATTTAAAATATAAACAAAAATATTTAAATTTATTAAAAAGTCAGAAAGGTGGTAAGCCATTTTTAATGGATATTCTTGCTGGTCCAGTATTTTTATATCTATTTGAAAGAAATCAAAGACGGCTCCAATTAATTTATAATAGACAACCTGATATGATGCAACCATTAGGAAATTTTACACTGAATCCAAGGTATAGATTGAATTTACTTTCTAGAAGTAGTTTAAGTATACTATTAGCTACAAGATTAGCACAAGGTGAAATAAGGAATACTAAATTAGAATTACAGTTAGCAAATCGTATTATATCTCGTACACATAAACTACCAGAAATATCTCAACCGACATTAGCTAAAACATTAGATATTAGTTATGGAGGGCACATCTTAAGTATTAACTCCGTAGCGTTCCACCCAACTTTGCCCTTTCTAGCAACTGGCTCCAGCGACAACACCGCGAAGTTGTGGCGTCTGGTGCATACCTCTGATGGCTCAATATCAACAGCGATTTGTACGGCAACTCTGGAGGGGCACTTCGACTGGGTTTCGTCTGTTGCGTTCCACCCAACTTTGCCTCTTTTGGCAACTGTTTCCGGCGACCAGACCGCGAAGTTGTGGCGCTTTTCACCCGACGGCTCGGTAGCGACTAGTACGTTTTTGTTGGGGCATAGCGACAGTCTTTATTCTGTTGCGTTCCACGCAACGGCGCCCCTTCTGGCAACTGTTTCTGGAGACAATACTGTGAAGTTGTGGCGGCTGACCTTCGACAAATCATTCGCGACTTGTGTGGCAACTCTGGATAGTAATAAAGGGGGGCACGGTAACTATGTTTTTTCTGTTGCGTTCCACCCAACTTTGTACCTTTTGGCAACTGGCTCCGCCGACAATACCGCGAAGATGTGGCGCTTTTCAACCGACGGCTCTGCAGTGACTTGTTTAGCAACTCTGGATGGGCACAACAGCAGTGTTCATTCTGTTGCGTTCCACCCAACTTTGCCTCTTTTGGCAACTGGCTCCGGCGACATGACCGCGAAGTTGTGGCGATATACACCCGACGGATCGGCAGCGACTTGTGTGGCAACTCTGGCGGGGCACAGCAACACTGTTGGGTCTGTTGCGTTCCACCCAACGGCGCCCCTTTTGGCAACTGGCTCCACCGACAGGACCGTGAAGTTGTGGCGCTTTTCACCAGACGGATCGGCAGCGACTTGTGTGGCAACTCTGGATAGAAGTAACGGTGGGCACATCAAATGGATTTCGTCTGTAGCGTTCCATCCAAAAGCACACTATTTAGCATCTGGCTCCGACGACAACACCGTGAAGTTGTGGCGGCTGTAAAATTTTATTTATAATCTTAATTAATGGATTATAAACAAAAGTATCAAAAATACAAACAAAAATATTTAAATTTATTAAAAAGTCAGAAAGGTGGTCAGCCATTTTTAATGGATATTCTTGCTGGTCCAGTATTTTCATATCTATTTGAAAGAAATCAAAGACTGCTCCAATTAATTTATACTAACATACAACCTGTTATGATGCAACCATTAGGAAATTTTACATTGAATCCAATGTATAGATTGAATTTACTTTCTAGAAGCAGTATAAGTTTACTATTAGCTACAAGATTAGCACAAGGTGAAATAAGGAATAATAGATTAGAATTACAGTTAGCAAATCGTATTATATCTCGTACACATAAACTACCAGAAATATCTCCACCGACATTAGCTAGTAGTAATGGTGGGCACAGTTTGTTTGTTCAGTCTGTTGCGTTCCACCCAACGGCGCCCCTTTTGGCAACTGGCTCCGCCGACGAGACCGCGAAGTTGTGGCGCTTTTCAGCCGACGGCTCGGCAGCGACTTGTGTGGCAACTCTGGCGGGGCACAGCAACAGTGTTTTGTCTGTTGCGTTCCACCCAACGGCACCCCTTTTGGCAACTGGCTCCGACGACAGCACCGCGAAGTTGTGGCGCTTTTCAGCCGACGGCTCGGCAGCGACTTGTGTGGCAACTCTGGCGGGGCACAGCGGCTGTGTTGGGTCTGTTGCGTTCCACCCAACGGCGCCCCTTTTGGCAACTGGCTCCGAAGACAAGACCGCGAAGTTGTGGCGCTTTGAACCCGACGGATCGGCAGCGACTTGTGTGGCAACTCTGGCGGGGCACAGCAACTATGTTTTGTCTGTTGCGTTCCACCCAACTTTGCCCCTTTTGGCAACTGGCTCCGTTGACAAGACCGCGAAGTTGTGGCGCTTATCAGACGATGGATCGGCTGCGATTTGTGTGGCAACTCTGGCGGGGCACCGCAACTATGTTTTGTCTGTTGCGTTCCACCCAACGGCGCCCCTTTTGGCGACTGGCTCCGACGACAGCACCGCGAAGTTGTGGCGCTTTTCAGCCGACGGCTCGGCAGCGACTTGTGTTGCAACTCTGGCGGGGCATAGCAACGGTGTTTGTTCTGTTGCGTTCCACCCAACTTTGCCCCTTTTGGCAACTGGCTCTGACGACAGGACCGTGAAGTTGTGGCGCTTTTCACCAGACGGATCGGCAGCGACTTGTGTGGCAACTCTGGAGGGGCACAGCAACGATGTTTTGTCTGTTGCGTTCCACCCAACTTTGCCCCTTTTGGCAACTGGCTCCTACGACAACACCGCGAAGTTGTGGAAACTGTAAAATTTTATTTATAATTTAATAATTTCTTTTATAATTTAGGAATGAACTTTAATATTATAAAAAAAATTAGTTCAGGATCTTTTGGTATTGTTTACCTCATTAAATATAATAATGATTATGCAGCACTTAAACAAATAAATCTAAATGATTTACATTATAGTGATTATAAACGACAACTACATGAATTAAATATTCTATTTTTCAACGATAGTCCTCATTTACTAAAAGGATTAGATATGAACATTAATAACTCTCAATATTTAGAAATAATAACACCATATTATGAAGGAGGTACATTAGAAAATTATATTATGACTCACAAATCTTGTAACAAACAAATTAATACGACTAATATAAAAAATCTACTAATAAATCTATGTATGGGAATCAAATATTTACATGATAATGATATTATTCACAGAGACTTAAAACCAGCTAATATTTTATTGGATAATAAAAATGATCCTAAAAAAGCTATTATTATAGATTTTGGTGTATCAACTATATTAAATGATAATAAAATAGATCTAGCTAAAACAAAAATTGGAACACCTTATTTTATGTCACCAGAACAAGTAGAAATTAACAAAAAATATAATTCAAAATGCGATGTATGGGCTTTGGGTTGTATTTTATACGAATTAGTAACATTAGATAAACCTTTTAGAGCAGCTAATATACAAAGTTTAAATATAAAAATATTAAAAAGTGATTACAAACCTATTGTTAATACTTTTAATGATCCAGATATTGAATTGTTTAATAAAATCATTCATATGTGTCTAATTAAATGTGAATATAAAAGAGCATCAATCGATGATATTTTAGAAATTAGTGAAATTAAAAAGAAAATAGATAATTCAGTTAATAAAAAAGTTATATCAGCTGTGCCTTGTGAATCTAGCTTTACTAAATGCATATCTGCATCCATAAATAAAAATTTTTATACTAAAGCAGACATAATAAATTATGTAACTACATATAAGAATAAAGACAAAGTTGTTTTACCTAAAATTGATAATATATATAGACCATCTTATGTTCCAGTAAAATCACCTGATTCTTTAGAAACAAAGTTAAAAGACGCTCCAGCTTTGCCTTGTAGATCTAACGTTGTTAGATGCTCACCGGCTGCGCCTTGTGGATCTAACGTTGTTAGATGCTCACCGGCTGCGCCTTGTGGATCTAACGTTGTTAGATGCTCACCAAGAATTATTGATAATAAAAGATATCCACATTTATTTAGACCATCTTATATTCCAATTAAATCTCCATCAATTAATAAAAATTACTTGCCTAAAATTAGTGATAATATAAATAATAAAAAATAATCTATTAATAATTTTATGAAAAAATATAAATACTAATAATAAATTAGTTTAAAATTTGAAATTTAAAATTTTTCATTAATATATTAATATAATAATGAAAGTTATTTTTGCGATTTTAGCATTTTTATTTTTGTATATTGGTATACCCTCATCTTCCTTATCTGAAGGAGCCAAAATATGTCGTTCCACGTCTATACCATTTCATACTTGGGTTCAAATGGATTATTCATGCGTCCAAGCCGGAAATTGTGGTATTCGTACTCCTTTCACGCTATGGAATGATATTGGATATGAAAATGGTAATGGAGGAACATTACGTGACGAATCAAAAAATCCAGGGGGAGTATATAGATGTAGTTCCTGGTTTATTGGTGAATTGCAAGGTCAAGTAGCAGGGGCAGCAACTGCTCAACAGGAACGCTCCGCAATTTCAGCATTGGTAGGCGCAGGATGGAACACAGCCCAATATGGTCTTATAGCTGGAGGACTATCATCAATTACATGTAATCCAACCACGTGGTCATGGACTCCAAGAAGTGGAAGAAACAACGTATGTTGGACTTTTACTTGTGCTTACTCAACATATTTATTTCGTGTTCTTGGAGTTCGTCCAAGAGTTATCGGAACCGAACTAAGTGTAAAAAATAGACCAGAAATACCTTTGGAATGGACATGTAAACCTGAACAGTATGGGTCTGATGATGGATGTCAGTGCAACTGTGGAGCTTTTGATCCAGATTGTAATCCATTTGAGGCAGTCTCTATAAATTGTCCAAATAATGATGATATCTGTATTCCTGGACCATTAAATCAACCTGTTTGTGCTTTGCGCCACACAATTCTTAGTGATAGAAAGCTTATACAAATTCAATCAGGAGTAGCAGTTCATCATCCTCAATTCTTTTTCTCTAATGATACTGATATTGATGGTGCACCTTGGGGTAATTATTCGAATACTTATACTCGTAATGATGTTCCTTCAACATGGACATGTAATCCTCTCTTTTATGGATCGAAAGATGGATGCGACTGTGAATGTGGAGCCTGGGACCCAGATTGTGAAACAACCAAATATTCTCAAAAAGTTTTCAATTGTGATACATCTAATAATGAAGTACAATGTGTTATGTCACGAACTAATCCGTCTACACCAGTTTGTTTGTATGATCGAATGGCTACTATGGCTGCAGTTGATGCAGGATATCCTCCATTGGATAGTTCAACGTCAACAATATCAACTTCAACTGTAGTAGCTATATCTATTGGAATAACTCTTAGTGTTGTAGTTCTTGTTGCATTTATAACATTTTTCATTATTAAAAACCGACAACTTCAACAACATCGTCAAAGTGTTCAATTAATAGAACTTATGCAAATTAACTCTTAAATAAATGTAAAAATTTATTTGAAAAATAATTATATAAATAAAAAATATCTATTTTGTCTGTTTAGTTTCAATTTTTTCTATTACGATTTACAAGAACTAAAAGTTTGGGCTCGATTGAACAAAGTTCAACTAAAGACAAAGAAGTCGTAGAGGCAAATGAAATTCATTACCGTTTTGGCTTTGCCAACATGGCTCTTTGAGCCGAGCACGACGGTTCAGAAGTATTTATATTTCTGAAGGCTAAATTAACATTAGTCGATATACCCAAATTTTTATAGTGGGTGTTAAGATTATTTTTTTTTTTTTGATATAAATCGTGTCATTTAAAATAGTCCCGCTGTAAAAATATATTATAATAATAAAAAAATTGATTTATATTACCATTGGTAAGTTTATAAATACTTTAAAATGGATTTATTACCTTTAGAAGTTTATGATGAACCTTGGTTGGTGGAAAAAAAACCAATTGTTACTAATTTAACAGAAATTTTACGTGCGAGAAGAGGAGAAGTAGTTGATGGTGCATGGGCACTATATTTTAATGATAAATCATTAATGAATGAGATTTGGAAACTTGCTATAAAATCTTTCAGAGAAGGTAAATTAAATGAAGTATATTCTATAAAATGTTCTACAAATTATGTTAATCCAAAAGGTATAACACCTACAACTGGTATGTTAATATTTAATTGTTCTCTTCCACCAGATGAAGAAACTATTCTGGAACTGGGAAAAAATATTTTAGAAACATTTAATTATGATGAGAGAAGAACAATTTATTACAAAATTAATGAATACAAAGTCGGCACATCTTGTTATCCTAATTCAAGAAGTTATACATTTAAATTAGATAATCATTTATTTCCACGTCAATTTCAAATAATACCCGATGAATAACCATTAGTCATACCGATTTATTATTTCAAAACTACAATCATTCAAACACTCAATTTCACAATCGTCATTTAGGTATTTTTTAAATTCTGTAGTGCTGTCTTTAGGAAAATTAAGTGGTAACTCACTATCTTCATGCTTATCGTAAAATTGTTTAAAATTAATAGTATTAATTATTTCACTATAATTTTCTAAACATTTTGAAATAAATTTATTTTTAGCTTCAGTTTCATTTGCGGCAATCAAATGAACTTCTATATAATATTGAGTATATCTAGGGAATATACTACAGTTATATATATTACACCTTTTTCACTGAAAAATGGGACAGTTATTTAACTATTTTTATTTATAAAATCATCAGCTTGTATAAATAGGTAATTAAAATAATTTTTAAGATGTTCATCTTTAATTTTATTTTTACAGCGGGGACTATTTTACACCTTTAGACATTTAAAACGCCGATTTTATTCGTGGTTTTGATTTTCTAACATAAATATCGCTTCTACAATAACATCCCTTGAAAATATTAGTATATGAATCAACTGTAATATTTTTGATAGCCTTAATGATATTATTATTAATTTCTTTGTATGTTAAACCATCTAATTTATTTAATTTTGATTTAAACATACTAAAAAAGTTCTCGATGGCGTTGGTATAGTGTTGATAAAGGATACTTATATTAAATGTCAAAACACAAAAGTGAAGATTATAAATTATCAGCAGTTAAATATTATCTTAATAATGATGTTAGTTTAGATGATGTTTGTGAAATTTTTGATTGTCCAAAACAATCTTTATATAGATGGGTTAAAAGATATGAAGAGTTAGAAGAAATTAAAAGACTAAGTAGAATACCTAAATCTTACAAAATAACTAAGGAACAAGTTAAATATGCTATACAAAAATTAAAAGAAAATGAACAAATTACAATGGAAGAATTACATAAAATAGTTAAAAAGAAATATAAAGATTTTGATATTACATCTCAACATTTAGGTCAAGTAGTAAGAGATAATAATATAACCAGAAAAAGAACACGACACGAACATTATCCAAAAGAAAGATATGGAAAACCCACAGATATTGAAAAAGAATTAAAAGCATTTTATAAAGAAGTTGATAAATATTCACTTAATAAAATAATATGCCTTGACGAAACTTCTATACAACCTGCAATATTACCTATATTTTCAAAATGTACCTTAGGTAAAAGATGTGTTGTAAAAACTGATGACAACTATGTATTTAGAAAATTTACTTTACTATGTGCTATCTCAAATTCTAAATGTGTTGGTGCAACTTTATATAAAGAAGGTGGTATGACTAAAGAAAGATTTGTAGAATTTTTAGAGGCAAATATATTTAATAAATATAAAAATCATTTAATTATTTTAGATAATGCTGGTAGTTATTTTATATTTTTCTAAAGAAAAATATAAAATCAGATTATTAAAAAATCAAAGATTTTTTA
>Ga0194116_10007455_pt1 | contig 11318 bp, 6 predicted proteins | sample TA2MahsurfametaG_4_FD_148617 | JGI IMG/M metagenome (GOLD analysis project Ga0194116, IMG submission 148617) | Freshwater microbial communities from Lake Tanganyika, Tanzania - TA2015008 Mahale S9 surface | ecosystem: Environmental > Aquatic > Freshwater > Lake | place: Tanzania: Lake Tanganyika... | reverse complement strand
CCCCATTTAATTATTAATGATTTATTGATAAAATTCATTTATGAGTTTAATTCCCTTTGTTAAATGAATTTTAAAATTTTTTTCAGTGTTTTTTTCTAAAATATTTTTTTTTATTTAATTTAAATTTAAATTTTGCTTGAATATTATGATTTTTATAAAAATTTTTTAATTAATAAAATAAATCTTCTTTGAGTTTTGATTTATCATTAATATTATTATCATTTAATTTAAGTATTTAAATAATATAAAAAGAATTAATAAAGATGGTAATCTCAAAAAAAATGTAATTTTGAGTTTTTAAACAATTTTTAATTTCTTGTTTGTATATTGAGAAAAGCGTATTTGTATTTTAGTGGCTTAAATGTCTTTACAATTTCTCTTTTATGCAGACCAGATATTTAAAAAGTTTTTTCTTAAATTAAAAATAAATTTTAGTTTATTCAGAAAAAAAAGCAAATCATTTTTTTGTTTCCTTCAGTTGACTATTATTTTTCTTTTATTGAAATTTTCAGATAATACAGAAACTAGAGCTAATACATATACAAATAATGTTCAATCTAATCCGAGTATAACTTCAGCCTCTGACGGAGGATTTTATATATTTTGGCAATCTTTATTACAAATTAATAATTGGGATGTATTCGGTCAAAGATTTGATAGGTCACATAACAAAATTGGAACAGAAACTTTGATTAATAGTTCTACAAACGGTGATCAATCTGGAGTTAATGCAACAACAATGCCAACAGGAAAAGTTCTTGTTGTTTATCATTCAAATCAAACAGGAGATTTTGATGTTCGTATGAAAATATTTGATAGTAATTTAATTTTATTAATTCCCGAGTTTGTTGTAAACACTATAACTGATGCTGATCAATTATTTGCAAAAGTATGTGGTATTTCAAACAATAAATTTGCAGTTGTATACTTAGAAAAGCGTAATAATGACTGGGATGTTTTTGCAGCAATATATGACGACAATAAAACTCTTATAAAAGGTTCATTTGTAGTAAATACTAATAGAAATAATTCTCAAGGTGATCGTGGATTAAGTTGCAAAGGACTACCTGATGGAAAATTTATTATAGCATATAATTCCTATAATAATTCTCCAGATAATAATTATCAAGGTGTATTTAGTGTCATATATAATGCAGATTATACAGTTTATAAATCTGAATTTTTAATTAATCAAGGTACTAGCAATGATCAATGCTCAATGTCATTGGATGTAAATAGAAATCAAAAATTAGTTGCAACTTGGGAGTCAAATCAAGATAATAGTTCAATTTGGAATTCTTATTTTAGATTGCTTGATTTAAATGGAAATTTTTTAATTGGAGAAAAATTGGCAAATAATTATATAAATTCTAATGGACTCCCTGTTGTTTTGAAAGCAAGTTGGAATAATTTTATAATCTGCTGGAGAGGACCTTGTCAGGGATGTGCTAAATATGAAATATCATGCAGATTGATTGATGATAAAGGAAATTATCTTACTAATGATATGAGAATTACTTATGAATATCCAAATGATCATGAGAGTATAAGTATTACACAACTAAATTCTTTGCAAAATGTTATCGCTTGGCAAGTTTTAAATCAAGACGGAAGTAATTGGGGTGTTTATTTTGATACATTTAATGGACATCAACTAGTTAATTTCATTACAGAAAATACTCAAGAAGATCCTTTCCTAAATAAATTGAATAATGGTGGATTTTTGATAACATGGACTTGTACTAACGCTTGTGAGAGTACAAATACAAATTCCAATGGATGTCGAGGACAATTTTATGATAAATATGGTAATAAAGTGAATTCTGAATTTCAGATTAATAAAACAGAAACAAATAATCAGGAAAAATGTAGATCATTAACACTTTCTAATAATAATATTTTTTTAATTTGGCAATCTCAAGGTCAAGATAAAGTTGATTTTGGTCTTTTAAATATGGGAATTTATGGAAAAATAATTTCTGAAAATGGAACTCTAGTAAAAGATGAATTTCTTATTAACACTTCAACATATAATACTCAATATTTACCTAACTTAATTTCTCCAAAGGATAATTTAATTGTTGTTTCTTGGAGCAGTAAACATGCTCGTTGTGCACCTTTGAATTGTGATTTTACAGTTTGGTCAAAATTTTTTGATAATAGTGGAACATTAATAAAAGACGAGTTTATGATAAACTCTCGAACTTCTGGAAACCAAGATCATTCTTCTTTATGTACATTGAAAGATAGCAGAATTTTATATGTTTGGGATAGCGATAGTAATCAAGATGGAAGTGGACTAGGAATTTACGGTAGAATTACAGATTACTCTGGAAATTTTGTTTCATTAGAATTCAAAATCAACAAAACAACTGCTGGAGATCAAATAAATCCATCTTGTGCAGGTCTATTAAATAATAGATTTGTAGTTACTTATGAATCAGGAACTGATATAATGGGGATAATTTTCAATTCAGATTTAACTGTTTTCAAAGATGAGTTTACAGTAAATACATATAAAACAAATACACAAACAAATGCAAAGGTATTCAGCTTAAATGACGGAAAATTTATAGTCGGATGGGAATCTAATTTACAAGATGGATCAATTTATGGTGTCTATTATCAGTTATTTGATACAACTGGAATTTCCGTAGGAAATGAAACTCTCGCAAGTGCAGTTACATTCCAAGATCAGAAACAAATAACATTTACTCAATTAACTTCAGGTGCAGTTGCAATGGCCTATACATCCTACGGAGATTCATATGATACCGGAATTTATTATGATTTTATTGTAATATGTCCTGATGGAAGATTTCTTGATAATAATGCTCCAGATAGATGCTCATTTTGTGATTTTAAATGTGCTACTTGTAATAATAAAAATGATTGTTTAACTTGTGCTTCAGGATATAATGCTTTAGAAGAAGTTTCGAATATATGCTTAGCTATTTCAACTTGTCCAAATGGATATATGCCTAAGCCTTCAAATCGAATATGCAAAAAGTGTGACATTTCTTGTATTAATTGTACTAGTACAATATCTACTTGTCTCTCTTGTAATATTTCAGAAGGATATTATAATTCTGATGATTTTTTAAATACTTGTTACAAAACTGCCCCAATTGGATATATTTTTGATAATACTCTTAATAAATATGTAAAATGTGATTTAAGTTGTAAAAGTTGTTCAACATCCAAAACAAATTGTTCAGAATGTAATACTTCATCTTTATATTATCCAAAAGTAGATGCAATTAACACATGTATTCTTAAAACTGCTTCTCCTAATGGATATTTCTTTAATTCAGCTACTAATCAACATGAAAAATGTGATATTTCTTGTATTAATTGTACAACTACATTAAATAATTGTTCAACTTGTAATAATTCTGGAGGATATTATAATTCTGATGTTAATTTAAATGCATGTTCAAATATTCTTCCAGATGGATATTTTCTTGATTCTATAGCAAAAAAATATAAAATATGTGATACATCTTGTTTATCTTGTTCAACAAGCGCAAATAATTGCATTCAGTGTAATAATTCATCTTTATATTATCCGAAAGTAGATGCAACTAATACATGTATTTTAAAAACTGCTTCACCTAATGGATATTTCTTTAATTCAGCTACTAATCAACATGAAAAATGTGATATTTCTTGTATTAATTGTACAACTACATTAAATAATTGTTCAACTTGCAATAATTCTGGAGGATATTATAATTCTGATGTTAATTTAAATGCATGTTCAAATATTCTTCCAGATGGATATTTTCTTGATTCTTTTTTAAAAAAATATGTTATATGTGATGTTTCATGCAAAACCTGTGCAACTTCAAAATCTTCTTGTAATTTATGTAATTCTGATAGTAATTATTATCCAAAAACCGATGATATTAAAACTTGCATTTTGAAGAGTAGTTCTCCAAATGGTTATTATTTTGATATTGTAACCAATAAACATGAAAAATGCGATATATCTTGTTTAACTTGCGTAGATTCATTGAAAAAATGCCTAACTTGTAATAATACTGGAGGATATTATAATGCAGATATAAAACCAAATGATTGTTTAAATGCTTCTCCTGATGGTTACTTTCTTGATTCTTCTTTAAAAAAATACATTATATGTGATGTTTCATGCAAAACCTGTATTAATTCTTCAACATATTGCACTTTATGTAACAATAATTCTTTCTATTTTTCAAAATCAGATGAAACCAATAAATGCATACTTAAGACAAATTCTCCTGATGGATATTATTTTGATTCATCTACTAATAAACACGAGAAATGTAATATTTCTTGTCTCACATGTGTAATATCTGCAAGTTATTGCTTATTATGTAATATACCTGGAAATTATTATAGTACAAATGAAACTCCTCAGACTTGCTTAACAACTCCACCTAATGGTTATTATTTAGATCAAAAACAAAATAAATATTTGAAATGCGATGTTTCTTGTGATGGATGCACTTTGAATTCTCTAAATTGCAAAAAATGTAATCAGTCAAATGTCGATGATTCTTTAAAGTATTTTAATATAGTTACTGATACAGGATCTTGCTTTTTAACTTCCAATACTCCAATATTTTATTATTTTTCTTTAGCAGATAAAATATTTAAGCAATGCGATGTTTCCTGCAGAACTTGCATTAAAGCCCCTTCTTATTGTTTGACTTGTAATACAAATTATTATGCAATTCAATTAGAACCATCGAAATGTGTTTTAAATTGTCCTGAAAAAACATGGAAAAATTTTATTGATAAATATTGCTCTCCTTGTCATGAAAGCTGTAAAAATTGCATAGATAGTACAGTAAATTGTTTGGAATGTAATGATGGATATTTCCCTTTAGAAGATAATAAAAAACTTTGTTTTAAAAATTGTCCTCTTGGATATATATTTGACCCAATAAACAAAATATGCAAAAAATGCCCATCAAATTGTGAATCTTGTAATTTAGATGGAATTTGTTTGTTGTGTTTCAGTGGAAATTTTTTAAATACAAAAAATAAGCAATGCTATTCTCGTTGTGATCCTGGATTCTATGGGAATAATTCTGATAGGGTTTGTGTTCAATGTGTCTCTCCTTGTATTGAGTGTTTTAGCAATAGTTATTGTTCAGCTTGTATTCAGGATCAATTTATCAATCCCTTATTAACAGCTAACAATTGTGCAAGTACTTGCCCAGATGGCTATTTTGCCAATTCTTCAACTGGAAAATGTGAAATATGTGATAAAAAATGTAAAATATGTAAAAGTTCTCCAAAAAATTGCCAAAGTTGTATAAATGATTTTTATTATAATAATGATACAGATGAATGTTTAATAAAATGTCCAATCAATAAATATTTTCCGAAAGAAAATTCTTTGTATTCTGCTACTCCAAATGATATACCAATTAAAGTATCTTTTAAAACTTGTGAAAAATGTAATATTGGATGCTTAACTTGTATAAAATCAAACGATTATTGTTTAACTTGTGAAGATGGATTTTTTCTGATTCAATCATTGAATAATTGTGTAAAAGTTTGCCCAGATGGATTTTATCCGGATTTATCTCAGGGTTTTTGTCAAAATTGTAATTTTTCATGTTCCACTTGTAAGGGTCCTTTATCAAATGACTGCTTGACTTGCGATATTAGCAGTGGAAAAATTTTGAAAAATGGATCTTGTATAAAAGAAGGCTGTCCAAATGGAACAATAATGCTTCCTAATCTATCATGTTTTGGTTTGGCTCAATGTATTGATTTTGCTAATTTATCTTTGCCTAAATTATTTAATATGGAGTTGAATCCTCTTATTGTAAAATTTACTATGAGCTTAAAGCCTATATGTGATGATTTTAAAAAAGGGTTTGGATTAAGTTGGGATCCGAAATCAAATTTATATGACAAAGCTAAATTTTCAGCAGATAATTCAACTTATACAATTGATAGAGAGATTATGGAAGAAGGCCCATTAAATTTGAAATTAGACGTTTTATATGATAATAAGTTTTTATTAGCAAGTTTTAATCAAACAACCATTTTACTCCTAAATAAGGTAAAAATAAGAAGTTTAATAATTTTTATATTAAATAGTTTTATCAAATTTAGATTATTCCTTTTAAATAATTCAAAAATAAGATAATAATTTATTAAATATGAATTTATCAAAATAGTACTTTTTAATTTTTTTATCAAATTTTAGTTACTAGTTAAATTTAAAAATGAAAATCCAAAAGTTGTTTATGGTTTTGATATTAAGATAGATGCCTCGTCTTCAATTGATGAAGGATTAATTCGCTCAAGTCAAGCAAATGATCCATTACTTTTATTTTCTTGGGAATGTCCATCTCAATTTCAACAAATATGCAAAGATTACTCTATTCCAAAAAACGAAAACAGCATTTTAAATTTCCCAAATGCTATTTATACCAATTTGATCAAAGCACCGATTACCCAAGATAATTATGATTTTATTCTGAATGTTTTTAAAGATCAGAGATCAGCAAATAAAAAAATTACTTTGATTTTAAAAAAACCTTTAATCACAAATACTTTAACTTCTAATCCAAGCACAATTTCCTTAAATGAACCTAAAAAAGAAGAAGAAGAAATAGATTTGACTGATTTAATTGTAATTGAGCAAATTTCTATTGGGAAGCTTGATATAACGTTTCAAGTTTCATTGTTAGATCCCAAAATAGATATGCAAAAATATCAATACACCTGGACTGTAAAACATTTTACTTCGGATGAGCAATACATAAATGGAAAAAATGAAATAAATCTTCGTGTAAAAATTTCAGATTTATTAAATGGTGTTAATAAAATTGATTTTAAAATAACAAATCCTAAATCTAAAAAAGAATATTTCAAATCTTATGATTATGAAAAAAATTTACCACCTTCTGGCGGAAATTGCCAAGTTAGTCCAGTTACTGGATTTTCATTATCTACAGATTTCACATTTAAATTTGAAAATTGGAAATCTAAATCTCTTCCACTTTTATATAAAATAAAATATCAAAATAATAATAAAATTTTGGTAGATATCTCAGATGGTGGAGTATCTGAAAATAAATTTTCTTCAAATACTTTACCATTCACAGAAAAATTTATCCTTGAGATAATTGATACTCAAGGACTAAGTGCTGAAATATCTTGCAATGTTAAAGTAAAAAAAAATCAAAATTTACCTGAAATTCAATCTTTTTTGGAACAATTTTTTGATACTTCGAAAAAATTAATGATGATGGATATTTATCAAACAAATAAAAATTCTAATGATATGGACCCTGCTATGTTAAATAATGCTATAGATATGGTAGATAATTTATTTGGTGATGATCTCACACAAGAGATGTTTTTACAAAAATATGAAAGTATTGTATCAACTATTATAACAATTTCAAATCAAAATCTTGATAATGATAAAATAAATAAAATATATAAAATATTGAAGTTAATAGTAAAAAATGTTGATCCATTACTGGGAGATTCAAGTAAAGTAGATTTACTTTATAAAATATTGGACAACCTAAATAAAAAAGCAGGAAATTTCTTATTACGTAAGTTAATTAAAATATTAAATTTTAATTAATAAATGATTCATTCAAAATATTATTTCCATTATGGTTTAAATTTAATATTAAATATTTAGAAATAAAAAATGGTGATACTGCTCCTATTGTAGAAATGATTAGTGTTTTGCAATCAATTCTGGATTTATTAAATGAAAAGCTATTTAATAATATTGTAACTGGACAAAATGTAATTGTTGTAAATAGCAATTTCGATAATCAAATGAATAAAGTTTCTTCAAATAATCCAAAACCAGTATGCATTGATTCTTCAGATACATTACTGACAAACAAGAAATATTTTAGACGAATTAGAAAATTAGCCCCTACTAATAGTTGTGGCGAAGAAAGCGTTATGGCTCTTGATAAGAATTTAATTGGAGATGTTATGAAAAATGAAACTTCTTCTAATTTAGGATTTCAATCACAATTCAATAAAAACAAAAATTTACCTGTTAAAACAAATGAAGAAAGACAAGTCTTTAGTGAAACTTCATTAGATTTCGGATTAAGTGCAGGAGCTTCTGGTAAAAAAATGAGAAGATTAGATGCCAAAAATTTAAATATTAATTTTGAGATAAGGCTTAAAATTCCTCCAAAAAAACCAGGTGATAATTCCACAGATGTAGGCGCAACAGCGTGTGTACAATATGGTCAAGATAAAAAGAAAAATCCTGATGTATCTTGTATGTCTTGGTATGATGATTTAACAAATGAAGTTGTTTGTGTTTGCAGTAAACAAGGATTAACAGTAAATATGATGGATAAGGGACTTTCAAATATGGGAAAACTTGGGCAATTCCCAGGTTTAGGAGCTGAATTATGTAAGAAAATTTATTTAATTTTTTTAAAAATTTATATAATTAATATTTTTACCCTAATTTCAACTTATTAATCAATCAAATTAAAATAAAATTAAAATAAATTTTGATAAGGAATTTTTAAAAAATTTATTTTTTAGTGAATCCTTATTCTCTGAGTATTGTTGGTACTTTGATTTTTATATTTTTCTTTTTCTATTTTCTTGGAAAAAAATTTGATCAAGAGGATAATAAGTCAAAGTTTTATATGCAGTCAGAACATTATGATAAAATGCAATATTATATTGTCAAATTTTCTATTGAAGGATTTGATAAAAATTATTCTTTCTTCAAATTATATTGTTATTTGATAAAGGTATAAATGTTTTTAAATAAAAATCATTTATTATTTATGATGAATTATTTAATTAATATTAAAATAGAATTTACATCCCCTGATTTCATTAATGCATATTTACAGCCCTTATTATGCGAGAACATTAAGAGTTCTGGATTTCTTTTTATCAATTTATCTTTCATTCTTTTTTACATTATTACCTTTTTATTACAGTGATAATTCACAATTAGTTAATATGGCTGAAAATAGAAGTATTCAGAATAGAAATAAAACTGTTAATGATTTAGATGCAAGCATAAAACAAGTAAAATATTTTTGTTTAATTTTTCGCTATATTCTTTAAATTATAAATTTATATTTTTTTATTTTATTAAATTTTTAGATTTAAAAATTGCTCAATAAAATAGTTTAATATTCATTTTTTTATAAATTATTAGATTATCCAAGGAGTAATTTATTCTGTTATGGCATCGGTTTGCTCTCTAATTATTACAACTTTCCTTTCTTTGCTTCTGTATCAGAATGTCCTAATTGAAGAGGCACAAAAAAAGCGATTAATGCTTGAAAAAGCTTTAAAAAAGAATTTCCATTTAATAGATAATTGGCAAAGAAAAATTTCAAGTGCAGGTCTTAAACTCAAAACAATTTTAATAATGACCAGTTCATACAGGAAGAAATTAATGGAATTAGAGCAAGCTAAAAATAAAAATCGTAAAGAATTAACAGTCCAAAATAATTTACAATTAAATTTAATAGAAAACCAAATTGCGATTGAAAATTTTGAAATGAACAAAAATGATAAAAATTCTTTACACAACTCAAAATATGAAATTGAAATTGAAAATTCAGATCAAATCGATAAAAATGTTAATATTCAACAAAATTTGAAATTGAAAAATGAATCAGAAAAAATCGATTTACTCAATGAAAAAGAAAATAAATATAAAAATGAAATTTCAAATAATCAAGAAATTCAAGGAATTTATGAAAATTCAATAGAAAAAAACAAAAATTCTCAAAATAGTGGACAATCTATAGGCAAAAATATAAATTTAAATGAAGGAAATTTAGAAGATCTTAAAATTAATTCGATGAAATTTGAACCCAATTCAGAGGATAAATTTTTATTAAATAAAGAAGATTTTAATAACAATTTAACAGACATTAGAGATAATTCTTTTAAATTAAATAAAAAGCGAAGTTTTGAAATTAAATTGGAAACGAATAAAATTTATGGATTAAATAAAGATAATAAAACTAGCATCTTAAAGAAAAGAAAAAACAAAAATAAAAATTTTGAAAAAGGCGAAATGAGATGTATTTTTAAAAATGAAGAGAATCCAATGATTGAAGAAAATAATAATAACGACAAACCGGTATTAAGGAAAATTTCTGCTGATACAAATTGCTATTTTTTTGATAAAAGAGAAAAATCTATTTTCTTACAAAAAAGCTCAATTTTAGAAAATCCTAATTTAAAAAAATCGAAAAAAAATAATGAAACCTTTATTATTACTAATGGCAGAAATGAAAAATTAAACAATTTAGAAAACTTAAACGAGACAAGCAATTCGGTTTTAATAAAAGAACAACAAAAAATTAAAGTTTATCTTCAAGTAGATTTGCAAATTGAAAAAACTGAAATAAATTATGATGCTTTGAAAAAAAATAAATACAAAGAAAAAAAGAAATTGATTGTTATAAAGAAAAGAGGTTTTATATTCCCATCAAATTTAAATATTTTTTCTTGCAATCAAATATCGATCACAAATATAGCCACATTAGATTATATCTCTGGATTGATTAGAACTGGTATTAAAACTTTTATTATAATCTTTTTATATCTTTATATATGGTTGTATTTAATGGTTTTCATCGAGTCTATCTATAAACAATACGGAAAAAATATAGTTAAAATATGTGTAATGCCTTTAATTTCAATGCTATTTATAAAACTCGTAATAACATTTAATGTGATGATGTTTATGACAACAGTAATTTTATATTTCTGGGGTGATTATTTTTTAAATACTATTAAATTACCTTTAATACCCATGGTAATTTTTAAGGGCTTAGTTCCACCTTTAGCATTTCATCATTACAGTGCCCTTAAATTATTTAGAGAATTGATCAAAAATAATTAAAGGCAAAATAGTTTGATATAGTTTTTAGGAAAATCTTTACTTTTATTAAGGAGAAAATTTTTAATATTAATCATTTTTATATAAATATAATAAACTTATTATTTTTTTAGAAGTAAAATATAAAATAACTTTAATTTTTAGTTAAATAATTATAATGAATATAGAAAGTAAGAAAAGACTTGAATTATGATTAAAAACTGTTTAAAAATTATTTTATATTTAAGTTTTAGAAATTCTTTTAATTTTCTCATGTTAAAATTTTGTAATATTTAAAAAGGTTTGTTTAGACATATTTTTTATTTTTTTTCAAAATGACTCTTTTGAAAAATTTATTTCGAATTTAATGTTATTTTATAATTTTTGCAATAAATTTTTATTTTAACTTAGATTAACTAATTATAAATATTAATTCAAATTTTAATGATTGGGG
>Ga0194116_10007453_pt1 | contig 11320 bp, 10 predicted proteins | sample TA2MahsurfametaG_4_FD_148617 | JGI IMG/M metagenome (GOLD analysis project Ga0194116, IMG submission 148617) | Freshwater microbial communities from Lake Tanganyika, Tanzania - TA2015008 Mahale S9 surface | ecosystem: Environmental > Aquatic > Freshwater > Lake | place: Tanzania: Lake... | reverse complement strand
CAATTAAATTTCTATACATTTTTTTATTACTTTATTATTAATTGGGAATAAATCAATTGGATGAATTAAACATCGAATTATTTCCTGTTTTTTCTTTTTAATAAGACAATCTTATATATTTAAATTCTCATGAATTTATATTTATAATATCAAATAATTAATTTAATTAACATTTTAAGTTTAAAATCTCTTGTTTTTATTGAAACTTATTTTTTCTTTCTTTTTCCTAAAATTCTAATAATTTTAATTGACTAATTTAAAAAATAGCATCGAGAAATTTAAAATCCTTCAAATTATCATCCTTCCATCATCATAAGTTTATCCTCATTATCTTCGAAGAATGGTGGATTTGTAAAATATTTTATTTTTCCCTCATTCCAATCTTTAATTATTAATCTTGCAGATTTATCAAAATCAACTAATCCACCCTTTTGAAATTAATTTTATTTAATCATTAATAATATTTTGAATTTTAATCTCTTTATACAAACATATAGTTATATTTCAGAAAAATAAATATTAATTATATTAATAAAGTTGATTTAGAGTATTTTACTTTTTTGTATTTTTTAAGTTTATCACCAATCAACCATAAAAATTGTTCAGTTGTTTCCCAATCATTTTCTAGTTTGTATAAGTCTTTTAAATTATCTCTAGGTACTTTTTGTAGAATCACACTTACAACATCTACAGGTTCTTTAATATCTTCAATTCTAATAACATTATGTAAAATCATATTATATTCTTTATCTTTATCATTTGAAAAAACAACTCCAGGAGAATCAAGTAATTTTATATTTTTATCTAAAATAATTTCTTGCATATTTTTTGTATATCCTGGAGTTGAACTTACTCCTACAACTTTTCCTCTCTTTAACGAATTAATTATAGAACTTTTACCCACATTAGGATAACCAACTATTCCAACAACTATTGATTTTTTTGAATCTTCAACTCTACAATAATTTTTTAGAAGATTTAAAAGATTTTCACCCCCAATCGCTTTATTAGTATTGAGTACCTGAAAATCATTAATAAATCTTTTAAATATTTCAAAAAAGTAAATTTATATTAAAATAATAATTTTATAAGTTACATCTTCAACATATTCTTTTTTTTCAAGTAATGCGCTATTAAATAAACAATCTTGAGATAAATTTGAATTTTGGTTTTGCAAATTTGCTTTGAAAAGCACTGTTGGAAATTCTCTACGAAGATATTTTTTCCAGAGCAATGCGTTATCTCTAAAGTTAAATTTTTTATTTTAAATATTTAATTTAATGATAGAAATATTTTATAAAATAAAAATTTAATTAATTTTATAAATTTAAAGATTTAAATATTTTCAATTACATTGGTACCAAGTCAATTTTATTAAGAACCAAAATAATTTTTTTTCCATCTCTATGACTTAGAATTTGAGATTCTAATTCTTTCGATCTGCAATTTAGTGGATCTCTTGCATCTAAAACCTGTAAAATTACATCTGATTCTTCTATAACTTCTTTCAGTTCTTTAACAAATGCTTTCCTACTTTGTTCTTTATTAAAAAAATTTGTTTTTTTCTCCTCTTTAATGTTTATTAGATTAAAATTATCCTCTTCTTGGTTATAAAGAGCTTCTTGATTTTCTGCTTGTTGTTGCAATTGATAATAATCTTGGAATTCCCCAGTATTATTTTTTTCCATTTTTTTTTTCAAATTATCAATCAGTTCATTTCTAGCTGAGTTAGACTTTTTGTTTTGTATATTTTGTATGATGCTTGTTTTGACATTTGATAAGTTTGGTAATTTTAATTTATTTTTTAAATCTGAAATTAAAGAATTTAGGAGAAATGAACTCGAAAATAAAAAAATAAAATTTTTTTCTTAATTTTTGTTTGTTAAATAAAAAAATTAGATTATTAGCAAATTTTAAAGAAAAAAGAAACAACTACCTTTATGAGCATCAATACCGAAAGACTTATTTTTTCTATCTTCCTTTCTCTTTTGTCTATAAGTTCCTTTATCATTTTTATTCTTATTTTGATCTTAATAAAATAAAATTTTACTATATTTTTCACCATTATCTGTATTAGATAAAATTTTTTTAAATAAATTATTTTTTAAATGTAAAATTTTCGTTTGAATAATTGAAAAAGAATTAGTTTAATTGCTTCAGTACTGAAAAATAAATGACATTTCAAATTTTTCATTAATAATATAATGATGCATTGAAGAAATGAAAGAAAAATCAGATTAATAAAAATTTATCTTAATCATTTTATAAATATGTATAATAATAACTATTTTAAAACTTTTGAAGATAATCTACAAAATAATGAAGAAAATATATTTTTAAAGCCAATCAGATATATACTAAATGATGTATTTCCTGAGCCGAATTCCCTTTTTGGAATCTTATTTTATTGTTTTATTTTGATTATTATAAAAGGCATTTTTTCTCATATTTTAAATTTCTATGCTGAAAAATATGTGGATGAAGACCATAATAATGATTTAAAATCAATACCAGGAGAAATTAGTCAAAAAATTCTAGAAAGAAGAAAACAAAAGGCTAAAGAAGCAGTAGAATTCCTCAACAAAATTAATTAATAGAAAAATTAAAAAAATTTTTTAATATATATTCAAAGAAAACATTGAAGATTGTTCTATGTATATTTTTATTTAATTAATAATTAAGATTTATAATATTATGCTTTTATTTTTCCCTAATCTTAAACTTATATTAAAAATTAATATCTACTAATAAAAGTTCATATATTGATAAAAAAAAATTAAATGAAATTCAAATTTAGAAATTATTTAAAATAAACAAACTTAATTTTCAATATTATTTTTCAATTGAAATTCAGATTCAATATGATATTAATATAATTAACAGTATTCGAATCTAAGATAAATGAAATTGATTTACTTTATAAAAAATTTATAACAACCTTCATTATTCAGTTTGATTACTTAGATTTTTCCTGCTTTTGTAATTAAATACGAAATTATTTATTTAAGAATGTGTTTTTCAATAACAATTAAACTATCATTTTCTCCATTAGATCTTGTTTTATTATCATAAAAATATTTATTCCCTAATCCTAGATCATTTTTACTTTTCTCAATTTTAGTTATTAATTTAATTATAATAATAATTATCAATATTATAAAAAAAATAGAAGCGAAATAATAGAGACTTTTTAGGAGCCCAATCTCTAGCTTTAATGAATTTAATAATAGACAGCTGCTGATAAACGAGAAAAACAAAAGTAAAACAATACTTAAATTAATAATCAAATGAATTTTGATTTTGTTAATATTTTTTAAATTTTCAATTATTAATTTTTTTAAATGAAGGTCTGAATCTTTTCTAAGTATATCTAGAACTTCATGTTTAATTAAAACCATATCATAATATTCAGGATTGAAATCATTACCGAATTTTATTTTAAAATATGAGTCTTGTTGATAAAATAAATAAAATTTGACATTTTGAAAAGTCATAAATTTGTTGATAGAAAATTCATTAAATTCTAATTTTTCTTCAATTTTATATTCATTATTTTCAAAGAATTTTTCTGATAAAAATTCTGAAATACGAACTTCAAATGTCTTTAATAAAAGTAAAATAAGAAAAAGAAAGATTGAACACAATGTTAAATTTCTATTATAATCTGTATTAAAAAATTTTAAGTAGATTGAAGAATTTTGCATCTCTGGTATAGGTAATGTTGATGAATTATTCATATACTTTATTTCTTTTTTTAAAACTAGGATTTTATCTTTTTCAATATTAGATAATTCCAAAACTTTTACTAGATAAGTTAATTCAAAACAAAGATTTGACAAGTGTCTAAAAATTTTTTTAATTTAAATAAAAAGTTTCAAGTCAAAAATTATAAACTATATTTCAATTATATAAAAATTAAAAAACTCAATAATATTATGATTTAATAATGATAATTTACAATTAAAAGTAGAAAAAATTTTTCTTTACTTAATATTAAATTTGGATAAATCTTCGATTATATTTGAATATTGTTTTTGGCAAATGTTTTTCACTTTTTGTTTCAAATCACCAAATTTAATTTTTTCGTTGAATTTTAAAATATTATTCTGTTCGTCATTTTCAAAGAATAAAAAATAGAAAATTTTAAAATGATTTTCCAAATAAATATAATTGCTTTTTGTTGAATTAAAGACATTTTCTTCCTCTTTCTCATTTATTAAATTTCCTTTTTTATTTATTTCTGTCAAAAATAACTTTTTTTTCATTATTTTTAAATTAATCTGCTCTATTTTATCTTGATTAAGAAAATTTTCTATATATTCTTGACAAAGGGTGAAATTTCCACTCCCAGTAATATTGAATTTTTTATCATTATACCCTTTGTTGTAACAAGGATAGATTTTTATATTTTTTTCAAGTAAATTTTTAATTATTTTTTCTTTTAAGGTCAGATTTTTAGATTTTCCATTTTCTTTTAATTTAAATCTAGATTTCATTTTAGAGTTTTCTTTAAACCTGTAATAATCATAGAAATTAAGATGATTTTGATTTAAAAATCCATTCGCAATATTTTCTCCATATAGATTCATATTTTGAACTTCTGCAAAAAAATTTTTTATATCTTTTTTATTCATTTTATTTTCTTTTGGGTGATTATTCATAATTTTTCCAAAATTAACTTGAGAATCTGACAAATCTTGATTTAATAGTTTTTTATCTCTATTAGAATTATTATTTTCTATATTAATTTCGAAATCTTTCTTTTCTATCAAATTAATTTGATTCTGATTAGGATCCTCTAAATTAGGAAAATCCTGAATATTTTCAAATTCAGAAAAAAATTCTTTTAAATCAGAATCTGAATAAGAGAAAAAATCATCACTTAAATTGTTGTTCATTTTATCATTATTTATATAAGTATCTATTACTTTATAATCATAGTTAGGTAATGGAAGAGAATTATAATTGAGTAAACCTGTTGGATAGTCATCATTATATAAATTGTTTTCTTTGTTATTTGCGAATTTCCCTTCTAGGAATATTTCTTGATTATCTATTATATTATTTGGTTTATTTTCATTTAAATATTGGTATCCGTTTCTCATATAATCACAAGATTGAGAAATTTGTTTTATGAAATCAACTATTCAAATAAATTAATGAATTTTTATTTATTTAAAAAAAATTTACTTTTAAAATAATTAATTTCGAAATTAAATTACTTTGGTTCTTGATTGTAGAATTTATATCAATCATATTTAAACTAATATGAATTCTATCGTCTATATTATTAAGATTCAATATTGCTTCCAAAATTCTACATTTAATATCATTATCATATCCATTAAAAATTTTGCTTTCAATATAGACAGAAAAATTAATATTAGAAAATCCTGGAGATTCATTAAAAAATCTTGCTAGATTAGGCTTTAAAATATTTATTTTACTAAATAAAAAAATTCAAGAAATTATGAATTATTATTTAATTTACATATATATAAATAGAAAATAAATCTCTTAAAAAATCAGGTCTAATAAGATTTAATGGATAGTACTGTATTCTAAAAATTGATGGATTGATAAGACTTTGGATTATCTGAATATTATTTTTATACACCACTAAAATAGTATTTTCATCATTAAAATTCATTACAAAATCAAAGTCACAAATTTCATTTCCACAAACAAAATCTCCAATCTATTTCAATTTTAATAAATTTTATATTCTTATTTATAAAAGTCTTTTGAAATTTTTATAATTTTTAATACTTACTTTATTTTCTAAATAATCAAATTCATCTTTTATCGAAATATATAAACTATTGAGCTGCTTACATTTCTCATCACTCATCAAAAAGTGTTTTTTGTCATTATGAGTATCATCAATACAATGAAGTTTTTTATATAACAACCTATCATTCCCTAATTGAGAATTTTTGAGAGAAGAAATAGAAAATTTTTCAATATGACTTTTGCTGAATTTTTCTTCATTAATTTTTGATAAAAAATTTGATTTTTCAAAATTTTCATTTTTATTCTGATTTTTATTGCTGTTATTGGATTCTTCAGATATATCATTTTTTTTTGTCTTAACTCCTTTTGTTGAAATATCATCAAGTTTTATGGGAGATACATCAGATTTATTATTTTCATTTTCATTAATAAAATTTTTTGAATTTTCTTCGGGTTTTTCTTCAGTTGTGTCTGAATCTTTGTTTTCTTTTAGGTCTTCATTTTCATCTATTGAAATGTCTTGAGATTCATTATTGACTGAATAATTTGGATCCTGAGAATTAAACATTTTTATTTGAGAAGAATCATTATTTTTTTTTTTTTTAAAATGTTTTTTTTTGGTATTTAACATAATTGGCTTTAGATTTGAAAAATATGTTGGATTTTTCAAATTATCATTTTCTTTGGTAACTTCAATATCTAGTGTAACAGTAACATTTCCGATCAAAACTTTATCATCATAATTTATTTTTTTTTTTGAATTTTTCTGACCTTCATTATTTTTTATTTTTATGTCTCCTTTGTCATATGCAATATTTTGATATGATGATTGCTCGTTATTTAAATTAGAATTATTATTATCAGTCGAAATATTTGAATTGTTTCGGTTTTTATTATTAACTTCATAGTTTGTATCCTGAATTTCACTTGCATTTAAAGTTTGATTTAAAAAAAATGTAACATTTTGATTTATTTTTTCATTATTAATATTATTATTATTGAATAAATTTTCATCTAATGTAATACTAAAAGATAAATTTTTCATATTTTCATTTAAATTTAAATCATTATTAACATCTTCTGGATTAAGATTATTATTAATATTTGGATTGTTAAATAAATCTTTGAAATAATTTGTTTCATTTAATTTTTTAAATATATCGTTAGATAGACTTATTATCTTTGTTTCATTTATTTTAATTGAATTATTATGATTTGATTTAAGCTCTTCTATCAAATTGCTTACTATTATTTTTGGAATACTTTTAAAAATTTCATCCTTCGATTGTCTCTTCATTAACTGAGTTCTATTTAAAAAATTTCTCTGATTTTTAAATAATTTTTTATCTTCAATTTTGAGAATTTTTTTATTATCTCTACTATTATTTTTTTTTTCTTTATGAATTTCTTCATTAAATGATATTCTTTTGAATATATTTTTTTTCAAGTGTTGTTTTAAATCTTTAATTTCTTTTTCTTTATCTAATAATAATTTAAATTCTTTCTGATTTTGAAATTTTAATAATTTTAGTTCTATTTCTTTCCTTTGTAATTCCTGCATAGTTATTTTATTATTGTTTTTTAATTCATTTATTTTCTTCTGAGATTCTTTTTTAATATTGTCTTTCTCAATTTCTTTTTGTTCATTTAATTTTTTCAATCTCTCTCTAAAATCTTCGATAATTTGTGAATTATTAGGTTTTTTATCTAGAGAATTATTAAGAATATTAGCAAATTTTTCTTTTAAAGAATTTGATTCCATAACTTCTTGTAATTTTAAACTTTTTAATTTTTCTGAATATTCTTTTTCAATAATATCAAGAGAGTTCAAGTTGATTTTTGAAAATGAAATTTGTTTAGAAGTTATATTTTTTATTCGATTACCTAAACAGAGATATTATAAAATACATGCTTATTTTAACATTTTATTAATTTATTATTTTGAGCTTTCTTTATATCATTTGATATAAATATTAATTTTGACACTTAATTAATATAAATTTAAAATTGGAAAAATAAATTACTTTTTGGAAAGGTTTTTTTACTGTTCAGAATATTATCAAATATTTGGGTTAATGTTGAATTTGTTGTGATAAAGCTGTTATTTATATTTGGTTGAAAATGCTTATATTGATAATCTGTTTTTTTAGGACCTTCATTTTCAATTTTATTCTCGAAATTTGTTAAATTATTTTTTATTTTGTTTTCATTTTCGAATTTTTCTATATAATCTCTTGTCAAAATTTCATTAAGAGAAAAATTTCTATCGAACAAATCTTTAATATTTTGAACCGAGTTGGGTATACTCTCATTCTTATTTTGAGTTGTATTTTGATTAAAAAATTCTCGCTTGAATATTTTTTCTTTATTTTTTGGGTTTAGTGTTTCATCATCTTTCTTTTTTTCAAGATCTTCTTTTTGAAAATTTTCATTAAAAAAATCCCTGTTCTGATACTTTATATTTGAGTCAAAAATCTTACCAATAGAAAATTTATTTTGCTTTTCTTTTAATTTCGATTGAGAAGATAATTGATTTTTGGAAAAAATAACTTTATTTAATAAATCTTTAGTAGATATTTTAGAGAAAGAAATTAAGATTGAAATAACCATAAAAGCGAATATTTTTGAAAATTTTGACATAAGCTTCATTTTTTTCAAATTATTGTATTTTTATTTGAGATTTGCTGAAATAAAATTAACAAATTTTTGTAATAAATTAAATCTTATTTTCTTATTTTAAAAAACTTTTATATATTCATATTTTTTTAAGTTAAAATTTATATTTATATCTATGATTTATTAAAAATAATAAAGAAATTTTATATTTGAACTTATTTTGTTACTCTAATTGATTGACAACATTTATTCTTTAAAAAGGTTAAAAAGCCTAAAATCAAATAAATATGGATTAATTTATTAAAATCACCTGTTTTATGTAATTCGGTTTTTGAAATTTGCATAAACAGTTTAAAATTAATCATATCACGAAATTTAATTAACATTAATAATAAACTTAATTGTTATTCAATAATTAAGGAAATAATAATTTAATAAAAGAGATTCCTAATATCTATCATATAAAACATAAACCAACCTTTTTTTAATTTATTAATTTCTTTCGATACATATTTAATAAAAATAAATTCATCATTCCTTTTTATTAAGTTTATTAGTTTGATTGCTTTAAAGAATAAAATTCTTTCTTTAAATTTTCAAAAATATAATTATTAAAGGAATTACTATGATCATAATTCAAAGTAAATTTGGAGTCTCTATAAAAATAGCTATTAATGCAATAGTCATAATGTGAAAAATTTTTACCTTCAAATATGGAAGCATTACTTATTTTTTTGAATAATTTTAACAAATCTTTATTAAAAAGTATTTTTTGTAATTTAAAAAACTCAATTAAAGCATTTGTATAAGTATCAATATCCAAAACTCTTTTGAAAATGAAATCCTTTATAATTTGATTTCTTGATTTTGGAATTGCGAAGATATCTTTAATATTTTTTCTAATGTCATATCTTCCTTCTATTTGAACTGTTGTAAGGTCATATATTTTTGGAGTCATAAATTTTTTTTTATTTTTATAGAAAATTTCCTCGGTATTTTTATGTGCAATGAAATTTTGAATATATTTATTTTCATCATTTTCAGTTAAATTTTCTGTTGTTGTAAAGTTGTAATTTTTATTATGTTGAAGCTTTTGGAAGTTAAAATTTTCTGAATTTAATTCTTCTTTTAAATTTTCTTCTGTATCCAAACCAATGTTTGTATTTATATAATTAGGATTTATTCTCTTGGATAATTCAATATTTTGTATAATTTTTAAATTATTCTTCTTCAGATTATTAAATTTTCCTTGATTATAATTTGATTTTTCACTTTCTATATTATCTGAATTTTGATTGAGAGTCTTTTTATTGAAAGTATTATTTTTAATATCATTTTCCTCAATATTATTGGATTTATTGAATGTGCAATTAAATTTGTTTTCATATTTTTTGTTTTGTATTTTTTTTAATTTATTCTTTTGACTTCCGGAATTTAACGTTCTTTGTGTTTGAAAATTATTAGAATTTTTATAATTTAAATGATTTTTTTGATGATTTACATTTAAATTATTCATACTATTGGAATTAAATTTATCATTTTCTATGTTTTTTGTATTAAAGTTTTCAAATTTTTCTGTTTTATAATTATCATCAATATCTTTGTTTAAATTTGATAAATAATTCATACTAAAAAAACCCTCCAATTTTTTATTTTCACTTTTAAAATTGGAAAATCTTTTTTCTATTATATGATCTAAAAAATAACCCCATTTTTTTTTATTGTAAATGTTAAGCAACAACCTTAAAAATAGAAAAATTATTAAAAAATTTGCGCTTAATTCTATATACAAGTCATTTAAACCATAATATCTTAATTCATTAACAATTCTTTTACCATTTGAGAAAAAGTTCAAATCTAAAATTTCTAATTTTGAATCTGTATTTAAAATATCATAATATTTTATCAATGTATTTTCTTCAGTTTTTTCTGCTATAGAATATTTTGTATTTGAATAAATTTCTTTTTCATATACTTCCAAATTTCTTTTTTCAATAAATACATTTTCATTTAAAAAAAAATTTGTTTTTTTTAAAAAAGAATTTTCCAATACAAAATTAAATGCGTTGACGTTTTCCAACAAAGTATTAGTTTTAATTTGTTCAAATATATTTTTATCAAAATTGGAATTTACTTTGTTTCCTAAAAAATAATCTTTTATTAATATTTTCAAGGAAAAATTTGATGAATTAATTTGTTCATTATTCAATTTGATTTTAAAATTTAAGAAATCTTGTTTAAATTTTAATTCGTCAGATTTTAATTGAAAGGAAGCCAAAGATTCCTTTTTTGGTAAAGCGCAAAAGCATTTAGAAATAATCTCTAAATCTTCATCTTTTAGGAAATTTCTTCTAAAAAATATAGATTTAAAAGAATCATCTGAACAAGTTTTAATTTGTATGGTCTGAGTATCAATTTTTTTCTGATTGTATTGATCAAAATAAACATATTTTGATTCTAAATTAAAATGATCTTTAAAACTCAAAATATTTGCAGAATTTTTATCCAACAAACAAAATGCAATTTCAAAGTCTTTTATATCAATAGATTCCATTTTAGTTAAGGTGTTTTCATTATAACCCAATATAAAATTAGAGCCTGAAAAAAAGCGTACTGCTAAAATAATAAATTTTGTTAGTAAATATAAGTAAAATAATAATGAAATAAAGCCCGAGAATCTTGTGGTGAATTTACTCTGACGAAAGAGCCTCCATTTTGCTTCTATTCCAAACAAATCTAAAGATTTTAAACTAAACATTTTTAATTTTTTTCTTATTTCTTATTTTTTTAAATAATTAAAATATTTAAATTTTTTAAGGACTTACAAAAAATGAAAAAACAATAAATATTTAAAAATTTAAATTAAATTTCCACAGTATTTTAATACTCTTTGATCAATAATGCTGAATTAAGACATAATAGTTGTTTTTTTGAAAATCATTTGACAGGCTTTAATTTGTGTGTATGCATT
>Ga0194116_10007452_pt1 | contig 11321 bp, 10 predicted proteins | sample TA2MahsurfametaG_4_FD_148617 | JGI IMG/M metagenome (GOLD analysis project Ga0194116, IMG submission 148617) | Freshwater microbial communities from Lake Tanganyika, Tanzania - TA2015008 Mahale S9 surface | ecosystem: Environmental > Aquatic > Freshwater > Lake | place: Tanzania: Lake... | reverse complement strand
AGTGTTAGATCCCTCCCATGCATCCTGGGTTCAAGGTGGGGTTTTTGCAGACTTAAGAAGACACTCTGAATCATTCAATACAGAGGAAATTTATCTACCAGCCCCTAATGCTTTTAAAGTAATTTGGCATTGGGTAAAAACCTGTTTAGTTCTAGGAAAACAAGAGCGCTTGTTGTTCTCGTCCCTTACGCCATTAGAGAACTATTCAAAGTATCCGATTAGGAAAAGAAAACAATCTATAGGACTGTGGTTCACCCATAAAGAAGGAGACTTCACTAAGCGCGAGAGAAAAGCGCTGAGATTGGCAAATACGATTTTTGTACATTCAACATGGGAAGGGGAAAAAATAGCTCTTGCTACTCCTTCCAAACAGGTTGTTATGTTGGCGGCCTTAGACACTTCTAGATTTTCTAGGGCAAGTACTAGCGAGAAGAGGATTGTATGGGCTGGCACTTCTGTAAAACGCAAAAGGCCAAATTTATTTCTCGACTTAGTTGAAACAAGACCTGACTTACAGTTTCTCTTAATCGGCCATAGTTGGTCCAAACATCCCTTGTTTCAGAGAGTGACTCGTTTAAAGAATCTTGTCTATAAAGAGTTCCAAGGGCCGCTAGGCTCGGAGTTACTAGACGGCTGTGATATCTACCTAATGACAAGCGAATTTGAAGGCGGACCCATGCCGTTAATGGAAACTCTTGCAGCCGGGATAGTCCCAATCTGCACCAGAACAGGATTTGTAGAAGCAATATTTGAGCTTGCAGATTTACCTAAGAAACTCATTGTTGAACCAAACCTTGGTGCAATAAACGAAGCAATTCAGTGGGTGAGAGATGGAAATTTCAAAATATCTAGTGAAACTAGAGACAAGATACTATCCCTAAGTTTTAATCGCCTATCAAATCTCATCGACGCTAATCTACCGTGACAGCCTCTCAAACCCTTCAGATCGTTTATGGGATTGATTGGGATTTGTCTAAAATTAATATAACCTGGGTAAGCTTCTTGTCACGAAGAAGAGGCCATTTGTCCGACAATTCAGATACTTATAAAAGTAAATTTCCTTATTAAATATTTCTTAGTTAAGCGTAAAACTTTGTTACATTTAACGTGTTGAGTCGCTTGGCCATTAACATTACAGAGACTGTGGTTAAAGTCTGAACATCTCAGATTAGAAAATCTATACATTTCGTTCACCACATTCAGTCCAAAAGGCTTCGTAAATAAGTGGCAAAGGGCGATGCCCCAAATTCTTCTGCTCTACTAGCTAATTCAATGTCGGAAATCCAATCGTTACGCCAAGCAACCTCTTCTAAGCACGAAATTTTCTGTCCTTGTCGATCTTCAATTATTTGTACAAAGGCCGAAGCAGAGTTAAGAGATTCAAATGTTCCGGTATCCAACCATGCCGTGCCTCGTTCAAGAACTTTAGCTTGAAGTTTTCCTGCCTTTAAATACTCCTGATTCACTGAAGTGATTTCCAATTCACCGCGAGCACTAGGCTTAACCGCTTTGGCAACATCTACAACTTGGTTATCATAAAAATAAAGCCCTGGTACAGCATATTTAGATCTTGGTTTTACTGGTTTCTCCTCAATTGAGCGCACTTCCCCAGTTGTGTTGAACTCAATTACTCCATACCTTTCAGGGTCCTTCACCTTATAAGCAAATATGAGCGCTCCACTCGGTTCTCTAAGTTCCTTGAGCTGAGCACCCAGGGCACTTCCATAAAAAATATTGTCTCCAAGAATTAACGCAGAAGTGCCCGATCCAATGAACTTCTCCCCAATCAGGAAGGCCTGCGCCAACCCTTCAGGATTTTCTTGAACAGCAAAAGTGAAGGAAACGCCATATCTACTGCCATCTCCAAGCAATCGCTTGAAAGAGCCTTGATCCTGCGGTGTAGTGATAATCAAGATCTCTCGAATTCCAGTAAGCATTAGAGTTGAAATTGGATAGTGAATTAAGGGCTTGTCATAAACCGGTAGCAACTGTTTTGAAACACCTAAAGTGACTGGCCAAAGCCTTGACCCCGTGCCGCCAGCTAGAACGATACCCTTCATTTGCCTAAGAGTACTTCACAGGTAAGTTTGGTCAATAAACCATTCATAGAGCGAGGAAAACCCATGCGTTTGCTTGTGACCGGAGGCGCCGGCTTTATCGGATCTAACTTTGTCCGTCGCATCATTGATGGGGCCTTTCCTGGGATAAGCCATGTGACCGTTTTAGACAAACTTACATACGCTGGTACATTAAAAAATTTAGAAATGTTGCCCGACAATAGCTTCGAGTTTATAAAAGGTGACATTTCGGATTCAGGGTTAGTCAGTGAACTAAGTAAGAGGCATGATGCAATAGTTAATTTTGCTGCAGAATCTCATGTAGACCGCTCTATCACTGGTGCAAGAGATTTCATAGAGACTAATGTTCTTGGGGTTCAGAATCTTTTAGCGGCGGCGCTTACCAATGAAGTTAAAACCTTTGTCCAGATCTCAACTGATGAGGTCTATGGAACAATTTCTAAGGGTTCCTGGAGTGAGGAGTTCCCGCTACTGCCTAACTCTCCTTATTCTGCCTCAAAAGCCTCAGCTGACTTGATTTGCCGTTCATACCATAGAACTTTTGGTTTGGATGTTAGGGTCACTAGATGTAGTAACAATTATGGACCCTATCAATTCCCAGAAAAAGTCATTCCTTTATTTATAACAAATTTGATAGAAAACAAGAAAGTACCGTTATATGGGAAGGGATTGAATGTCAGAGATTGGCTCCACGTTGACGATCATTGCCAAGGGATCTTTGCAGTCTTAAGTGCTGGCAAGCCAGGAAATATCTACAATATTGGCGGTGGGCGTGAACTTACCAATAGGGAATTAACGAATTTGATTTTGGAAAAATTTGGTCGAGATGAATCAAATATTGAGTATGTGGCAGATCGACTGGGGCATGACTTAAGGTATTCGGTGAGCCACGAGAAAATTACTCAAGAGTTGGGCTATCAGCCGAAGGTTAGATTTGAAGATGGGTTAGAGCAAACGATTGAGTGGTATAAAAATAATGAGTCGTGGTGGCGGCCTTTAAAGAAATGAAGTGGGCAATTACAGGTGGTTCGGGTCAGCTATCCAGGTCGCTTGTAGATTTATTAGATAAAGAGGGTGTTCCTTACATAGCCTGGAGTCACAAAGACCTTGATGTCGCTGATGATTCATCAATATCAATAATCAAGGAAATATCCCCTGATTTATTGATTAATTGTGCTGCTTGGACAAATGTCGATGCGGCTGAGGAGTTTCCAGAGAAAGCTACGAGAGTAAATCAAGTAGGGCCTCGAAATATGGCACGGGCGGCAAAGGAATTGAACATACCGCTGATTCACATTTCTACAGATTATGTCTTCTCAGGTCAAGGTAGGCAACCATGGATTACTGATAGTAAAACCGAACCGATGTCTACATATGGTTTATCAAAACTCTTGGGGGAGAAAGAGATAAGTAAAAATCTGGATGCAAATTTTTACATTCTTCGAACAGCTTGGCTCTATGGTCCATACGGCAGGAACTTCTCTAAAACAATTCTAAAAAAAGCTCTCACTTCGAAAGATTCAATTAATGTAGTAAACGATCAAATTGGGCAACCAACTACAACAAAGAGCCTAGCTGAACAAATCTTCAAAGTTGCTAAACACAACATCCCTAGTGGTACTTATCATGCCACCAACACTGGCCAAGCTAGCTGGTGGGACTTTGCTCGCGAAATTTTTGAGCTGGCAGGCGAAGATGTTGAGCGCGTTAGACCTTCAACTTTAGAAGACTTCTCTAGTAACGTGAAACGTCCCAAATATTCAGTTTTAGATCAATCTGCATGGAGTAAGGTTGGCATGGAAATGATGCCAGAGTGGCGGCGAGCACTTAAAGAAGTTTTCCCTGAAATTCGCAAAGCGGTAGAAAGAGAGTTGTAGATTGTCCAAGCTCACACCTCTTCTAATCGAAGGCTCATACTTGTTTGAATCAATGACCCATAAGGATGAGAGGGGATATTTTCGAGAATGGTTTAAGAGTTCGACTATGAATGAATTTCTAGGTAAAGAATTTGAAGTCGAGCAAGCGAATATCTCAAAATCAAAAAAGGGAGTGGTTAGGGGCATTCATTTCAGCCTAGCCCCCCGAGGTCAAGCAAAGTGGGTTGCTTGTGCCGCTGGAGCTCTTTGGGATGTTGTTGTAGATATTAGGCCTAATTCGCCAACTTTTGGCCGATGGGACGCTCACGAGTTAAGAGCAGATGATGGGCGATCTCTATTTATTTCAGAGGGACTTGGCCATGCATTTCTTGCTCTCGAGGAAGATACTGTCATTTCATATTTGCTTTCAACTTCATACTCTCCCAGCCATGAGCATGCAATAAATCCACTAGATCCCGAGATTGGAATTCCTTGGCCAGTTGCCGATCTATCTTTATCAGAAAAAGATGCTTCAGCACCATCCCTAAGAGAATTTCTCTCTCTTCACTAGTCATTTTCCTCTTTTTAACTCCTAAACATTCAAGTGCTACTAAAATGAAATTCAAAGCAATGATTACAGGGACTATTGTAAGGAAACAATTTTGAGCAAAGCCCTATGAGCTTTCACCAAATTATTGACTTGAACTAATTAGGTTTGCACTACAATCATTCTGCAGAGTTTATTAATTTAATACTTTAGAGAATGTCTTACTTTACTTTCCTGATACTGCAATTCCTACGGAAGAAATAGAGTCTCCGCAGAAAAGAAGTACAATGAAGATTCATATTTCAATTAATAAAGTCATCAGTACCTTTCGTTTATGTTACAATAATTGTCGTGCTGAAAGAAATTTCAATGTGCATAGTCACTCCTTTGTATAAATTACAAATGACCCAATTTGAGAGGCTTCGCCTCAAAATTTCACTACAAAATATTGGAGAACACAAGCATGTTTTCATTCGCCCTTTTTCGCATCATCATGTCCCAATAGTTGAATTTCCTAATTCAGGCGAATTAACTTTCGAGGACACGTTCTTCAGATCGAAATTGGATTATAGCCGCCTATTGTTGACTAGACGTTTTTATGAGACTTTTGAGTTATTTGACTACATTTTGATTCTTCAGACTGACGCGATTTTAGTTAGAGACTTGGACCTACATGCACTGCAAGATTTTGATTATCTTGGAGCTCCTTGGGTTCCGGAAAAGAAGCTTAAAGTTTTTAGGTCAAAACTTTGGATAAATACAAGAAGATTCCCATGGATAAAGGCGACGAAAGTCTCTGTCGGCAATGGGGGCTTGTCCCTTCGCAAAGTTTCATCAATGATTTCTGTAGCAAAAATAATTGAGGATCATTATCCTTTTTTGGCTAATGGCAGTGTTCATGAAGATACAGCAATAAGTTATGTCTTAAAGAAACACGGATTTCAAATACCCCCAACGGAGATAGCTCATCAGACGTTCTGTGAACATGCGAGCATTGATGCTACTGAAATTCCAAGTGTAAACGGTTTTCATGGGCTCAATCGTTTCAACCCAAATTTGGAGCTTTCCATATTTAAAAGGTTCAATAGATAATAATGATGCGCAGTCCCTTAAACTAGGGAAGCCAGACTGAGCATTTGAGCTTACTGCACGATTACGTTTAGGCAAGGCAGAATTTGTGCGACATTTTGCTGGCATGATGTTTAGGTAATTTTCCAGCACTTAGGAACACATAAAGGAGTTGAAACTTTATTTGGGATAAAGACTTTGGATGCTAGAGAATCACTCTCGGTGACTTTGGGCTATTTGAATCTTAGATCAGATACCACACCAAAAATTCTAATCGAAAAATACTTTAATGACCGTAGGAATTGATAAATCCTTATGAAAAAGAAAGTGCTACCCTCATTAATTCCCGGTGTACCCCATTCCAGGAAGTCTGAGAAGGCATCATAGTAAGAGGGGAATGGGACAGTTTTTCTCCCTGAGAAATTCAGACTCTGATGTTTCAAAGAACTCATTAGTGGCAAGAAATAGGGTCTATTTCTAGTGTGCAGCGCACGGCTATCAAATCCAATGTTAGTTACAAATGAGAATCTAGGAGCCAATGCGCGGGCATTATGCGCCCAAGCTGCGTAATTCCAACCTAGATCGTAGGTATCAGTCCCTTGATTAAGGCGCACAAAACGGTCTAGCCACTTAGCCTTGAATGTCTCTGTTAGATTCACGCCCTTGAAAATGGGCAAAGAAAAAATCTCATTTTCATTGTAAACAGGTTTTGTATTCAAATAGAGATTCCATCGATTCTTCCATGTTCCAAAACCCCATGGCTTACAAGAATAAGACTCAAAAAGTCTATTTCTACCAGGTAAGGAATTGAGCATCGATAATCCGTTGATTTGAAAGATGTGGCTTGAATGCATGTATTTTTCTAAAGCCCAATCCATATAAGGGAAAAAAGTGCCACTGACTCGGATGTCATCCTCCAAAAGAATTATTCGATTTTCGAAGGAAAATACCCAGCTCATGGCAGCTCTAAAAGAGCCTAGGTTGCCAATATTTCTCTCTTGAAACAAAAGTCTTATTGATTGGTACTGATGGCTCAGAGAATAGACTTCGGCAACACGCTTTGTTTCTATGGCGCCATAGTCGTTTTTGTCTTTCGCTCCATCTAGATGGATATAAACTCTTCGGTCTAGCGGTAGGGAAAGTAACAACTCCTGTAACATTTCAGGTCGGTTGTAGGCCAGAACTAGCACCGGCGAAGAGTTATGAACTTCCATAGAATGCGATTTTATAGTAACTTTGAGTAACGCTGCTTGAAGTATTGAATGTCGAATCTGATTAACAAAAAGTTTTCAGTATGTATTTCTAGAAAATAACTTCATAGTCTGACCTAACAGGACTATTTGGAGCATCAAGACCCGAAACCGGTAAACTGGCTCGTGGAGTTCCCCTACGGCTTACTCGCGAAAAGGATAGTTCTAAAATACTAGGCAAATTGGTCAGGCTAACCCCGCCATAATTATTAACATGTATGTGATCCAGAAGCATTCCTTTTTTTGAAAGTGTCTCAACGAAAGTTATCAATAAGTCCCAAAGTGCATGTGCACGGTGAAATTCAATAACAATTCCGGAAAAGTAATCAATATTTGACAGAATTTCAGGAATAATCAAAATTTCGTCTCCCTCAATATCTACTTTGAGAAATACTTGAGCATTTCTCTCTAGGGCTTGTAAGGCTTTGGTCAATGTTGTGCAACCATTATGTTCGAAATCTGATACGTTGCGTCTTTGGAATATCGAATCAGCCTGAAGTAAAAAACGTCTTTTTCTTAAAAAACTCAAGTAACCTAAAATTGGACGCAGACTATGAAAACGGACACTTTTTAACAATTCTGAAAGAATATGCTCGAGCGAAAAAGGATGCGTCGATGCGTCATACATATGCGCCACCACTTTCTCTCCTTGGGACTTTACGAAGTCGAATTCAAAGTTAACGTCATAACAAATCCCAAAAGAAAGAAGGTACTTTGATTGAGACACTGAAGAGCTTGATACTACGTAGCCACCATCATTCGGTCCCCCAAGTCTACATAAATCACTAGGTGGATAAGGTTGTAGTGATTTATATTTAGATAGATTTACAAGAGAGTTCATAGAAGAACCTTACAATGTTGTGGCAACTCTTTTGTAAACATCAAGCGTGTCTCGACTTGTTTTATCCCAAGTAAACTTATTCGCATGAAGTTGTGCTCTATCTTTCTTTTCACTCAGGGAGTGGGGATTGCTCAAAAGATGACCTATCGTCTCGCTCAGTGATTCAGGATTAGAAGCTTCAAATCGATAATCGAATCCACCAGATATTTCACCCAGCGCTCCTCCGCCAGTACTTATTACAGCGCAACCGGCCATCATTCCCTCAAGTGAAGTTAAGCCAAATCCCTCGTAAATTGAGGTGATCACTAACCCAATAGAATTTCGATATGCAGAAATTAAAGTGTCATCTTTGCCTGTAGTTTGAGAAAAAAAATCAAGCACTTTAAGAGATCGCATTAGCCTTAATTCCTCGTTGGTAAAGTCTGTGCCAAAGACCAAGACTTTTAAATTATCTCGAAGCAATTTCGATTGAGCAAAAGCTATAACAAGCGTCTTGAAGTCCTTATAACCACTCCTGCCGCCGACATATAACAATTGCTGACGAGATCCCACTTTTTCTTTTGACGCATCATGTTTGGAGAATTTACTTGAAACCCCAAGATACACGACATCAATCTTGCTGGAATCTACTCTATAGTATTGATGCAGATCATCGGCAGTTGCTTGTGAAATGCATATTACCGCATCGGCTCGACTTAGTGCTGCCTGCTTGGCTGCGAATCCACTCCAGTTTGGTGTGAATTTCTCCCTGATTAAGTCGTAAACATTTGTTATTCTCTTCTTTGCTTTTAAAGAATCAGCTCCTCCCCTGTGAAAAGTTTCGTGGCATATGTCAAAGGGTTTTTTCCGTGTAAGAAATTGTGAATAGGTCATATTCGTTTTGCTAATCAACTTTGCAATTCTCAATTTTGAGGGAGAGAGCGGTAAGTAAAAACCAGAATGCATGCTCGAGTCCTTCAAATAGGAGTTGATGTGTATCGCACTAGAAACTTCTACTTCAAATTCACCCGAAGATCGAATTTTTTGACCAAGTTCCACAAAGTATCGAGATATACCTCCATAGCGCTGTACTTCAAAAATGTCAGGGCTAAAAACAACGTTATTCAAGGGAACCCCTTTTTCCGTAGTGCTTCTTCATAACTACACCCTGTATATGCTTTACCATATTTTCAAAACCAAAGTGCGCTTCCCAACCAAGAGCTTGATTGATATTAACTGAAGTTCCATACAAGCTATTGTGGTCTTCTGTGCGAAGAGAGCCATCCGAAATTTCAAGAATATCTGAGAGCGGCATTGGAATTCCAGATGCTTGGTAAGCAAATTCTACTACTTCCTCAACACTATGAAGTTCTGATGTTGCTACGACATAATCTTCAGGTTTATCACAAGAGGTCATTAAATCTACAGCCTTAATATGGTCGCGCGCATATCCCCAATCTCTCTGAGCATACAAATTACCGATAGTAAGTGTTTTCTGTTTTCCATATTTAATTCTTGCTAGTGAATTCATTACATTGCCAAAAAGGAATTCTTCTTCTCTGTATTCGCTCTCGTGATTAAAGAGTATTCCTGAGCAAACAAAATATCCTTTCTTTAGTCGAAAATCTTGACATACCTCAAATGCGTAGAGTTTAGATGCGCCATACGGACTCCGAGGTTTCTTGGCAGAAATCTCACTCCTCACTTCTGTCTCAGATGGATCAAAGATCTCAGAACTTGACGCTTGATAAAACTTCAATTGTCCAAGAAGATTATTTTGATGCAACTTAAGGAGAATACGCTCAACGGAGTTACCATTAACTTCTTGGTATTCAAGCGGCCTTGAGAAAGATTTCCGCACTGAGCTTAACCCTGCAAAATTAAAGACTCTATCTGGACGATACTTTTGTACAAGTGTGGCGAAATTATCAGCATCAGTAATGTCGAGATATTCATGCAAAATCGATGCTTTCACATCTTTGTACAACAACTTAGACTTTAATTTATCTTTAGAAGTACAAATGAATTGAGTTTCTTGTTTGCTCAGTAGTTCGACTAAGAGACGAGCATCCTGACCAAGGGAGCCAGTTATTAGAACTGTCTCTGGAGTCGTCATGGGTAAGATCTTATACCCTAAGCGTTTTGAAATTAATAACTTCGTAAATACCCTAAATAAACGTAGCGCTAGGAAAAAGAGTTAGCGACTAATTTTGTTTGGGGTAAAATGTGCTGGTCATTTAAGATTTTTGGGAGTTTTTCTCATGAATTCAATGACAATAGGCAAGAGACTAAAAGCAACAATTAAAGCAACGATTGGAAGTATATACTTATCGACTGAGCCCTCAAGCCGCTCACCAAGTAAGTAGCCTGCACTAATTAGGCTTACAGTCCAGATATAACTACCTATAATGTTCCAGATGAAAAATTTCTTTGCAGGGATACCGATAATTCCGCAGAGTGGATTAATCAAAGTCCGCACAAATGGTATGAAGTGAGAGAGAATTAAAGCTTTTCCTAAACCATATTTCATCAACCAGCGCTCTGTTTGAGCAACTCTTTCTTGATTGAAAAACCTGGAATTAGGACGATCAAAGAATGGTCTTCCATACTTTGCCCCGAGCCAGTGACCACATTGAGAACCAACGGTTGCAGCAATCGGGGCCCATATAAGTAATTGTGTGTAACTAAGTTGATTACCAAATAATTCTTTTGCTGTTCCTGATGCTGCAATTCCTGCAACAAAAAGCAGAGAGTCCCCAGGAAGAAGTAGACCAACTAATAGTCCAGTTTCAATAAATAGAGTTGCCAGAACTCCAAGGGTTCCAAAGATGGCAACAATCTCCTTGGCATCTAATGGATTCACAGCCTCACCCTAAGGGCTGATTTTCCGCCTTCTCCTTATTTATTAGTCCCCAACCACGCTCAAATTAGGTTTAGCAGGGGGTTTTGCGCCTAAACTGCGCTCCATTGTGCTCAGTGCCGACACAGGTGGCGCTGACCTGAGCAATCCAACGGAGTAAATATGAGAGCCCTTTCAGCGGCCAACTCACTCGTGCAAGTCACGGGTAGCAATCTCAATCTTGCCTATCTAGTTCTAGTAGTTTCTTTAGTAGCTCTAGCTATCGCCTGGGCGCTTCGCTCACAGGTATTGGCAGCATCTGCTGGAACACCAAAGATGCAAGAGATCGCAGCAGCGGTGCAAGAAGGAGCTGCGGCATATCTAGCCCGTCAATTTAAAACTCTCTCCTACTTTGTAGTTATTGTCTTTGTTCTTCTATTTGCACTTCCAGGGGATATGGATGTAAAGATTGGTAGATCAATCTTCTTCCTAATCGGCGCAGCATTTTCTGCCACTGTGGGATATCAGGGAATGTGGCTTGCGGTTAGAGCAAATGTCAGAGTTGCAGAAGCGGCTCGCCAAGGATCTGCTGTCAATACAGTACAGATTGCATTTAGAACTGGTGGAGTAGTTGGAATGCTCACCGTAGGGCTTGGACTCTTTGGCGCATCCCTTGTTGTTGTTCTCTATCAGGCAGATGCACCATCGGTTCTAGAAGGATTTGGTTTTGGCGCCGCGATGCTTGCCATGTTTATGCGCGTTGGCGGCGGAATCTTTACTAAAGCTGCCGATGTTGGAGCAGATCTAGTTGGTAAAGTTGAAAAGAATATTCCAGAAGATGACCCAAGAAATGCTGCAACAAT
>Ga0194116_10007451_pt1 | contig 11322 bp, 15 predicted proteins | sample TA2MahsurfametaG_4_FD_148617 | JGI IMG/M metagenome (GOLD analysis project Ga0194116, IMG submission 148617) | Freshwater microbial communities from Lake Tanganyika, Tanzania - TA2015008 Mahale S9 surface | ecosystem: Environmental > Aquatic > Freshwater > Lake | place: Tanzania: Lake... | reverse complement strand
TTTTAAAAAGAATCAGAATTTTAAAGTGTTTCTTTTTTTTATAATAATAGAGTTGAAAACTTATTCCAATTATTGAATAGAAGCATATAACAATTAAAAATTCATCAAACAACAATATAATAAATATATTTAAAAAATTTCCGAATATCGATTATTTCTCATAAATATGTAATATTAAAAGATTACTTTAATTAATGAAATTTAATAAATGAAAATTTATCTATTTCAACAAGTTTTTAAAAGTATATAAATTTAAAAAATTAGATGTTCTAATTTTATCCTATTTTTTAAATATGTGCATTTCCGTGAAAATCAAACAAAAATTCTCATATGGAAATTTAAGAGATAATCAAGAGAATCAAGATTACTATAAAGTTATTATGCCTCCGCCTTTTTTACCTAATCCTGATTTTATAAATGAATCAAATATTCTTAATTCTTTCGAGAAGAATAATCAAGAGATTTACGATAATTTTAGATTTAAAACAATTAGTAAAATTTACTACATTATCTTACAAAATTTTTATAATTATTTTAATTATGAGAATGTTTTATATTTTTAAATTTAACTTCATTTCTGTTAGACAAGGATAAAGAGAATATTAGTTTTACAAATCCTTCTAAAAATGAGTTTCCTTTACAAATAAGAGATAATTTACCTAAACAAGAAGAATATGTATTAATACCAACACCAATTGATTATGAGCAATTCGTGAAAATGCAATACTCCAAAGATTTTACAAATGTTAATTCTATTGACAAAAATTTAATACCAGATAATTTACAAAGCCAATTAGGTTCAGGATTAATAGATAATAAAATATTGAATTATTATGATCCTAAAATAAGCTCAGATATTAATATGTTCAGCAACAGTACCTATATTGATGGTATTAATAATGATTTATTTAAAAGCCAACTTAATAATGAAAATAATGCTGAGCAAAAATACTTAATCGAATATGCAAATAAGATTTCTCATAAAAATAAAATGAAAATTCCAAATTTTTCAAATCAATTTTCTTCTTCTTTAATTAATTCTAAAAAGAATTTTTCAGGAAAAGAAGCTTCTGGAGAAAGAGCAATATTGAATATTCCTAATTCAGGAAATTTTAAAGAAATTCCAACTGATACATTAAATTTAAATTTTCTTGAGAGTCGAAAAACAGAATCATTAAAAAAAAATCTGAATGACTATGCAGATGGTAATAAATTATATATGATAAACCTGATTTTTAGATCCACAGAAATTCATAAAAATGCAAGAAGATCAATATCAAAAATATTTTGATGAAATAAATAAAATAGAATATAAAAAAGTTTTTGATTCCTTAAACAATCAAAATTACGAAAAAGAAATTTATGATAAAATTTTAAATACTGACTCTTCAATCGATTATTCAGAAATTTGGAAAAATAATCAAAATTTAAATCCAATATCCTTCATATCTGAAGCCTCAACTAATTTAAAAGTAAATTTTATCTATAATTTTAAACTTTAGAATTTTACTGCAAATGACAAAAATTCTTATAATGCCACTGATATTCAATCGCTTCAGTTTTCCTTAATTCCAAAAGATCTGAGTAAATAATTCGAACAATTAATAATTGATATTAATTTATAAATCTTTATTGATTTTTAAAATCTCAAAAATTTTTGAAAAAAATTTAATCACATTAGAAATCGGAAATCCTGATAAAACTGCAAATGTTATAAATATTCCTGAAAGTAAACAACAAATCGAAGATTTATATAAATCATTCTTTAGAAATATTAATTTGAACAATACATTGAATGGTGTTTCTTTACTTCAAGAATCATCAAGCTCATCAGAAAAAAATACTAATAAAAAAGCCGAAAATAATTATGAAAAAATCGAAATGCCTAGTGAAGGGATTATTAATACTAAACCTGAGCCTGTTGTGCCGAAAATTATTGGTTTTGATCCAACAAAAAAAGCTGAGACAGTTAAAGTACCTTCACAAGAAGAATTGAAAAAAATAAAAAAAGAAGAAGAGAATATTCAAATCAATAAAAAATTATATGAAGGATTTCCAAGAAATAAAATTGAAAGACCTCATGAAACAACGGATAATGAGGAAAAAAAAAGAATAGAAGAATTAAAAAAAATTGAATTCGAAAAAAATAAACAAAAATTCTCCAAAGGATTTTCTTTTCTACAAAAACAAAGTTCAGATGAATCGGATACAAAAGATTCTGAAAGATTACCTGAAGGCGGTAATTACAGTAATTTAGATAAATTGATTGAATCAAATTTAGCAGGAAGTGGGAAAAAAATGAGTAATTAAATTAAATTAGATTTACAAATTTTAATTTTGAATATTTTTTAAAATTTAGATGATTTTTTAAGTGATGTTCGTTTGAAGATTGTAAACAAAAAGATGCAAATTAAAGAAAATTTGATTAATTGTAAAAAAAAATGTTCTGAAACTTGTAAAAGAGTTATCACTTTAGGTAAAAATGAATCTATTGAGCTTTGCAATTTAAAATGTGAATTGGCTTGCAGCAATAACGCTCTAACTCTACTTCTTAAATAAATTTTTCTCATTCAAGAGTGAATAAAAAAAAATAAATTAAAATAAATTAAATTTTATTTATTTATTCATTTTCTTTTCAATGAATTCTTTTAAGACAACATTTAAAGATTGATTATTCTTGATTTTAATTTTTATCTTTAAAGAATTATCAAATATTTGACTCTCACATTTTAAAACTTTTTCTATAATATTAATAATAAAGGAAATAAATCTTAAAATAACGAAATTAATAAAAAGTTATTTGTTAATTTATCTTTATTATCAAAATTTTATTTATAAATTCAAAATAAATTTTTTGATAGAATTTGGAATCCTGCCAATCCATCATTTTTTTGTTTTTCTTTTATCAAATTTTTATGTTTTAGTAATTCTTTTTCTACTAAGCTTTTTGTTTTTGTATTTTCCAAAAGATTTATAAAAATGAAAATTGCTTTTGAATTTAGGAATCCTTCAACATTATTCAAAAGGATTTTAACTAATCTACTACAAAAATCCTGATTAATTTTATCCATTTCGTCATTTGGATGACTCTCGAAAGACTTAATTATTTTATTTATAGCAAAGTGTCCAGTTTTATCAGCTAGAATAACATTACTCAAATCATCGAAATTTTTCTTGTAATCAATCTCCAATACATTGATTGTATCGTTTAAAATGTCTGTTAATTTCTCCTTGTTATTTGTTCTGATAAGAAAATCTATTAAATCATTATATATTATAACATAGCTAGAATCTGTTAAGCAGAATTTAACATTAAGATGAATTATTTTGAATATCTCTTCTAATGAAGCAGTAAGGATCTCTTCTTGCCTTTTAAAATCATCCTTTTTACTTGAGGAATCCAATGAATATGAAAGAATTTTATTTTCTTGTTGAGTATTAATTTTATTATTTTTGAAATTCAAAATATTGCAGAAAACTTTAAGAACTGATTTATTAACCAAAAACTCTTCAGAGAGAGCCTCTAATAAAGTATTAAGAATATGTTTCTCTACTAGTTTAGTATCATCATTGAATAATATTATTTTAATTAAAAATAAAACTATACTATCATTGCTTAAATAAGACTTTACGTTTTCTTTAATTTTTTTAACCATTTTCTTTCTTGTTTTTACACTAGCAACTGTAAATAATTTACATGCAAGTTCCACTCCGCATTTATTAGTTAAAAGTTCATTTATATCATCATCGAATACTTCACTGATATAAGATTTTGTTCTTTGATCAAGGTTTTCATATATTTTGTTTAAAAAAGCTTGGAATATGAATAATTTATGTGTTCCTTTTTCCAATTGCTTTTCTATATGAGATTTAATCGACTCTTTTATAATATCTTGTTTATAGGTTCCTTGTTTTTCAAGTATAATAATATCATTAGATGGATCTGTAGGATCTTTACCTGGGGTATTATCAGTATTATTCTCTTCCAAATTATTATTATTAGCATTTAATTCATCTAAATTAACTTTAGCGATTTTTTTGATGTAATAGTCACATAAAATATTTTGTTGCTTTGACAAAACATTGTCGAAAACATAATTTAAAAAGAGTTGTCCGTTTCCATTTTTAATTAATTTTCCGAAATTGGGTAAAATTGAATCTAATATTAATTCTTCTTTTTGCTTACTATCTGAATATTTAAATATTTTTATGGCAAGGTATATGGCATATTTTTTGATAATTAATTCGTAAAATTGTGGTTTGAGATTTTGAATGATTTCTTTTCTTTGATTTTTATCACCGTATTTTATACATCCTTGTAAAACTCTGCACCCATCTGGTTTAAAGCAAAACTCAGTATAATTATTATCAATGCTCTGCATAACCTTTTTTACTATATCTGATTTATTTATAGGATTTTTCTTTTTTTGATCTTTCTGCATTAAGCGATTATATAATCTTCTCAAATTTTTTCTATTTTCATCGATTTGAATTTTCTTATTTTTATTTGCGATAAACTTTATTTCATCTCCTGGTTTTTTGGAACCTTTCATTTTACCTTTTGCTCCAAATTTAGCTTTTTTGCCATTATTGCTTTTGTTGAAGTTATCATTTGAATTGTTTCGTTTATCATTATTGAAAGTTTTCATTTTTTCTCTAAGATAATAATTTTTAAAATTATTGATTTAAATAATAAAATAATTTATATAAATAATAAACATATTAATTATTTCAAAATTTACTTAGAATAAGTAAAGAAATGATTAAACATTAGAATTTATAAAGAAAGTATCTAAACTTAATTTTCTAACTTCTAAGGATATAATACTCAAAAATTTAAAATAATAAAAATTCTAAAATTAAACAATTAAATTTATTTTTTTAATATTAAATTTAAATGCTGAGAGCATGTTTTAATTATTTTATTTATACAAGATTATTCTATATCATTGTCATTATATTTTCAATAAACGAATATTTTATACAAGAATATGATAAGTCAAATTATTTGCTAAAAAATTTAGATGGAAAAGCGAGAAATACTACAAATAAAGATATATATTATGATGAAATTACTTCTAAAAAAATAATTTATTTCGAAGAAGAGAATATGATTGAAAAAAATATTCTTAAATTAATGAAATTTTTCAATTCATATGATACAATGCACTTTTTACATATATCTAAAAACGGATATACAAATGAAAAAAATTTTGTTTTTTTCCCTTTCTTTCCAAAAATTTTGGAAATCTTCACAAGAATTTTTAGGACTTTTATTTATTTCAAAAATGATATGACTTATCATTTGCTGATAGGCTTTATTGTTTCTAATTCAATTTGCTTGTTAAATAGCCTAATTTTCTTGAGGTAAAGTAATTCTTTTAAATTAGATTATGTATAGTTTTAGGTTATCCTCAGGATAAAATTCGATTGATAATTTTATCTTATTATATAAATCCTGGGACAATCTTTAATATCTCGATCTACTCAGAAAATCTCTATTTTTTAATACATCTAGTATTTATAAGCTATATGCTTATTAATAAAGACAAAGATATTTCATTAAGAGATTTAAATAAAGAAAATGATGCTAACGAAAATGATAGCAATGGTAAAATTATATAAATAAAAAGATAAATAGGATTCTTCAGTTCTAATTTCATTTATAACTTAATGGGAGTTTCTGTATTCAGCATAATCTTATCATTGACAAGATCTAATGCGTAATTCGTAAATTATTTTAAAATTCAGGATTTTTTTACTAATATATTTCCTTATCCCGATTTATTCAAAAATATCATCAATTGATTTTGATAATGAGTTAAAATCGAATATCATAAAGATTTTAAAAGTTCTAATATCTAATAAAGGGCTTATTATGAAATTTATATACTATTGTTTTTTGGCTTTTCTAGGATTTTTCTTAATTACAAATGCTTTTCCAAAAAATGAGATATGCAGATCAATTTTAAAAGATCACTACACATTTGATAAAATAACAAATAATGAAACTTATAAACTTGGTAATCTAATATTTTTATTTTTTTATTTTTTTAAAAATAAGCTCCTTTATTATTCAGAGAAAAAAACCTTTTAGAGAATGGAAATAGTTGGGCAAGCATTTGTGGGTTTAATATTCAAAATGAAAATGGAACTAGAAAATTGCGTGTTTTCAAAAAGAATTCAAATCAAAAAAATTTTAAAACTAAATTTATAAAAAATGAATATGATAACTTAAATAAAGATTCAGTTTACTCTATTTTACAAAAAAAATATTGGGTAAATTAACTAAAAAACTAAAGCAATAAATTAATTTAAATTATTCTAATTTATAAAAGGATGTTCAATTTCTTTCTCAATATTCCATGAAATATTTGGATAGATTAATCATGGGAATGCCAATGATTTTTATATCTTTATGTATAATAATTAGATCTTTAAAGAAAATCAAATTTCAACAAATAAAAGTTTTAAACTTACATATGATATCTGATTTAGATAATATCTATTTTCAAAGTGATGCCCACAAATGTGATGCAAATCAAGCTCCGAAAAAAGATCATGAAAATTGTGATAATGAAAAAAAAAAGACAAGAGAAATATTTTATATATTTTCTTTAGCAAATTTTATAGTAAATTTTTTGGTGGTATTTTTGATAGCAAACATACAAATAATTAATCGAGTTATTACAAGTAATCCGCTTATTTATGTTTTTTGTTCTGAGGTTCTTGTCAATTATAAAAATTCAAATAATGGTTTTGGAAAATTTGTTTTAATAATTTTTATCGCATTTTCTATAGTAGGATGCATAATGCAATCAGCATCTTACGGATATGCTTAAAAAATTTTTCATTTAAGAAAATTATTAATCTATTTTCTATATTGTCATAATTCATAAGATTTGATAATTAATATTTGTATTAGTTAAAATCATTATTAATGCTATTATATTTAAATAACTACTTTACTTGCAATGAATAATTTAATTATGTTTTAATAAATAATTTTTATTGGTATTATAAAAATTTTCATATTCTTAAAATGTCTGATATTGACGATTGGGAAAATTTTGAGGAAAATACACCACAACAAGAAGATAAAGCAGAAGACAAAAAAAAAGTTGAAGAAAGTGAAGTAATTATAAAACCAAAAGTAGAACCAAAAGCTCCTAAATCAGAAAATGTAGAGAAGCAAGATGACTATGAAGAAAAATGGAAAAAAAAAAATCAAGATATATTAGAAATAAAAAAATTAGAAGAAAAAGCATATGAAGGATTAGATGAAAAAACTCGTGCTAAAAAAATGGAAGAAAAAAGAGTCTTAGATGAAGTTTGCGATTTTATGGGGGCTGACAATAAGAAATTTAGAGGAGGAGAACGTGTTATTAAATATACTCCAAAAAATGTTGATATTAATATAAATTTAAATACTGAAAAAGATTTTATAGATTTAGCCTTACTTAATATTGGAAGAATTAAAGATTCACAAAAGCCATCAAAATTTACATTTACATATTTAAAAAATACAATGGACTTATTAACACCAGGATTAGATGCTGATAAAATAGATCAATTAATCAAAGATCTTACTGTGATGTTTAATAAAAAAAGAAAAGAAGAAAGTGATAAATTAGGCAAAAAACCTAAAAGTAAGCAACCCACAATAAATTCAGGAAAAGCAATGGAATCATTATCTGCTAAAGGAAAATTAGATGTTTATGAAGATGATCACATTTCTGATAATTATGAAAATGATGATTTTATGTAAATTTTTAATATTCCTCCATAAAAAGTAATAATATCAAACAAATTACTTATTGAATAAGATTTTAAATTCTTATTTAATAATAATTTTTACTTTAATTTGTCTGTAAGTTAAAATTTCGGAATAAAATTGTTAATTATAATTTAAAAAAAAAAATTTTAAACGTAAAAAAAACAAAAATTGATTTATAAAAATCTTTACTATTTTAAATAAATAAAAATTTATATTTATAAAATCCTAATTTTATATTATTTTCATCTTAGATTTATAGCTATGCAATAATTAATAATATCCTTTCATTTTATATAATATAAACATCATAAATAAATACTTTAATCATCCATAATTTTATTCTTTTAAGTTAGGCAACCATTAAATCTTCCAAATAAAATTAATAAATAATATCGAAATTAAGTCTTTCACCATACAGATGACTCTAAGACTTCTATTATAAAATTTAATTTATATCTTTAATCAACATTATAATGATCTGAATAATTTCCAATATTATAATTCATATTTTGAATCATGTTAGAATTTACGTTGTTGAAAGCTAATTTTAATAAATAAGAAAATATATATATTTTTAAAAATCTGTATTTAATGATAAATACCTTGATTATTTGCATTATTATTGTAACTAGGGAAAATCTGATCCATTCTCATATTAACAGGTGAATTATTATAGCTTTTTGAAAAATTTTTTTGCATAAAAAAATTATTAATATTTTGATTTGTATTTATATTTGTTTGATTGATCATATTCTTACGAAGAGCATTGGGATTAAAATTGTTATTCATATTATTCAAATTGTTTTGAATATGATTATTAAACATCATGTTGTTATTCAAATTATATTGAATTTGATTGTTAAAAAATGTGTGGTTTGAGTTCACATTGTTTTTTGTTGAATTTCGAGAATTATTAGACATATTAGAGTTAGCTGAGTTGAAAGAAGTATTCGGAGAAATATTATGACTGTAATTACCAAAATTTTCTTGACAAGGAAAACTAAGACTTTTTCCAGTTGCTTCGCTTGAAATTTGCTTCCATTTAAAGATTAATTTTTTGTCATTTAATTTATCGAGATTACTTAAAATAGCTTCTGCTAATTTCGATTTATTATCCCCACTCGAAACTTTTAAAGCTTTTTGCATTACATAATTTCCATAGGAACTCTTCATTAAATCTAAAATTAAAGTATTTTATTAATTAAATTTAATATAAGTAAATTCCAAGCTGTTTTAATGATAAATACCTAGAGTTCTGCTAACGGTGCAGATTTCTTCCACAAACTTGCTCAGCATAAATTCATTGCCTTTTTCTAAACATTTTTCAACTACATTGCTAGAATACTTTTGCATAGATAAAACATAAAATTTCCCAACAAATTTTTTTAAGATAGGTAAAAACATTTCCTCAGACCAACTCTATTTTTTAATAAAATTAAATTTGAATCATATTAATTTAAAAACAAACAAATAAAATAATTTTTAATAATGATTAAATACTTCAAAAGCAGTCTGAATTGCATAATTACCATAAGGATTATGAACTAAAGCAAGAGCATTATCAGTAATGATAATTTTAAATTTCTCTTGCAATTCTAAATTCTTCAATTGTTGTATTGCTTTTTTAACAACACAAAGTCCTTTCATATGATTGGCCAAAAGCATGAAATTTTCCAAAATATCTTCGTAAATAAAGGCAATTTCTTCATCCAAAAAGTCGTTCAATATTTTCTCAATTACATGAGCAGCTTGTGCATCCTTTAAAAATAATTTTAAAATTTTAAAATTTTTAAATTTACCAAACTCATTTCCATAATTTTATCTAACAAGCTATCAAATAAGATTTTTTTTTCTTCGTCTGTTTTTATGTTTTCTATAATCGCCTGTAGAGGATAAGTTCCCACTTTGCTTTTAGAATTTTCCAAAATATTTTCTGTAATCTAAATTAAAATAATTAATAAGCAAAATTTACTTTTTTGAGAAAAGTTATTCTATCCTCATTTTCTAATACACAAAAAAACTTTTGACAAAAGTAATTTCCATAAACATTAGTAATAATATCATTCATATTATTTGAAATTTCGGTGAAGATTTTTTTTATAACTTCTAAAGAAGATTTGAAAATATATATTTGCATAATTCTACTTCCATTTTGAGATGTTACAGTCATGAAAAACTTTCCTTTTAACATCTCATATGTTTCTAACTCTATTTTATCATCTGATTTTATTTTATTTTCAATGAAATCGTCAATGTCAATTCTTTCATTTCTGTTTGAATTGTAATTTCCTATAACTTATTTATCTTTTAAATTACCATTTTGATTGAAATTTTGAAAATCTGCTTCATTTGAATAATTGTGATTTGTACTATTAATTTAAAATTAGCATCTTTATTTATATAAAAATATTTAAATTAATCTATTAGTTTGATCAATTAAATTCAAATATTAAAAAGATTTATAAAATAAAAAAACAAAAAGTACCTATTTGTTGTACAAGAAGAAAAGTTATTTTCGATTTGATTTAAACAGATTTTTGGAGTACAATGATTAATAGTATTATTTCTTAGAAATTGATGTGCTTTTGCATTATTTTTTGGAGAATTTTGCTTAGTCTGATTGTTAAATCCCATGTTAATACCTATATTAGGTACTGCCAATCTATTTGTGATTGGAGGTTTAAAATTTCTAAAAGAGGATTCTTCATTAATATGTCTTGGAGATTGTTTTTTTAATTGCTTACCTATAGGAGATAAATTGTTAAATTGTATCATTGGTTTCATTATATTTTGAGGAGAAGTGTTATTATTGGATATGAAAAATGTTTCTCTATTTTCGCAATTATCAATTTCTCTTGAAACTGGTATGTTGTTAATAAAAATCTGTGGTTGATTAGAAATTTTTTGTGTAAATATATGATTAGTTCCTAAATTGTTCGGAATATTTAAGCTTTGCATTTTATTAAAATTATGAAAGTTATCTTCATGTTGGAATCTTTTTTCATTTTTTGGAATGTTTAAAGTTAATTTATTTACATTTTTATTTTGGTGGTTTTTAATTTTAAGAATTGGATCTTTTTTATCTGAGTTTATAGAATCATCAGAATCATCTTTTAATACATTTTCCAACATAGAAAATATTTGAGTTTCTATAATATTTTCATTATTATTTTGACTTTTATTCTTTTTCATATTTTCCATTTATGTCAAAAGGAAAAAATACAATTAATATTTAAAGTTGAATTACTTATTAAGAGAATTAATGGTCCCGAAAATAAATCTGCATTATAAATTATTATTAATATATTGATGCTAATGGGGTAATTAAAATTTATAAATATATATAGTAAAAATAATGTCTTCAAATTCAAGACATATAAAATAATATTTTGATTAATTAAAATAATTTATTGTTTTATTAAAAATAAAATATCAAATTATAATTTAAAACAAATTTATAAAAGAAATATAATTATCTTCAAAATTAAATAAATCTTCTTTAAAAATAAAAATTCTTAATTTATCAAAAAATTATTTTTCACTTT
>Ga0194116_10007450_pt1 | contig 11323 bp, 8 predicted proteins | sample TA2MahsurfametaG_4_FD_148617 | JGI IMG/M metagenome (GOLD analysis project Ga0194116, IMG submission 148617) | Freshwater microbial communities from Lake Tanganyika, Tanzania - TA2015008 Mahale S9 surface | ecosystem: Environmental > Aquatic > Freshwater > Lake | place: Tanzania: Lake Tanganyika... | reverse complement strand
CAAACAATGCCATGTCTTTTTCGCGGTACAAATCTGCCTTATTGAAAATGATCACGGACGGAATATGATAGGCTTCGCTGGCAATTAAAAAGCGATCGAGAAAACCCTGCGAAGTGCGCGGCGAGCAAAGCGTAGCCAGCAATACACTCTGATCGATATTGGCTGCAACAATATGTTGCTGATGCTTCCGATGTGGTGATTGGCGGTTGATATAGTTACGGCGCGGAGCAATTTCATGGATCATGGCAGTGCGCTCCACTTCATTTTCCATTTCAAGCGACACCCAATCTCCCACCGCAATGGGGTTGGTAGAAGTAATATCATCGATTTTAAACTTACCCTTGATACGCGCTTGCAAAACTTCCCCCTCCGTTGTTTGAACGGTGTACCAGCTGCCGGTAGATTTATAAACAAGGGCTTCCACAGCTACAAAGATGTGCCATTTTAGCCAACCGATAGGTAGCAGACTTCATGCGTAAAATCAAAACCGCAAAATCCGTTTCGCGTACCTTTGCGCATTATGAATGCAGCAAATGATCTGTTTGTACGCTGGATGGAGCTGGAAACCAAGCTGGTGGAGCGCTTTGGAAAAAAGCCCGACCTGGAAACCATTCTTTTTCTGATTGGCATACAGGAATTCGGAGAGCTGCGGAATAAGTTTACCAAAGAACAAAAGCAGGATTTGATGCATGTGGCGGTATGCAGCCTTATGGCACAAAGTGGCTATTTTGAATTAGAGCACCTGGATGAAGATGGCTGGCCCCATTTTAAACAGCTGAAAGCCATGCCCACTATGGGATTAAGAGAACAGGAAGATTTTTTGAAAGACCATATCTTACTTTATTTCCAGCAAAAAGGATTCTGATGAAAAAAATATCCTTATTAACAATCTTCTTACTCATAATAGTCGCCGCCCAAGCAGGAGGAGAAAGAAAAGTAAAGCTCAAAACCAGCAAGGGCAAAATCATCATGAGGCTATATCAGCAAACGCCGAAGCACCGTGAAAACTTCATAAAACTGGTAAAACAAAAATATTACGACAGCATTCTGTTTCACAGAGTGATCAAAGACTTTATGATACAGGCCGGCGACAACAACAGCAAGCAGGCAGTTTCCGGACAAAGATTGGGCAATGGTGGTGTGGACTATAAAATTCCCGCCGAATTTGATCCTGCCCTTTTTCACAAAAGAGGCGTTTTGGCAGCAGCGCGGGACAATAACCCTGAAAAAGCCAGCAGTGGTAGCCAGTTTTATATTGTACAGGGAAAAAAGTTTACCGACAGCAGTTTAAATGAAGTGGAGATAAAGCGATTGGGTGGCAGAAAAATTCCAGAGGCGCATCGGGAAGTTTATAAAACCTTTGGCGGAGCACCGCACTTGGATGGGAATTACACCGTTTTCGGAGAAGTGGTGAAGGGAATGGAAGTGGTGGATGCTATTGCGGGTGCAGAGCGGGATGCAAATGACCGGCCCAAGCAGGATATACGGATTATAAAGATGCGGATGGGGCGCAAATTTTTATTTTTCTGAATGCCACAAATCAAGGAATTTAGCAGCGCTTATCAAACGATAAATCAAAACACATGAATTTCCCCGACAACCTGCGTTACACCAAAGATCACGAATGGATACGCCTTGAAGAAGGTAATGTTGCCGTAGTTGGTATTACCGATTTTGCCCAGCGCGAACTGGGAGATATTGTTTATGTGGATGTTTCCACCATAGGCAAAGCCCTTCAGGCCGAAGAAGTATTTGGTACTGTGGAAGCGGTAAAAACCGTGAGCGACCTTTTCCTGCCGCTGGCAGGTACCGTTACTGAAATCAATCCTGCGCTGGAAAGTCAGCCTGAGTTGGTAAATAGTGACCCCTATGGCGCGGGATGGATGGTGAAAATGACCCTCAATAATCCATCAGAAGTTGATGGCCTCATGGATGCCGCTACCTATGCCGGAATGGTAGGTTAACCTGCAAATATGAAATTTTTAGCAAGTAAATGGCCGGCCATCCTTTGGTCGGTCATCGTTTTTGTAGCCCTGGTTATTTCAGTACAGGAAATGGAGCGAGATGGCATAAAGCTGTTTCCCCAATCCGATAAAATCATACACTTTATCCTTTTTGGCGTTTTTACCCTGCTTTGGCTAAACTATTTGAATTACAAAAAGCCTTTGAGTAGTTCAGTGATGATCATAGTAGTAGCAATCTCTTCAACCTATGGCATTGTCATGGAATTTGTTCAGCTTTTACCGATTGTAAGTAGAGATTTTTCCATCGGGGATATGGCAGCGGATACAGCAGGCAGTATTGCCGCCGCCTGGTGGTACAAAAAAAAACCCCGGTAGAAACCGGGGTCGCTTAACCAAAACTAACTGCTTATGAGAAAAAGGTAATATCAAAAGGATGTTACAAAGTTGAGCCATTTCAAATCGTGTTTCCAAATCTTGGCTGTTAAGTTTTTGCAAATGCATGTACTGCAAGAAGCATTACATGAAACCCCGGTAGAAACCGGGGTTGTTGAACCAAAACTAACTGCTTATGAGAAAATCGATTGATTGAAACATACAATAACATAGATGCAAAAAGCAGAGAAAAGTTTATTCGCTCATTGTTAAATTTTTCAGAAAGGGCAAAAAAAAGAGATGGCGGTTGCCATCTCTTTTTGAATGGAAAGAGTTTTCGAAAATTACCGTTGTGCCATAGTAACAGTGTAGAGGTCAGGAAGAAAACCAACACCGGTAACACCGACTTGCATTTTGAGGACAAGTGTTTTGTTGCAATACGAGAAAGTGCCTACTTGTCCAGCAAATGCCCGAACGGATAAATCCTGTCCATTCCGACTAGCACCAAAAACCGTAGCTGCGTTCCCAATACCCGATTGCTGAACTAAAGTAATAGTCCGATTATTAGGATCAGTCCAGTCAAGAATAAACTTGATAGGGTTCCAACCATAATCGTAAATATTAGTCACAGTAATTTCTCCGGTTGTAGCGGTAATCTGTCTAACTGCACTGATTGTAGTTCTGTAAGGGCCATAGGCGGTAGTGCCAAAAACCTCACTTGTATTAGGATAAGCACCAATCATTTGAGTTAAAACCATCTCAGTTTCCGAGCAGGGACCGCGCATGAACAATGTGAATGTACTATTGTTGGATAAGCCACTTGTTTTATCAGTTGCACGGATTTTTATCACAAGGGTATCTTTTCTTCCAGCGGTATATTGACTAAAAATACCTTGAATAAAGAGTGTGTCAATTGCCTTTCCTGCAGAAATGGTAACATTATTTTTAAGTAGGTTATAATGTGTACCTGCTACGGCACCTGTTGGAGAGCTGATATCAAAATTAACAACAACATCCGATTTTGCCGTTACAGTTAGCCCAACTGGCAATTTGTAAACAGTAGTAGGAGACAATATTTGATATGTGCCTGAAGATCGGAAGAGGAAATGTGCCTCCTGAGGAGGAGTCACAACAGCATCTTCCTTCTTACAGCCTGTACTAACCATTGCAGCAAGTATGAAACAGCTCACTAAGCTTAATAAGGATTTCATATTCATATAGTTAATGTTTGATGAGTTTGGTAAAAGTTAATTATACCCCGGATTTTGTACCATATTGGGATTTGCCAAGATGGATGACTGAGGAATAGGAAACAGCATCCGATAATCGGTAGCAGGTAGATTTTGCCATGCACTGCTTTGTACATCTGAAGAAGGGCGTGCAATTGGAAGACCTCTTCTAATGTGATCAAAAAAGCGGAAACCCTCAAAACATAACTCTCTAGCTCTTTCATTCATGATCTTAGAAATAGCATCATTTTTGTCAGCAAAGGTTTCATCAACATAACTGCTGATTCTGGAGGATCGTAAAAGATTGTAGTCTGCAGCAGCTCCGGTAAGGTCATTGTTTTCTGCTCTAGCTTCCGCACGAATCAAATACATCTCAGCAATCCGCATCAATTTCACGTCAACTATTTTTGGTCCACGGGCACTTGAGAAGAACTTGTTGACCAGACATGTATCGCCAGCAGAAGGATTAATTAGGAAATAGGCTTTGAATCTAATATCCGAAGTCCTATCAAAAAGCCCCTTCAACTTGTCGGAAGGCTCAAAAAACACATCACCATTATTGTCTTGCCAAAGTGTTCCAACACCTGTTCCATTAAAACGTGTTTTCCAGAGAACCTCACTAGAAGTGGCAACGTCAGCGTCTGTCCAAATGCTTGTAAAAGCAGTGCCGGTTCCCAGACTTCGACCACTCTTCGAAATACAATCTGTTGCATGTGCTACAGCAGCAGTCCATTCTCCCTTATAAAGCGATACGCGTGCACGAATTCCTGCTACTACAGATTTGGAAATGCGAATTACACCTGCGGAGCCTGTTAGCACGGGGGCATTGGAAAGGGGAGTATTATATGCTGCATTGAGATCATTTTCAATACCCTCAATTACTTCACGCTGTGACTGACGGGCAGGTCGGGCAGCAATATCTGATGTGCTGGTGTAAGGAACCCCCAAGGCAGTAGGATTATATTTTCCTGAGAAGCTCATCAGCAGATTCAAATGAGCTAACGCGCGTAAAGCAAGAAGTTCTCCTCTTACCTGCTCTTTTCGAGTATTCTCTGCAGCATTGGTAGGAACAACTTTATCAAATTGTGCGAGCTGCTTATTAATTAGTCCTACAACGTAATAATAACTGCTCCAACTACCAGATGCAGATCCACCTTGAGCCGGTACATATTGCCATTTAAATTCAAACTGACCCTGACCTCGGTTTTCATTTGAAATTTTCACTTCATCAGCAACAATGGCATTCACATACATGTTTGTGCTTCCGGGCCATGCACCCAAGGCTGCAAATAGGCCCTGTTCAAGATCTGTAACGCTTTGGAAAACTGATCTTTCATTGATTGAATCCGTTGGAAAAAGATCAACTGTTTTCTTGCAAGCCTGAATACTCACTATGAAGAAGCCTGCCAGTATAATATTTATTTTATATCGTTTCATAATCACTTGTTTAAAATGCATTAGAAATCTAAGTTAAAGCCTACGGTATAGGTACGAGGTAGGGGGTACTCATACTGAGCAATATTGTTATTGTCTTCCGGATCAAACCCAGACCACTTCGTAAAAGTGTGAAGGTTCTGTGCCTGAACATAGAAGCGCAAACCACGTATCGCTTTTGTTTTCTTCAAAACAGAAGCAGGAAGCGTATAACCAATCAGCAGGTTTCTAAAACGCAGGTAGGATGCATCCTGTATGTCTTTGCTGCTAAACTGGCGCTGAAAAAGCGGGCTTTGAATATTGGTTATATCGCCCGGTTTATCCCACATTGTAAGCATTTCTTTTCTTAGATTATACCCGCTAATTGCAAATGCGTGATTCAGCTGGAAGAAGTCCTGGTTATTGAAACGAGAGAATTTAGCTTGAAAGTTAAAGAATGCAGAAAGATCAAAACCTTTATAGCGGAAAGCCGAGGTGAAACCGCCAGTCCAGGGCGCATAGAAAGTCCCAAACTCAGCCACCTGATCAGCAGAACTGTAAACGCTAGTTACTTTCCCGTCTTTTGTGTAATAGAGTGGGGCACCGGTAGCAGCATCAACTCCAGCCCACTTGTTTATATAATGGGCGCCGAGTGGCAAACCTACTCGAATGATGGAGGTGCCTTGGGGAAATTCATTTTCTTGACCAAGGCTGGTAATTTCATTTTGGTTGTAGCCAAAATTCCCACTCAAGGTCCAAGTAAATTCACGGTTACGAATTACATCATAGTTAAGAGTCAGTTCTATACCACGATTGCGCATTGCACCCGCATTTACCTGCGCAGAAGAAAAAGCTGCTCCATTCTCAATGGGAATGCCTTGAGAAATAAATAGGTTTTTGGTTAATTCATTGTAAATATTCAATTCACCATAAAGCCGCTCTTTCCATAAACCAAATTCAATTCCTAAGTTCGCTTTATCTGTATATTCCCACTGACCAGCGGGGTTGCCCGGTGTTGAAGGAACTAAAGTTTGTAAACCTGCATAGGAACCAGAACCATAAAGTGGGAAGTACCCAAAGTCGCCGAATGGAAAGTTTTCAGCATTGGCAGATCTTCCGTAGCTGGCACGCACACGCAAAGTGGAAAAATTTGTCCAGTTTTTTGTAAACTTTTCATTTAGCGTATTCCACAGGAAACCTGCTGCCCAGAAATTCTGGAAACGATTATCCTCGGGAAGAACAGACGCCCCATCACGACGAACAGTAAAGTCCAGAACATACAGGTCGCTAAATGAATAATTCAAAACACCGAAAAAAGACACATACTTTCTTTCCGATTTATTTCCACTAACAGCAGGAATGAGCCCATTGTCGACTGTTCCAGGTGTAATGGCAGCTGGAGTGTTTGGAAGTTTAACATTGATACCATAACCGGTATAAGAGAAGCTGCTAGTTCGCTGGAAAATTTGTTCAGCGTTGGCAGTAAATGTAATCTTATGCTCCTCGTTCTTGCCAAACACACCGCGATACCCAGCAAAAGCACGCATTGTTCCCTGGAAAAAGCGACTGAAGCCCTTACTGAAGAATCCTGTGCTACTCGGGAAAGCTTGGCCACTTGCAGCAGGAGTACCACCACCTACTGCAGTGAATGTACCTGGTGTTAAATTAGTGGTGCTTACCGTTTCGCGAAAATCGAAACCAGCATTACCTCCCACGAAGAAATTTTTAGTAAAGTCATAATTCATATTTAGCGAACTGGTTGCCTTCAGCTGATTGTTGTAACGTAAAATGTCACGAATACGCTGATATGCGTTAGGTCCAACTTTTCCAGCCCCAACATTTACCCTACCATTAGGAAGGAAGAGGGGGTCATATGGAACAGCCAAATAGGCTGCTGCAAAAGGATTGGCTAACGCTACACCATTTTCAGATTCAATGAAATTACGTTCGCTGTATCCAACAGTGCTGCTAAATTGAACATTAAGTTTATCAGTGCTGTGATCAATATTTGAACGAAGCGTATACCTTGTTAAATCTGAACGTTCTCCAATACCTTGTTCATCATAATAGCTTCCTGAAAGGAAAAACCGAGTACGATCAGTACCTCCTGAGAGACTTAGATCATGCGCCTGAAAACGACCCTGACGCTGGAATACGTCTGCCCAATTTGTATTATTGTTTCGTAAACTATCCAGTATTGCATCATAACTCTGTAAAGTTGCCGCAGATAAAGATGCGTTGGCTGGATTTCTGCGAGAAAACCTCCACCCTGGCAAAGAATTATTTACTTTAGCCCCAAGTAATTCTTGAAACGCAAGCAGTTCTGTGCTATTCATCATTTCAAAACGCTGTGTACCAGGCTGTGTTAAACCAAATTGAGGACGATAACTTAGTTTCGTAGAACCCTTTTGGCCACGCTTAGTTGTAACAACAATAACACCAGAAGCTCCACGTGAACCATACAAGGCAGCAGCACTTGCATCTTTCAGAACATCTACGTTTTCAAAATCATTAGGGTTTAAACTTTGAAAAACAGAAGCCTCTACCGGCACACCATCAACTATGTAAAGGGGAGTAGATCCACCCGAAATAGATTTTGGACCTCGAATCTGAACTGAAGCAGCCGCACCAGGTTGGCCCGAGCCAGCAGATACACGAAGACCCGGGGCACGACCCTGTAGAATTTGGTCGAAAGAGCCAACTGGGACAAGTTCTATGGCTTTTTTGTCAATTTTTGAAGCAGCACCAACATACTCAGATTTTTTTACCCTAGAGTACCCTGTTACTACCACATCAGATAGGTCACTGATGGATGGCTTCAAAGAAACGGATATTTCTCCTGAAGCTCCTATTGTAATAGTTTGACTTTGAAAACCGATACTAGAAATAACTAACTGCTTAACAGCACTTGGTACTAAGATTGAAAAGCTACCATCAACCTTAGTTGTAGCACCTGACTGATACCCCTTGGCAACTATTGATGCTCCTGCGATTGGAGCACCGCCTTCATCCGTAACTTTTCCGATAATAGTTCTGTTTTGCGCCATCAGCTGCGTTGAGCTGATCAGAAGCGCCATGAACATACATACAAGTTTTCTCATACTCGCTTTGGTTTTAAATAATAAAAAAAATTACCAATTAACAATCAATATTAAGTCGGTCGTGCTGTTTGCTTGCAGGGTATACGTTCTAACCTAGAATAAGGGGCAACAAATATAGCATATTCTGTTAAAACTGATAACATTAGACAAAATATTGAGCCATATGGCTGCATGATGTAAAAAAATGATGCGAAATAGAGAATAAAAACACAAAACATTGATTATCATGATATTAAAACAAAAGTGTCCCTTGTTTTTCAACAAGGGACACTTTAAAAATTGGAATTCCAGTTAAAGCGGGTTTTGCACCACTACGCCGTTGGTATTGTTAATCTCTGAAAGCGGGATTAAAAATTGCCAGCGCAAATCGGAACCTGCAGGTACGTTAAACACCCCGGCCAGCGAAGCATTGTGGTTTGAACCTGTTCTGTCGAGTGGCAGATTCAAGCGCTTCAAATCGTAGAAGCGGAATCCTTCACCCCAGAGTTCTACTCGGCGCTGGGTCATGATTTCATTAATCAATGCAGTACCGGTGCGCGTAGATTTCACATAGTTGGGATCACGCTGACGTGCAAGAATGAACAAAGCATCTTGCGCCTGTGCATCCTGATTGTTGCGAGCACGCGCTTCTGCTTCTATCAGCAGCATTTCAGATGCGCGCATGAGCGGCACATCCCCAATACTGAGTGCTGTGTTGGCTACCAAAAACTTACGATTCATGAAAGGGAAACGAGAACCATTCGGACTCAGCGGAATAGGGAATGAAGTATTCGTTCCGGTGGGGTCCCAAAGCTGTTTTCTCACATCTGTATTGGTAATTTGATCGTACAGCAAGCGATTGATGGCCTTCGGATTGGTACGGATGTTGGTGGAGTTGAAATTGGCAGACATGAAAGCAAAGAAGGAATAGAAGAATGTACCCTGATCTTCCTGCTGTCTGATTCCCCAAATCCACTCACGATTGGTGTAATTATTAAATCCGCTCAGATACTCAGCATTAGTCATTAAATCAAATCCCTGTCTTGCTTCAGCCGCAAGCTGTGCGGCAGTTGCCCATTCCTGCTGCGCCAAAGCAACACGTGCCTTGAAACCGCGCGCAACGTTGATGTTGATATGAGATTTATCACGACGTGCTGTTACCGGAGTGGCAGACAAACGCGCTATCGCAGAATCCAGGTCTTTGTTGATTTGCGTATAAATTTCCGCAACAGAAACACGCGGTGTTGCACGAACAGTTGGCTCCGTGCGCAAGGGAAGACCTAAACCATTGTTTGCCTGTCCTTTTACAAAGCGCTCTCCAAACAACTGAATCATCATAAAATATGCCCATCCGCGATAAGCAAATGCCTGTCCTTTAATGGCATTCTTATCGGCCTGCGGACCACTTGCCGCTTCAATTTGCGCAAGTACCTGATTGGCATTTGAAATGAAGGAGAAGAAATACAGATAATTGTAAAAACAGATATTGCTATTGTCCAAACGGTGGTTGATCCATCTGTATTCGTTGATAAACCAGCTATTCGACTGACCGGTCATCACCAGATCTTCACCCAATGCATCCATGTAAATCATGTTGCCACTGATGCCGCCCAATGCCTGTGAACCATACATCTGGCGATACAGGAAACGGTGCATGCCTTCAATGGCTTTCCATGCATCATTGGTATTGGTAAAAATCACACCGTCGGATACCGCATTCGTGGGACGGGTTTCCAGATAATCTTTTGCACAGGAAGTGAAAAGAAAAGCTGCAGCTAGATATGCTAAATAAATTCGTTTCATAATTGCTGTTTTTAGAAGTTAATGCTTAAGCCAGCAGTAAATACGCGTGCCGGAGGATAGGTGTTGGCGTTGGTACCATCAAAGCTCTGGTTCACCCACAATCCTCTGCGCTTTGCAAATAATGCCACGTTTTCACCACTGATGAAAATGCGCGCACTGCTTGCACCCAATCTATCGAGCGATGTTTTGGGCAACTCATAAGCAATATTCATATTGTTGAGCTGCAAATGCGTTGCACTGATGAGGAAACGTGATGATGATCCGGCGAAATTCGTACCCTGATCATTTTGCATACGGGGCACATTGGTTACATCACCAGGATTTCTCCAGCGCTGCAACATGTCTTTATGCAATGCGCCGCCATACTGACTTCCAGGTCCCATCAAACCGGCATAGCCATTGTCATAAGCGTAACCGCCGATTTGATAAGTGAACATAACTGTCATGGAGAGATTTTTGTAACGGAAAGTATTGGAAAAACTTCCGTACAAATCAGGAATGGAAGACTTACCCAGATATACCTGGCGTGCATTTGAATACAGAGTAGTAACTGTATCTGCTGTACCATCTGCCTTGGTAATAATGCGGCTGTTGGCAGGGTTGAATGTAATTACATTCTTGTATAACGCCATACCATCCGTTGGATCTACACCATAAAATTCACGCAAGAAATAATCGTAGCGTGAACGACCTTCTGCTAACTGGTGTGGGAAAGATACAATGGTAGGTACCGTCGTTGGCATTTTGGTAACCATATTGGTGAAATGCGTTGCGTTCACCATCAATGTCCAAGTAAATTCACGCTTACGAATTACATCGCCTGTTACCTGCATTTCCAAACCACGGTTATACATGCTTCCGATATTCTGTGCTACCGAAAACACACCGCCTGTGGCACCTCCATTTGAAAGCGGCTGGGGAACGTTGAATATTAGATCTTTTGATTGGCGATTAAAATACTCAAAGCTACCATTGATTCTTCCTTTGAAAAGCGAGAAATCAATACCCACATCTGCTGCCAGGGAAGATTCCCACGTTAATGCATAGTTAGGCAATGCAGATTGGAGTACACCACCCGCGGTATTGTTGTTGAAGCCAAGTGCATAAAGGCCCTGGTATGGATAGTATCCAATACCTGCTTCAATACCTGTGCTACCGTACGATCCACGGATTTTCAGCTGATCAACCCAATCTACCTTAAAGAATTTTTCTTTATCGAGGCGCCATGCCAGGCCCACACTCCAGAAGTTGGCCCAGCGTACATCTTTATAAAAACGCGAGTTACCATCGCGGCGCAATGAACCTGTAAGGAAGTACTTTCCATCGAAGTCGTAATTAAGTTTGGATAAATACGACTCAATGGTATGATTATCGGTTTGAGATGTAAGAGTTTGAATGGTGGCGAAGTTGGGGAACTCTGTATTGCCATCATTAAAGAGCTGATCCACTCTAAAGCCATAGA
>Ga0194116_10007448_pt1 | contig 11324 bp, 13 predicted proteins | sample TA2MahsurfametaG_4_FD_148617 | JGI IMG/M metagenome (GOLD analysis project Ga0194116, IMG submission 148617) | Freshwater microbial communities from Lake Tanganyika, Tanzania - TA2015008 Mahale S9 surface | ecosystem: Environmental > Aquatic > Freshwater > Lake | place: Tanzania: Lake... | reverse complement strand
AGGGGTTTTCAACCCGCCGCCTAAAGTTACATCCGCGGTTATACGCTTAACCCGAAATGATGTTCAAAAGCTGGATTGCGATGAAAAATTGTTCTGGCAAGTTGTAAAATCAGGCTTTAACCAACGTCGTAAAACTTTGCGCAATGCCTTATCGTCGCTTTTAAATAAGGAGAACAATGTAGTTGATCCCATGCTTGATCTTCGGGCGGAACGGCTCAGTGTAAAGGATTTTGTGGAAATGACGAATCTGATTAGTAAATCGAGAAGAAGTGTAGAATGAATAAGAAAATCTTGATTGCCGACCATTTACACCCTTCATTTAAAACTGAAGTGGAAAAACTTGGCTATTTCTGTGATGATCTGCCATTAATCAGCAGAGCCGAAACCCTGAAAATTTTAAATAACTATTTGGGAATTGTAATACGTACCAAGTTTCAGATTGATCGGGAAGTGATTGATGCGGGCTCTAATCTCAAATTTATTGCCAGAGCCGGTGCTGGTATGGATAACGTAGATGAGGCTTATGCCAATTCAAAAGGAATTATTTGCTTTAATGCTCCGGAGGGGAATCGGGATGCCGTGGCAGAGCATGTGATTGCCATGTTACTTTCTCTATTGAATAATCTTAAAAAAGCCGATATCGAAGTAAGGAATGGGGTTTGGGACAGAGAAGGAAACAGAGGATGGGAACTAAAAGGTAAGACTCTCGCTATTATAGGATATGGGAATACCGGCAAGGCCCTTGCTAAAAAGCTATTGGGTTTTGAGGTCAAAGTAATAGCATATGATAAGTATAAGGCTGGATTCTCAGATCAATTTGCCGAGGAGGTCAGTATGGAGCAGGTAGTTAAACAGGCAGATATCTTGAGCTTTCATATCCCACTGACAATCGAAACCAAACGGCTTTTCAATGATGAATATCTTTTTCATTTCAAAAAGCCAATCATTGTATTGAATGCCGCCAGAGGTGAAGTGATTGATACCAGGACGGTGTTAAATGGAATTCGCACCGGCAAGATTAGCGCTGCAGGTTTAGATGTACTGGAGGTTGAAAAATTTCCGCAGTTAGCAGAGCAGCAATGGTTTGACGAACTGAAGGCTTGCCCGAATTTAATTTTAAGTCCGCACGTGGCAGGCTGGACTCATGAATCCTACCGCAAAATTTCTGAAGTTCTTGCTGAAAAATTAAAACAGCTTACGTTTTTTCCTTAATTATGAATTGCTTTTGGATAAGATTTATTCTTCTTACCCGAATTCATCATCGAAATTTGGAAATCTGAAATCAAAAATATTATCTTCGTATTGACACGAACAAGACTATATTGGCTTTTGGCCGACATAGTCTTGTTTGTTTTTGAGAGTTTATCATAAAATGTGTGAGATATGACGGAAGTAACTTATTATACCCGGGAAGGATTAGAAAAACTTAAAGAAGAGCTTCATTTGTTAAAAACTGAAGGTCGTTCACAAATTTCAAAAGCGATTGCAGAGGCAAGAGACAAGGGTGATTTATCTGAAAATGCAGAATATGATGCTGCAAAAGAGGCTCAGGGACATCATGAATCTAAAATTTCAAAGCTGACTAATTTATTAGCTAATGCACGCTTAATCGACGAAACGAAACTTGACTCTTCTAAAGTATTGGCCTTGTCAATTGTCAAGATTAAGAACACTACAAATGGAGCAACAATGACCTACCAGTTAGTATCCGAGTCTGAAGCTGATCTTAAAACCGGCAAGATATCAGTGAAGTCCCCAATAGCCCAGGGATTATTAGGAAAATCAGTGGGAGATAAGGCCGAGATTGCTGTTCCTGCCGGTAAAATTGAGTTTGAAATCATCGAAATAAGCAGGTAGTAAATTCCAATCCGAATTTAAATCATAACCTATGGGATCAATCTTCTCCAAAATAGTAGCTGGTGATATTCCTTCCTACAAGGTCGCTGAAACAGTAGAGTTTTTAGCCTTTTTGGATATAAATCCGCTTACTGAAGGGCATGTATTAGTAATTCCTAAAATGGAGATTGATTATTTATTTGATCTCGACAATGAAACATATGTAGGATTAATGATGTTTGCTCAGATTGTCGCTGAGGGTTTAAAGAAAGCAATTCCCTGCCGCAGGATTGGCGTCTCTGTGATTGGCCTGGAGGTCCCTCATGCACACATACACCTGATCCCAATTAATGGCATGAATGACATGAATTTTAGTCGGTCTAAGTTGCATTTCTCGGAAGAGGAACTGGAAGCCACAGCCGAAAAAATTAGAGAACAGTTATAATTCAATCTATTTAAGCCGTTTCGGGTTATCCTTGGCAAAAGCGTCCCAACCTGAATAGTTCTTTTTATTCCCTGTACTACTCATTTTCTGGAATGAATGACAAACCGCCACCGCCAAACCATCGGTCGCATCAAGGAATTCGGGAGTTTCATTGAAATTTAAAAGGTTCTTGAGCATGGCTGCAACTTGCTCCTTGGAAGAATTGCCATTACCCGTGATTGACTGTTTGATTTTTCTTGGAGTATATTCGAATATTGGAAGGCTGCGTGACAATGCTGCCGCCATTGCGACACCTTGAGCACGACCTAGTTTAAGCATCACCTGAATGTTTTTCCCATAAAACGGAGCCTCTATTGCAAGACAATCAGGTTTGTATTGATCAATCAATAAAATGGTTTTTTCAAAAATATGTTTGAGTTTTAATGGATGATCGTCATGATGTTGGAGCTTGACTATACCTAAACATACTAAATCAACCGAATTTTTCACTTCCTTAATGATACCATACCCCATAATACTGGTTCCGGGATCAATTCCAAGGATTATTCGTTCAGTTGATTTTTCTTTTAGCATATTTGACAATAATAAGAAATTACCTGATCTATCATGTTTTTAATATAATACAATTTCAAAATATAAATTCAATACAGCTTTTGCTTAACATTGTATAAATTAAAATAGTTTGAACAGCCGTCTAAAGAAGATTCTGAGCATTGGTATCAAGGTTGCCATTTTAGGCATGGCATCCTGGTACATATATAGCAGACTTAACAATAATAGCGCTATCAGCGACTTTACTAAACTCATTAATGAGCTCAATCCGGTAAATGTGTTCTTAGTGATAGCTGTCTTGTTGTTACTAATGCTTTTGAACTGGTTTTTGGAGGCCCTAAAATGGAAGTTTCTTACTCAAAAAGTTGAAAAAATAAGTACGTGGAAGGCAGTTGAATCTGTATTTTGCGGGTTAACGTGGGCGGTTTTTACACCAAACCGAGTCGGAGAATTTGGTGGAAGAGTTTTTTTTCTGTCGCCGAACAAGAGAATTAAGGGGGCCTTAGCAATGACAGTGGGTGCCTTGGGGCAATTAGTGCTCACAAATGTGTTGGGATCAATGGCGCTCAGCTGGTTTATATCCAGTTTTATGGGTCTCAATCCCCTAATAAATTTAAGTATAACCACATTAGCTCTTATTTTCAGCGGATTTTTTCTGCTGTTCTATTTCAATATGCATTGGTTAAATGGTCTCTTAACTAGAATTGTTTTTTTGAAGCCTTACGGCCGTTTTTTCATAATTTTCTCCAAATTTAACGGGTCAGAACTCATTAAGATTTTAGCGTTATGTTTTTCGCGTATCCTTACCTTTAGCACGCAATATTTTATAATTATTCGTTTTTTGATTCCTGAAATAGATTTTCTTGATATGGTTATGATCATATTCATCTTTTACTTTGTTCAATCTTCGATGCCCTCCCTTGATCTTTTTGATGTGGGGTTGAGAACTACAACTGCGTCTTTCTTTTTTTCTTTTATAACTGATCAGGAGATTGCCGTGATGGCGGCAGTTGCAAGTATTTGGCTGATTAATTTAATTATTCCTGCTATTTTAGGGTCTGTTTTCGTGTTAAAACTCAATTTTTTTGGCAATCCTCGTAATTAGTATACTTTCTATTTCTCTAGCCATAACCTATTTGGGTATGGTATTATTTCTGCGCAGGGGATGGAAATCAATCGAACCTTTTGTATTTAAAGGCGAAAAATTAAAAACAAAGGTTAGTGTCTTAATTGCTGCAAGAAACGAGGAAGATAAAATTTTCAATACCATTCAGGATATTCTTGATCAGGATTATCCTGCCGGGTTAATGGAATTAATTGTGGTTGATGATCATTCAACTGACCGAACCTCGGATATAGTTCGTTCTTTTGCTGAAAGGGGTGTAGGGTTGATTATTTTGAATGAAAATAAGCCATTGAATTCCTATAAAAAAAAGGCGATAAGTGAGGCCATCAAGCTTTCAGATTCAGAGCTAATTGTTACGACTGATGCCGATTGCAGAATGTCAGCTTCATGGCTACGAACTATTGTCAGTTTCTATGAATCGGGTAATTATAAAATGATTTCCTCTCCTGTAATTTATTTTGAGGAGAAAAGCATATTTGAGAAGATGCAAACACTGGACTTTCTTTTTTTATCGGGTTTGGGGGCCGCGGGCATTGGGAATAAAATGCCTTCTACCTGTAATGGAGCCAACCTTGCTTATCAAAGGGAAGTTTTCCATGAAGTAAAGGGTTTTCAAGGAATTGATCAGTTGGCTTCGGGCGATGATGAACTATTTTTACATAAAGTAGCATCCGTTTATCCTAATGGAATTGGTTTTTGTAAATCCAAAGATGCAATTGTTTATACCCATGCCAAGACTAACTTGGCAGAATTTATACAACAAAGAAAAAGATGGGCATCCAAAAGTACCAGCTATAAAAACAGGGCTATTATTTTTATAAGTTTTTTAGTTTGGGTTTTTAATTTTATTCTTGTTTTGAATGTTGTTTTGGGCTTTTTTAACCCTTTATCTTGGTACATCTATTTGCTTTGCCAAATCATTAAGGTGCTTGCCGAAATGTCCTTATCCATCCCGGTATCCAGGTTTGCCAACAGAAGCCAATTATTGTGGTATTTACCCTTTCTTTCTGTGGTGCATATTTTTTATGTTCTGTATATTGGATTAGCCGGTAACGCAGGCAAATATAATTGGAAGGGTAGGATGGTTCGATAGAACTTAGAACCCACCTTTAACGGGGTGGCAATTGGGCTCGGCTGAATGACAAGATCGAGTTCAAGTTACCTATTTATGCCCTTTTAGCTGGCCCAATGAATTCATCCATGATTGTAAGTCGGGATTATTTATTTAATTTTAGGAATCTCGATACTCAACAGAATAGTCTTGCATAGAAAACCAAAAACAACTGTAAGTGATGAAGCTGAGTTGATTCAGCTCTTGCTTAAGCGGCAAGCTGAATTAAACTCTTTGCTTGAAATAACTCAGGCCATCAATATAAATAGCCCTTCTTCAGTTTTATTCGAGATGCTCGAAGTAATTTTGAATGTTCACCTTAAAATTGGAGAGATTCGTCTTTTAGTAAAGGAGGGAGAACATTTTTATTGTGCCAGTCGGTTTGGAGGAGCATTTGAAAATGTAAAAACATTGAAGAAAGCTTGTCAGGCATTAAGTAATTATACAAATATCACTCCCTTGCTTGGACATCAGGATCAACTTTTGAGTAAATACGAATATTTTGTTCCGGTTTTTCATAATCAAGAACTGCTCGCATTTGTGTTGATTGGGAATTTTGATACCAATCAAAATCTCCTTAGCAGCGATCTCAATTTCATTCAAACCTTAATCAATGTGATCGTCGTCGCCCTGGAAAATAAGAAACTTTTGAAAGAAAGGGTTGGGAGAGAACGTTTGCAACGTGATATGGAGCTGGCGGTTGAGGTTCAAGGGATGCTTATCCCAAGACAGTTACCCAAAAGTGGTGCGGTAAAAGCCGGAGCTACCTATCTTCCAAATGAGAATATTGGGGGCGATTATTTTGATTTTATCAAATTGGGTTCGCATGAATACCTGTGGTGTATCGCCGATGCCTCGGGGAAGGGGGTTTCTGCGGCATTGCTCATGGCTAATTTACAAGCCAGTTTAAGGGCTTGGGCTTCCGTTGAAAAGAACTTAATCAGTTTAACTCAACGTTTGAATGAAATCATTTTCTCCAACACCAATGGGGAGCGATTTGTCACCCTTTTTCTTGGCCTCTATAATGAACAAAGTAGAGAATTGCAATATGTTAATGCCGGGCATAATCCTTCCGTTCTGATTATGGGTGACCAGGTTAAATTTCTGAAAGAGGGTACGACAATCATTGGTGCTTTTGAAAATCTTCCCGTAATAAATCTAGGTAGAGAATGGCTGACTTCCGGAAGTATAGTTTTCAATTATACAGACGGCCTGGTCGAGAGTCCGAATGAGGAGGTCTATATTTCTGATCAAGAACTTGTGGGTCATCTACTGGAAAGTTGTCACCTTGAGGTGGATAAACTAAATGAGCATGTATTAAGAAAAATTCAGAGTCTGAATGATTCAAAGATGAATTCAGATGATATCACCCTTTTAACCATTAAGGTTGCTTAATACTTTTATTTTTAGCTTATATTATGCTTCTACCCTACTTTCAAAAGGAACATATTGAAGCCGGTTGTGATGAAGCAGGGCGCGGCTGTCTTGCCGGTCCGGTTTTTGCCGCCGCTGTCATTCTGCCTCAAAACTTTTCTCATCCATTGCTGAATGATTCCAAGAAATTAAACGAAAGAAATCGCTTGGAACTTCGGGAAATGGTTGAGCGTGAGGCAATAGCCTTTGCAGTAGCATCCATAGATCATGAGGAAATTGACCAAATCAATATATTAAACGCTTCCATTAAAGCGATGCATCTGGCGATCGATAAACTCAGTATTCGTCCCGGGTTTCTGATTATTGATGGAAACCGGTTTAAATCATACGAGAATTTAGGTCACCGATGTATCGTAAAAGGAGACAGCCGGTATTATTCAATCGCAGCAGCTTCAATTCTTGCGAAAACCTATCGGGATGAATTTATGTTCAGTTTGGCATCAGAATATCCTCAATATGATTGGATTAATAATAAAGGTTATCCAACCAGCAGGCATAGGAAAGCAGTTATTGAAAAGGGGATGTCACCTTTTCATCGCAAAACTTTCCGAATTAGCGATCCGCAACTTAAACTTTTTTAATATTATGGATAATAACGGAGTATCATCAAATAATGGTCTGGCTTTTAATCGTTTTTAATTACTTTTGGCGCATTCAATTTTACCTTTATAAAAATGAAAACTGTCGCTTTAAATGATACTCATATTGCTCTTGGCGCCAAAATGGTACCTTTTGCTGGATTTAACATGCCTGTTCAATACGCCGGTATTAATATTGAACACGAAACGGTCAGGACTGGTGTTGGCGTATTTGATGTGAGTCATATGGGCGAATTTATTTTAAAGGGTGACGGAGCTTTAAATCTGATACAGAAGGTTTGTTCTAATGATGCATCCACGCTTTTTGATGGTAAAGTACAATATTCTTGTCTGCCTGATGAGAAGGGAGGCATAGTTGATGATTTGTTGGTTTACCGTATAGATTCTAAAACGTACATGCTTGTGGTCAATGCCGCTAATATTGATAAGGATTGGGATTGGATTTCCAAGTATAACAGTGATGGCGTAGAAATGAAGAATATCTCAGATCAGACATCCTTGTTGGCGGTTCAGGGGCCAAAAGCTGTGGCAGCATTGCAAAGTCTGACTTCTGTCGATTTGGCTTCTATGGATTACTACACCTTCAAGAAGGGTGTTTTTGCCGGTATAGAAAATGTACTGATTTCTGCTACAGGGTATACGGGTGCCGGAGGTTTTGAATTATATTTTGACAAAAAGGATTCTGAAAATATTTGGAATGAGGTTTTCAGAGCTGGCGAGGCCTTTGGAATCAAGCCTATCGGACTTGCCGCAAGGGATACACTCCGGTTAGAAATGGGTTTTTGTCTTTACGGAAATGACATTGACGATTCAACTTCTCCGATTGAAGCAGGTTTAGGTTGGATTACCAAATTCACCAAGAACTTTGTTAATTCAGAAAATCTTGCAGAACAAAAAGAAAATGGAGTTGAGCGTAAGCTTGTGGGTTATGAAATGATCGAAAGAGGTATTCCAAGACATGATTATGAAATATTAGATGCTGATGGTAATCTAATAGGTAAAGTAACATCAGGTACCCAATCACCAAGCTTGCAAAAAGGAATTGGGATGGGTTATGTTAAAACGGCCTTTTCAAAAATCGGGACTGATATTTACATAAAGATCAGAGATAATAAAATATTAGCCAGGGTTGTGAAAATGCCATTTAAGTAACTATTATCTGTAATTAAGAATGCAAAATCGGAACATCGAAGTTTGTCTTAGCCCTGCATTGTTACATCTGCATGATTTTACAAACAGTATTGTGGTAGTAATTGATATCTTCAGAGCTACTTCATCTATTTGTTATGGTATTGAAAATGGGGCCGAATCAATCATACCGGTGGCTACCATTGAGGCTTGCGAATCCTATAGAAATTCAAATTTTCTGCTTGCCGCTGAGCGCAATGGTGAGGTAGTGGACGGCTTTGATTTTGGAAATTCGCCTTTTTCTTATACTGAAGACAAGGTTTTTGGCAAAACAATTGTGCTGACCACAACCAACGGAACACATGCCATTAATATGTCTCGTGGAGCTCATAAAATTGTAATTGGATCTTTTTTAAATCTTGCATCACTTTGCGATTGGATAAAAACTCAGTCTAATGATGTTTTGCTTTTATGCTCCGGCTGGAAGGATAAAGTCAATCTTGAAGATACCTTGTTTGCCGGAGGCGTGGTTCATAATCTGAGAGAGGAGAATTATCATTTAGATGATGCAGGTATTGCTTCGGAAGACCTTTATATCATGGCCAAAGATGATCTCAATAATTATTTGAAAAAAACATCACATAGTGAGCGCCTGAAGAAACTTGGGATCGAAGAAGATATAAAATTTTGTCTCAACCTGAATATTACCAAAGGTATTCCAGTGTTGGATGGTGAGCGACTGATTAAAATGAGGATATGATAAATTCTGAAAGAATTATTTCAATTTTTCATTGTTCTTATGTCTGTTAGCATCCCTAATATTTTTCTTCTCCATATTTTTCCCAAACGCTTCGGTGAGGTTTACACCAGTTTGATTGGCCAGGCAGATAAGAACAAACAGTACATCAGCTAATTCATCCCCCAGATCATTCCCTTCATCCGATTTTTTGAAGGATTGTTCACCATATTTTCTAGCCATGATGCGGGCAACCTCACCAACTTCCTCCATCAGGATAGCGGTATTGGTCAGTTCATTAAAATAGCGAACCCCGGTTGTTTTGATCCACTGATCAACGTCTTCTTGTATTTCTTGTATTGTCATCAGAACTCAAATGTTAGACTTATTCTCTTGATTTGGTATCCATAAATATAGTAACCGGACCATCATTAACCAGGCTGACCTGCATATCGGCACCAAAAATTCCGGTCTGAATTTTTGTCTCCGTAAGCCGCCCGAGTTCAAGGATCATTTTTTCATACAAGGGAATTGCAAAATCTGGTTTGGCCGATCGGGTAAATCCGGGGCGATTTCCCTTTCTTGTAGAGGCGAACAGCGTAAACTGACTGATCAGCAAAATGCTTCCCTGAACATCAGACAATGATTTATTCATCAATCCGTTCTCATCTGAAAATATCCTCATATTACTAATCTTATGCGCTAGCCAGTTCAGATCTTCCTCGTTGTCTTGTTCTTCAATCCCAAGTAAAATCATTAAACCTAAGTTAATTGCTCCACTAATCTTTCCTTCAATGCGGCATGAAGCGCTACTGACCCGCTGAATTATTGCTCTCATTTTATGCTCGTGTGTCGTTATTGCTGTATATGCTTAAATAACTATCGTATCTTGATGGTTCGAGTTTGCCCTCATTCAACGCTTGCAAAACGGCACATCCCGGTTCATTGATATGCCTGCAATTATTAAACCGGCAATCAACCATCAACTTTTTTATTTCAGGGAATAAACGTCCCAACTCCTGTTTTTCAATATCGAACACACCAAGTTCGCGTATACCGGGCGTATCAACCAAGTATCCTCCAAAAGGCAGCTCAAACATCTCAGCAAAAGTTGTGGTATGTTTCCCTTTGTCACTCCAATCAGAAATCTCACCTGTTTTAAGTCCGTAGCCAGGGAGCAAGGCATTAATCAAGGTTGATTTTCCTACTCCTGAATGACCACTGACCAGCGTAACTTTATCCTTTAAGAGGGCTCTCAACTGATCGAGGTTGGTCGCTTTAAGTGCAGATACACTGTAACAAGGATATCCGGCTCGATTATAGATAGATTGATATTGATTTAAAATTTCCAAACCCTCCTTACTGAACAAATCAAGTTTATTAAACACTAATTTAGCCGGAATATCATAGGCCTCTGCTGTGACCAGAAAGCGATCGATAAAACCAAGAGAAGTTCGTGGTGAAGCCAAGGTTACGATCAGGAAAGCCTGATCTAAATTAGCCGCGATAATTTGTGCTTGTTTTGAGAGGTTAACAGACTTGCGGATGATATAATTTTTTCGAGGTTTAAGTTCAGTTATGAGGCCGGTTTCCTGATCCGGCTCTGGCTCAATAATGACTCGGTCGCCAACGGCTATGGGATTGGTAGTTTTAATGTCTAAAGTCCGAAACTTACCTTTAATACGACATTTTATTGCCTTCCCTTCATCGGTTTGCACCTCGTACCAGCTGCCTGTCGATTTTATAACTAGTCCCTGCATTTAATTCTATAGATACCTCTGGATTGCATAATCATTAACTATATATTGTATTTTTTATTATAATGGCAAAAAATAATGTTTAGTTAAAATAAATTAATAAGAATTTGCGAATTCAAAAATTAAAACCGTTATTTACATCACAATAAGGCAGATATGATTAATAATTTTTATACCACAACAACAACCAATACCACCACGCTGATGCTTGGGGAGGGTAGTTGTATGGTGTAAATTTAGCATAAAACATCAAAAACGCCTTCCTCCGAAAAAGGGGAAGGCGTTTTTTTTTATTAAAATTCATAAAATTCCGCCTGAGCGGGACATATTAAAAAGTTGATACCAATGAAAATTTTAAAGTTCGGGGGCACCTCAGTTGGATCGGTTGATTCGATCCGTAAGTTATTACAGATTGTTGAAAATGAGCAGGGGGGGACTGAAAATCCAATCATCGTCCTTTCGGCTATGAGTGGGGTCACTAATCTTTTAGCTTCTATGGCAGATAGTGCTGCGAATGGCGGAACTTTTAATAATGAATTAAAAGAGCTGGAAGAGCGACACTTTGAGGTAATCAAAGAGCTTTTGGCTGTACCGAAGCAA
>Ga0194116_10007446_pt1 | contig 11327 bp, 11 predicted proteins | sample TA2MahsurfametaG_4_FD_148617 | JGI IMG/M metagenome (GOLD analysis project Ga0194116, IMG submission 148617) | Freshwater microbial communities from Lake Tanganyika, Tanzania - TA2015008 Mahale S9 surface | ecosystem: Environmental > Aquatic > Freshwater > Lake | place: Tanzania: Lake... | reverse complement strand
ATTGATTAAGAAATTCAACAGAAACAGCTAAACTTCCTACAGGAAGATAGTTTTTAAACTCAAAACTTTGTACAATGACACCATTTTTAACTGTCAAATTTGCAATTAATCTTTTTTTAAGCATGTCATAAGATATTAAAATAGTTGAAAAATGACCTAAATAGCCTCAAACCATTTGTTTGGCTTTTCTCAGGATGAAACTGAACACCAAATATGTTATCATGAGCTATAATTGCTGTTAGTTTAGTACCATAGTCAACTGTTGCTGCTATGTATTCATCCTGACATTCAAAATGATAACTATGATCCCAATAAAAGCTTGGATTATCAAAAACAGCATTTGAAAATAAAACCTGTTTACCAAGTAAAGGAGTTATTTCATTCCAACCCACATGAGGAACTAATAAATTTTTTTGTGGAGGAATTTTTTTAACAGTTCCATTGATCCATCCAAGACCCTGGTAATGACCATTCTCTTCTGAAATATCAGCCATTAATTGCATCCCAATGCAAATACCGAGAACAGGCTTTTTTTTATTTAAAACTTGATCATCCAAAATTGCCCTTAGACTCAGTTGATTAATATTATTGATGGCTTCAGCAAAGGCGCCTACACCAGGCATAATGAGGGCATCAGCTTCTTCAATATCATTTTTTTTATTACTGATAACTACATTATAACCAAGTTTATTTATTGAATTGTAAACCGAATTGGTATTCCCAACGTGATAATTCACTATTACAATCTTACCTTTCATAATTATTGTATTTTAAATTTGGACTTCCATTTCCCATTTACTTTTTCAAATAAATCTTTATTTACAAACCCATCAACAACTTCCCAAAAATACTCCTTTGATATTTCGATAAAATCACAGAAACTTTCAATATTCGTGTCCGAACAATTACCGTCATATTGCTTAACAAGTTCAATTGCTTTAGCCCGTGGCATGTCACGATACCTCATTTCTTCAGAAACTATTTCTGTAACTTTTCCGAAACCAAATTTGTAATATTTGATCATTTGATTTAAAACTACCCAATCCTCATCTAATGAATCAACACCAATTATATCTCCTATTTCAGATGGATGATTAGATCTTACTTGAAGGCCACGTAATGCTGCAAATAATCCGTTATCTTGTTTTGTCCAGTGATTCATAAAATAACCCAAATAAATAATTCTCAGTCCTGCCATTTCCATTTCTTCATCTGAAGGATAGCGATATTGAAGTATTTCATTAGGTTGAATGCCATCAATAAGCAACCAGTCATACTTACCGCCGGAAAGTGTATATCCGTGTTTCATTTGGCCCCCCTCATATGTATCCGATCTTGATCCTAGTTCACCTAAAGTTAGAGCCGGATTTTCTCCCCACAAAATAAGTGGTATTTGGTATGCTACTGCTAGTCGTGGCACACTACTAAAAAGCGATAATTCAGTTGATCTGGCCCAATTACCATACTTTATGAAACCTTCTCGCATTAATTTTTTCCATAATAAAGGGGAAGGACCAATTGTAATAGTGTCAAAACCGAGATTAATCAAATTTGAAATGTTGTAAGCCCCTCTATTAGTCATTTGTTCAGGAGGATAATTCAATGAAACTAAAAGAGGATTTAACTTAAGAACTTCTTTAACAAAAATCGCTTGACGAGTACTGTCTTTACCTCCACTTACTCCAATTATACAATCATAACCAGAATGGTTATTCTTTTTTGCAAATTCCACAATGTCTTCCAGTAAAATTCGTCTTTCATTCCAGTTTATATTCTTAACAACCTCTGAGTAATTACATGGCGGACATATCCCATTTTGATCAAATTCTATATTGGGTCTAGTGTCAGGTTGAAGACATTTTTTACAAAATCTGATCATTGGCTTTTTTTTTATCTGTCATATATTCTTTTTGCAAAATTCGCATTCTAATGATATCAAATTTTTCTCCAAAAGCTATAATACCATTTTCAAATCGACCTTCTTCTTTAAATCCTAATTTCTGATACAGTCCAATTGCACTCTTGTTTCGCTCATCAACACCTAACTGTATCCTATTTAGATTAAGTCTATTAAATGCATGGCTTAGTATTAATTGAGAAGCCTCATAGCCAATTCCTTTACCTTGATAATTTTTATCTCCAATAATTATATTGTAAGTTCCAATTCGATTTATCCAGTCGATTTCAGAAATATCAATATTGCCTACATGCTTATTATCTTCTTTAAATATTATTCCAAGCCAAATAGAGTTTCTAGATTTATTTTTATTATCTGCATGAGTATAAATACTTTCTAGCGTATGAGGCATAATTGCATGCTGTGTGAATAGATCACTTTCTTGATTATTTATCCATTTTGAATAATTGCCTTGTTCAATTAAAGAATTAGAAATAGGAGATAGTATAACGTTGGAAGATTCGAGAAAAAGAATCATATTAGCAATTTTTGTTTAAAATTTCATGAAACTTTGCAAAAGAGTCAATTTTAACTCCCACATTGTTCCCACTTAAAGGATCATTTTCAATTCGATTCAATTTATAAAGAACCCGAAAAGTAGATTTACCTAATATAGAAGCTTCTATTAGGCTATTTGAAAAAAAGCCTAATACAAATGAAGAGTAGTAAATAAGATGATTGAAATCAACATTTGATATAAGTATTAAATATTCAGGCACATATCCCAAAAAATAAATTATTGCATTTAATACTTCCTCTTCACTTATGTTAGGATGTGGTTTAAATATAATTTTAAGTTCTTTAGAATTCTTCTTTAAATTACTTTTAAAAATTTTATCTATGTCATTTAAAATATCGTATTCGTTAAATCCATATTTATCCTTTAGATTAAACTTATCAAGTGGTTCAGGAGCATATAGTATATAATCTGCTTTAGGACTCAAACCTAGAAGTTGATAAAATGAATTTCGCTTTATACTTGGTTTCCAAGTCAACAACCAATTATAGTATGGGTTAGAAGCAACCTCAATTTGTTTTTTTGGTAGACCTTCTTTTACAGCTAAATCATATGCATTATTATCTATTACAAAAATTTTATTAGGAATTGTCAAATCGTTATTTTCATCTATAAAGCGTTTTTTTATATTTGTCCAATGATCAACAAATGAAGCAGTATTGATATTATTGAATTTCCCGTATTTCAAACTTTTTAATTCAAAAGAAGTTGGTAAAGATGTGCCAGTGAAAATTAATTGAGGTTTAAACGAATTCAGTTCAGAAAAAAGAAGGTGTTCATTTGTTAAAATTGAAACTTCAACATCCATTTCCTCGAAAAAAGTAAAATGCCTATCAGAGATTAGTACAAAATTATTATAATAACAAAAAAGTTTGGAAATAGCAATTATTGCTTTTGCTCCTGCTGGGTCTCCAAATACAAAAGCTACTCGCTTGTTTTCAACAATATTTCTAATCAAATAATTAGAATTCATCATTATTTAACATTTTCATCAATTGCCTTTGCAGCATCAAATATTTCTGTATTATTTGTTTTGTTTAATTCAGAATTCTTTAGATCTAAGACATTTTCAACAACTTTTTCAATAGCATTAGCAAAATCAGATATGTCGTTTATTGAAATGCCCTCACGCACTAATGGTGATAACATTAATTCTTTTTCATAAAGTCTCTCGGTTACAGGGCATATACCTTTTGAATAATTGTACACGACTCCAGAATTTGTATTGAATGGAAAGCCCTTTTTGCCTATAGCAATTTTTTGCTGATAAATAGGATTAAGATATAATGGCTTTACATATGCTTCAGCAAGAGGGGTAGTATCCCAATAATTTGGTTTTGGCAATTCAGCTGAAACAGCTCTTAAAAATAAATTTCTTGAAATACCAAATACTTCTTGATTATATCGAATCGGAAACATATAATAAGAATGAGTAGATCCTTCTTCAATATGCTGAACAGTTAAGCCATTAATGCCATTTAGCCTTTCTGTTAAATATGATCCAATTATTTTTCTATGATCAAGAAATCCTTTCAATTTCTTAAACTGCTCAATTGCTATCGCTGCTTGAATTTCCGTAAATCTATAGTTACTGCCAATCGTATTTGAAATGTCTGTAATCCCGAGAGCTTCAGTAGCATTCTCACCATGATTTCTAATTAATTGCGAACGCAGGGCAAGATCATCGTTCTGAGTAACTAATACCCCCCCCTCTCCAGTGTGTATATGTTTATGAAAATTTAGACTAAAACCCCCAATATCTCCAATAGCACCTACCGGTCTGTTTTTATAATATACCCCTGGTGCCTGAGCGGCATCCTCAATTACCATTAAATTATATTTTTTTGCAATAGCCATTATTGCATCCATGTCAGCGGGATATCCAAATAAATGAACAACCAATATCGCTTTTGTTCTACTCGTAATGTTTTTCTCAATTGATATAGGATCTAAAGTATATCTATCTCTGTCTATATCTGCGAAAACTGGTATACCTCCATAAAATAATACAGATGTTGCTGATGCTGACATTGTATATGGAGAACAAATAACTTCATCACCAGGCTCAATCCCTATTGCGCCTATGGCAACCTGAAGTCCAGTTGTCCAAGAATTTGTGCTTATTGCATGTTTAAAATCATATTCATTCGCCCATTGTTTTTCAAAAGCTCGAACCTCCTTTCCTCCATTAAAAAAATTACCAGCGGCACCTACAAAACCTGAAAGTATATCGGATTCTATTACCCTCTTAGCTGCAGCTTGTTCTTCAGCACCCATAGATTTCCTATTTGGAAAATCTACTGATCGAATAGGGGTTCCCCCAAAAATTGCTAATTTAGACATATTTATTTATTTATTTCATTTATAATACTTTCAGAGATTCTCATAACCGAAATTGCTTCATCAATATTTGAAATTATTTCTTCACCAAAAATTAGGTGATTATATATGTTTTGTGCAGAAAATAATAATGATTTATTTAGAGAAGTAGGGATTGATTCGCAATGTTTAATAGCACTTAAGCCCATAAAAGAAGAAGGTAGTTTTTTATATACTTCAATATTTTCTCCAGCATTAATTATCCTAATTCTACCGGAACTAAAATGCAAATCAATTTCAAAAATAGGATACTCATCTCCATGATAACTTTTTAATATAAAATTGATTTCAGAATTTGATTTAGCAATAAAACTATAAGATGGATCAGAAGATGAATAGTCAAAAATTTCTCCAAGCAAGTATTTAAATTTTAAATCATTATCAGCCGTAAGTCTTAAAAATAGATCTATCATATGAGAAGCATTGTGCTTAAATCCTCTATTGTAAAAACCAAAGAAATCTCTTAAGATTCCAAACTTACCTTCACTAATTTCTTTAGCTAATGTTTTAAATTCTGGAATAAACGCCCGTTTAAAATTTACCATTAAAGGTATATTTTTTTGAGAGTATAGATTTTTGATTTGATAAGATTCAAATAGTGTTTGAGTTAGGGGTTTTTCAGTAAATACAAACTTTGGATTAAGGCTAGCAACTTTTTCTAAAATATCAAAGTGTAAATTATCAGGGACTGCAATACAAAAAATATCAATATAAGGATACAATTCCATTGCAGATTCCAAACTATAAAAAGCTTTGGTGCCCCACTTTTTAGCTGCTAAAATAGCTTTCTCTTCATTTGTATCCACAAATCCAATAAGATTAAAACCGTTATGCATTTTAAATGCATGTGCATGAGTTAAAATCATTTTTGAATTTATTTCATCATATCCTGATGCAATATTTCCAGCACCAACAATTAGTACATTGAAAATCACAAATTGGTAGTATTTAAAAGATGATAAATAGCCTTAGTAAATTCTAAATCATCATAATCATCAATATCAGCCGCAGATTTCCAATCTATCTCATAAAACTTAAACCCATTTCCATAGAATGTTTGTTCTTTTAAAAGCATTTTTTTGTTCGCAATCCATATAGCTCCTGTAGGACAATATAAATTAGGCAGGTCTTGAGATCTTTTGGAAACACCATCAGGTAGCATCCATTCGTGTCCGTCATTTGATAAAAGCTTAAACGACCACCAAGGATTCATCCATCCAAACTTAAAACTACTTATTTGAAAATAATTTTTTTGTTCTATAAAATTACTAAAGTGCTGGACAATATCTTTTGAAGTTCTTAATGGAGTATTTGCCATTAATTGAACCACGATATCATACTCTTCATTATAAAATTTTTCCGCTTGTTCAACAGCCCTAATTGTTGCTAAACTAACTGGTGTTATATCATCTGAACTTGAATCTCTTAAAAATGGTACGTCACATCCATATTGCTTTGAGATAGCGGCAAATTCATTGTCGTCGGTACTTACTATAACTCTATCAAATATCTTTGATTCATATGCAGCTTGAATTGTCCAAGCAATCATAGGTTTACCCATGAAATCGATTATATTTTTTTTAGGTATTCTTTTCGATCCTCCTCTAGCGGGGATAACAGCTATTACTTTCATAAAATTATATTGTTATATCTAAATTAGCTTTTACAAAGTCTGCCTTTCTTCCAATGTCAAGCCAATATTCATCAAAATCATATGTTATTAATTTTAATTTTTTATTTTTCATATAATCAAACAATGTAGTCATATCTAAATATTCATTTTCTACAATATTCAAAAGGACTTCAGGATTTAAGACATAAATTCCCGTATTAATTTTATATTCATGAGTAGGCTTTTCAGTCATACTTTGTATTTGATTAAAAGAGTCTACTTCAATAGTTGCATATGGAATTTGATATTGCATTTTTTTAACACACATAGTAGCAACTGCATTTGATTTAATATGAAATGACATTAGTTCGTCATATTTTGCAGTTGTCAAAATATCGGCATTAACTACAAAAAATGGATGATTCAGCTGATTCTTAATTAATCCTAATGCACCTGCAGTCCCCATCTTCTTTTCTTCAAAAGTATATTGTATCTCAACACCAAAATCACCTCCATTATTAAAATAGTTTTTAATTATTTCACCCTTATAATTCAAACAAATAATAAATTTATTATACCCAGATTCTTTAAAAGAATATATAATTCTTTCTAAGATTGGCTTACCTCCTACTTCTAACATAGGCTTTGGGATTTCTTTAGTTAAATCCCCCAGCCTAGAGCCTAGTCCCCCAGCCATTATTACAACATGATTCTCATGATAATGAACATCCTCATCATCCAAGTAAAATATTTCTACTAAACAATTATTTTGATCTACAACAGGAATCTGCCTTCTTTTAATTTCCTTTAAAAAATTCATTTTTTCCCGATTAGATAATTTCGAGGAAGCTGTTATTGGAGAAAAATTAATTATACTTTTTAATGAATCAGATGTTTTATTAAGTATTGCCCTCCTAATATCACCATCTGTAACTATTCCGATTAGTTTACCATTTGAATCAACAATAACTAAAAAGCCATTTCCTGATTTATTTAATTCTTCCAATAGATTTAAAAAAGTTAAATCTGGATCATATAGCATTGTATTTTTTAGCATAAATAATAGAGATGTGTGAAAATATTTTTCGAACTAATACGGAAGACTTTTAATGACCTAATAAAATAATTAGCAAATTTGATCCCAATTTAATAAAGCGTCCCCTTCAACATCAGTATTAAGCTTTCGGCCAATTAAAGTATCAATCAATTCAGGAGAAATTCCTGTTCCAGGTCTTTTAGTAGTCAAGTCGTCTTTAGTAATAATGTGGCCCATTGACAAATTTTTAGAGTAAACAACACTCCTTCTAAATTTTAATTTTTTTTCTTCTTCAGCCGGGGACACAATTCTGCAAAAAGAGCCCAAGGATTTAATTATATTATCTCCTTCTTCCCTTATAATTTTAATTTCAATAGGATCAGCAGAAATTAAATGGTCCCATCCTGGTAAATTTTTATCAATTGTAAAGTGCTTTTCAATTATGCATGCACCCATAGCAATACTAGCTAATGGTATAGCAGTACCAATGGTATGATCTGAAAAGCCAATAGGCAAACCAAATGTTTGCCTTAACATATGAATATTATTTAAATTTATATCCTCATAAAGTGGAGGGTATATAGAAATACAATGTAACAGTGCAATTTCCTTGACATTATTCTTGTAAAGTAATGATACTGCTTTATCTATTTCACTAATTGTAGACATCCCTGTAGAAAGTATGACTGGTCTTTGCTTTTCAGAAACTTGTTCTAATAGATAATAATTATTGATATCCATTGAGGCAATTTTATAAAAAGGGACGTCACACTTTTCAAGTAAATCAACTTCGTATTTAGTAAATGGAGTAGAACTAAATGTAATACCTATTTGATCGCAAAAATTTTTTAACTCAAAATGCTGATCTTCTCTTAAATAGTATTTTTCAACCATTTCCCGTAAAGAACCAAAATGCTTTTTACCACCATCCCCGTCATCGTATTTTTGATTACGATCATATTCTTCTTTTGACACTATCGAAGATGGCGTCCAAGACTGAAATTTAACTGCATCTGCCCCACTTTCTTTCGCAGAAATAATCATTTTTTTCGCCAAATCTATATCACCATTATGATTTGCGCCAATTTCTGCAATTATATAAGGATCATTAAAGTCTCGAATTACTTTATCTTTAATTTTAATTTGTTTCATTTAATTTTAATTTAGCTCCCACCAAAAGGGAAAGTGATTTGATTTTTTTATTGGCAATTTAAATTTTGAAATATCTTGAACTATGATATTACTTGCAATGAGAGAATTAAAGGTATTCTTTATTCCAATTATTTGATTTAGTTTGTCAATATCAGCTATTCCAATTTCATTATTTGTGTGTTGGCGATATAGTGTTGAACAAGAAGATGTAAAAAAACCATTTATTAATGTTGATTTAAGAACTGAATAAAAAATATACCAATCGATTGCAGAAATATCAACTTTAGGACGACTTGGAAAAAAATCTAATAAACATTTATGTATTGTTGTGTTTCCCAATCCAACAAAATTATAATCTACAATGTGACCACAATTAAAAGTTGACTTTTTCGAAAAACGATTTTTCCAGATTTTTAATTCATAAACATTAGAAGAAACATCAATGAGATCTAGGTCGTTAACTATTATTTGATATCTTTTTGATAATAAAGTTACATCTTCCACACGAGATACCGATAATTCATCATCACAATCTTGAAAGATATAAATGTCAAAATTTAAATTTTTCAGTACTTTAAAGCCTTGAAATCTAATTCCTGTTGGAGAGTCTTTCAATAAATTAAATATTTGATATTTTACTTTTAGCTTATTAAAATGATCAATAGGTGTTATAGCATCATCATTGAAAATGATAACTTCAAAATCCGAAACACTTTGTTTATTTAAAGAATTTACTAAGGAATTAAAATATTTTGATGCAGCTTCGTAAACGAATATTACAACGGCTGCTTTTATTTTATTTTTTAAAAGCATAACGAAAATAATAATTTATTATAGTCTAACTTTTTTAAACCTATCAGAAAATTCTAGCCCATCTACAATATTTATTTTAGCAGGTACCTTATACGCATCTAATTTCAACCTACAATGATTACGGACTAATAATTTAATTTCTTGAGTATTATACTCTTTTTTTGCAACAACGTCAACAACAACCATTTGTCCAGTAATGGAATTATTTATACCCTTAGCCTTACAATCAAGTATTTCTGGTAATTCCAATATAACAGATTCTATTTCTGTTGGTAAAACTTTTTCCCCACCTACATTAATTACCTCTTTAGATCTTCCAACTATTTTCAAATATCCACCATCAAACTCTTCAACTAAATCACCTGTTTTAAACCATCCATCATTTGTAAAAGAATCATTATTATGATTAATATATCCTAATATTTGGGTTTTGCTTCTCAACCAAAGTTCTCCGTCTACAATTTGATATTCCTGATCGGGATCTTCAATTTTCATCAGCGTGCTTTCCGAAGATTTACTTGTTGTTTTTGCAATACCTGTTTCACTAGTGCCAAATGTTTGTATAAATTTGATTGAAGGCAGTTCATTTTTAAGTTTAATAAGTAATGATTCTGGCATTGTTTCAGTTCCGTAGGTTATCATTTTTAAACTTGATAAATCATATTTTTCGAAGGATTTACCAATCAACATTAGATTTAAAAAAGTAGGAGATGATGGTAGAATATTTATTTTAAATTTTTCGATTAAAAAACAAATATGATCAGGGCGTCGATTTTCAGGTATTGTTATTGTTGAGCCAATCGAAAGGCAATTAAATAAAGTATTTAACCCACCAATATGGTCAAACATTAAAAAAACTAAAAAATTTAAAGTTCTAGCTTTTTTTTGCAAAAAAGTACTCAGCAACGAATCTAAATTGTGAATCATTGCTTTAGGTCTTCCTGTGCTTCCGCTACTAAATAAAATTAAACCGGAAGCCTTTTGTTTTTGAATTTTATTGATTAAATCATGTCGATCAATATTTAAATTCTCAACATTATTAATTATTGTTCCTATGCGTAAATTAAATACCCAATCAGGCTTTGCTTCAATTAATCTTTCCTCAATTTCAGCTATGTTTTCAGTAGTAACGGGGACTACAATATTATGATTTAGTGAGAGAGAAAAAAACAAAGCTATTGATTCAAATGAGTAATCACTTATTATGAAGACTATCTGACCTTGAATAATATTACTTTCTGAAATTATATTTTTGTAATAATTAATTTTAGAGACTAAATCATTATATGTATACGTTTTATCATTATGAATAATAGCAATTTTTGAATTATGCTCAAGAATCAAATTGAAATATTTATCGGTTATTGTCATATTGATACCCCTCCAAGATATATAGTTTGACCTGATATAAAACTACTTTTTTCATCCATAAAAAACTCAATCACATTGATTACATCCGCAAATAATCCCATTCTTTTTATTGACTGTTTGGAAATCAAATCATCAATTTTATTTTTTGGAACAGACTTGATCAAATCTGTATCAATTGGGGTTGGAGCCACACAATTAATAGTTATACCCATGCCTCCAAGTTCTTTTGACATTACTTTAGATAGTTGTTCAACTGCACTTTTGCTTGCTGAATAGATTGCTTCTCCCTCAAGATTTAATGCAACAGCTACAGTAGAAAAATTAATGATTCTTCCATATTTTTTTTTCTGCATAATTTTAGAAGCCTCTCTTGAACATAAAAATGTTCCATTGAAGTTTGTACAAAATATCTTTTCAACAGTACTTAATGGAGTCAAAAGAAAATGATTCATTGATGCAACACCAGCATTATTAATTAAAACATCTATAA
>Ga0194116_10007441_pt1 | contig 11330 bp, 10 predicted proteins | sample TA2MahsurfametaG_4_FD_148617 | JGI IMG/M metagenome (GOLD analysis project Ga0194116, IMG submission 148617) | Freshwater microbial communities from Lake Tanganyika, Tanzania - TA2015008 Mahale S9 surface | ecosystem: Environmental > Aquatic > Freshwater > Lake | place: Tanzania: Lake... | reverse complement strand
AAATCGGCCCGCTGCCGCCGGTCAGAAAGGCTGCACGCGGCAACAGCCGCCGTTCGATCTCGGCGATCACGGCGTGGGACAGGTCGGCTTCGGGCCCCGGTTCCTGCTCCGCCGAGTGAAAGTCCTCCAAGTCCAAGGCAAACGGCACGCCGCGCAGTTCGGCCGCCCGTGCCGCCACCGCCAGCCCTCCCGCTGTGCCCCCCAGATACAGGTCCGCCGGTTGCGCGAGGGCGTGGGCCAGCAACTCGTCGAAAGCGCGTGTGTAACCCCGGCCCAGCGCGGCCAGGGAGAAGTTGCCGAGGTTGCCGCGTCGCAGGACGGCCCGGGCAAGTTTCAACCGGCCCCCGGTCCGATAATAGGTCCACGGATGAAGGCGGCGCACCATTTTCACCGGTGCACTGCGCCAGCGGGCATCGCGGAGAAACCGGAGCTCCGGCTCAAACATGTTCGGACCATAGATCGGGTTGACTATGGACACGGCATGGCCGGTCTCTGCCAGCGCGACGGCCATCTTCATCATCCGCGGACAGCACGTGATGTGGCCACCGATGACGATGCAAACGGATCTCCCCGTCGGGCGGACTTGCGCAGCGGCATCCTGCGGATGGCTACTCATTTGTTACTCCCTCGCACAGCCGCAGCATCGACCCAACACTCGCTCGTAGGCCGCGCAGCACCGGCTCATCTCGAACTGCTCGACTGCGCGAGCTCTCAGGGCGCGGCCCGCTTCAGTGGAGCGATCCGGATTGGCCAGAATTCCTCGGAGAATCCGAGCGATGTCCTTCGCGTCGCCCGTTCGCGCCACCCAGTGTTGGTGATCGGGGCCGAGCAAGTGCGGCAGAATCCCAACTTGAGTCGTGACCACCGGCACGCCACACGCCATGGCCTCAGCCACCGTCAAACCGAAGGACTCCTCCACCTCACTGGGAACGACCACCACATCTGCCGCCGCCATGAATGCTTCGGGATCAGGTCGCGCCCCGAGGAAGCGAACCCGCTCGGCGGGGAGGCCAAGCTCCGCCGCTCGCTGCCGCCAACGTTCTCCGGGAAATTCATCACGCCCCACCATCACCAGCACGCATTCGGGTATCTCGGCCAGCACGAACTGAAACGCAGTGAGCAAAGTCGCCACGCCTTTTTCCGGGGCCAGCCGCCCGGTGTAATTGATCAGTGGCGCGTTGGGGGGCAAGCCAAATTTCTGCCGGGCTGACGCACGATCTGCGACGCGTTGGAATCGAGTGGTGTCCACTCCGTTGGAAATCTCCACCAAGGTTTCCGCCGGCCAGCCGGACTCCTGCCACGAGCGCAGCGTGTGAGTTGACGGAGCTACGCCGGCGCTCACCCGCCGGTAAGCCCAGCGCCAGGACCACTCCCGGTGCGTGGCAGTCAGTCCCAAGTGAAAGAGCACCGGTGGGCCGCCCAGGCTGCTGGCCAGCGCGAGCGACCGGAGATAATGCAGTTCCGAGGCAATCATCACGTCCGCACTCATCGAACGCGCCACCCGCGCGATGCGGCGCGCGCGGAGCAGGCTCGCTCCGAGCGTTCGCCAACCGAACGGCCGCAATTCCATCTGCGATCGCCGGGCCCCGGCGGCGTCGTAGTCGGGCAGCATGGAGCCCGCGCGGTCGTGCAACAGCGAGATGCGGTGCCCGCGTGCGACCAATCCACGAGCCAAGTCCAGACATACCCGCTCCGAGCCGCCGCCGAATGAAGGGTCCGGTTCAAAAAAGAGAACATGCATGACCGCACGACTGGCGACTCAGGCGGCCACGTCCCGCCGGAGCCGACGGCAGTGTTCGAGCCCCTGACGCAGGCGGGCAACCGCCTCAAAGCCCACCACGCCGCCCACCCAGCGCCGCCAGCGCGAGCCAGTCGGACGCCAATCGGGGGCAACATTCCGGGCGCTTTTGACGATGTCGCGGGCGAGTGCCCGATCGCGCGGGTAGGTGTCAAAGGCGAGATATTCGAGCACTTCCAGCAGCGCAACTCGTCGGGCGGCGTTGAACGTGCCAGCCCGCTCCCACTGGTCGCGCAGTTCCAGCGCGCTGTGCCAGCAGTCGCGGGCGAACTTCACCGGGTTGTTCGTGGCCACCGAGCCAGACGTGTGCGTGCGATAATGCGCCGCGAGCGCCTCGTCGTGGACGAAGGTTGCTCCCGCGCGCGCAGCATCCAACGCAAAGCGGGCATCCTGAATGACGGGCAGAGCGGAGTGCCAACCCGGATGCCGCTGCCGCAGGAATTCACTGCGCCAGAGGTAGGCCCCGGTCGGACACCACATCCCGGTGAAGAAGGCGACCTCGATGTCGGCGTGAACCGATTGCCAAGTGCGCTCAATCACCTCGCCCGGCTGCCACGCTTCGCCCGACTGAACCAGTCGTTGCCAGTTGCCGTAGACGACTTCAGCCCGGCTGGATTCCGCCAGGTCCACTTGGCGCACGAGCGAACCGGCAGCCAGCAGATCATCCGAGTCGAGATACTTGATGAATGTGCCTTGAGCGAATTCCGTTCCGTGGCTTCGGGCCGCACTGCACCCGCGGTTTTCCGTGCGCACGAGCCGGGCCTCGGGGAAATCACGCGCCACCAACTCGCCGCTGCCATCCGTGGAACCGTCATCCACCACAATCAATTCCACCAGCCAAGGACAGTCCTGCCGCGTGCTGGCGAGCGTCTCACCGATCCAGCGGCGGGCATTGTAGCACGGCACCACGATGCTGACCATCGGGTGGGCGGAAGGGGCTTGGCCGACGACGCTCATGGGCGCGGGCGCAGCGCATGCACTGCCAGTTCGCGATAATCTTTGGCGGGGAGAGCGAGGTAGGCTTCCACCGCACCGCCGCGCAGTTCTCGCACCGGATGGTGAAAGGCGCGGGTATGCGCCAGGCCGACGGCGTAGTTCACGTAGTCCACCGTGCGCACCTGGCTCGCATAGCCCCGGGTCAATTCCACCTTGCGTTCAAGCACGTCTGTAATGTCCAGAATCGCGTTGGGCGGAAGCAGGCCCCAAACTTCATAGCCGAGCACCATGAACGACAGGCCTGCACTGGCGTCAGCCAACAGGAGATTGGTGAGGCGGTGATGCGGATGGTTGTCCAGAAACCACGGCAGCAGGACGACTTCAGGCTGGAAGGATTCCAACACTTGGCGCAAGCGCGCGACTTCGTCCGGCCCCGGAATGCCGTGGCAATCGGATACCTCGAAGCGGATCACTTCAGAGGCTTGGAGCGTCCGCGCGGTGGCATCCAACTCTTCGCGCCGCGTTTGCACCAACCGCGCCTGATAACCGGGCTCGGCCTGCCACGGGCCTTCAGCCAGCGCCCCACCGCCGTCGCCGTTGAAGACGTTGACGATCTTGATGTCGGCCTGGCCGACGTGGCGGATTAGCAGTCCGCCGCAGCCGATCACCTCGTCGTCCGGATGCGGTGAGAGCGCGAGGACGCGCTTGGCGAGTGGGCACTCCAGCTTCCGGGGCCAGCTTGCGCGGAGTTGGGCATGCAGCCGCGGGGCAAGTTCGTCCGCCGCGCCACGCAGCAACTCGGGCTTGAGCGTGCCGAGGAAGCGCGGGTAAGTCAGCCAAGCATCGAGCCAGGCGCGGGGGTGAAAGGGCAGCTTCAGGCGCATGCTATCAAGCCGGCTGGGAAGCTCGATGATAGTGATACTGCAGCGGCATTGGCCCGGGCCGGTGAGTAGCTTTCAAGAAATGCTCCGTGATGGTGAAGGAACGAACGAAGCCCGCTTTCTCGATGCCGCGCTGTGAACTGGAGTTCTCACGCGTGCAGTAGATGACCGGCCGGGTGTCGCCGGCGAGGGCCACCAACCCAGCAAGCAGTTGTGGATAGAAGCCCCGGCCTCGGTGCGCCGCTGGCGTCACGCAGTCCCAGATCCACCGGACAGGCTGATCGAATTCCACCCGCCCCCCCAGCTCACCGATCAGGAGTGACGGCCCGTGCGTCACCCAGCCAAACGACACCAACTGTGCGGCCTCACGCCAGGCAAACAAACGCGCGCCCTCGTGCAGACGCCCGGACGCACCCGTGTCATGCCGCCAGGGAAAAGATTCCTCGGCCATCAGACGCGGCCAGTCGGCGGCGGTGAGCTCCTCAATCTTGCTGGTTTTCCCCGAGGTCGGCACTGGCTGAGTGTAAAACCACACCTGTCGAGTTCGCCCCAGAGCCCGCACGATCCGTAGCGGCGTGCTTATCACCACCCCAGCTCCGCGCGCCGCGAATTCCTCCCGCAGTTTGCCGGCGAAACCGCTCATGTCTTTTCCGGGGTGGCGGCGCGCGCCCGGCCTCGCAGCCAGTGCACCGCCGGCTTGACCCAGCGCTGGGCCAGCGCGCTCTGCCGCAAGGTTTCGTTCATGCGGGCGTAGCCACGGTGCAGCCGGGCCATTGACTCGGAGGTTTCAATCAAGCCAGTGCCGAACTCGCGGTGGGCATTGGCAAAGTATTCCTTGTAAGCCTCGCCTCCCGGTCCGAAATCGAGCGTGTCACAGCCCAGCTCCGGCAGATGTTTGAGGAGGAACCACACCAGCAGCCAGCCCGGCGTGTATTTGGCAAACGCTTCGTCATAAGCAGGGAACCAGTAGTAGTGCAGCCGCCCAACCCGCACGCCAAAGTGAATCGCCACGACGGACTCCCCGGCCTTGAGGACCGACAACACGCCCGTAACCGGCCCACCCCGCTGCGCGAGGAAGTGATGCAATGTTTCCCCCACCCAAGCCGGGAACTTCCCGTCGGCAGTGAAGCGTCTGGCTTTCCAATCGAGCATCTGGCGAAGCAGGGCCGACTCCCCCACGCCTTGCTGGAAAGTAACTGATCCGTGGTCGCGCTCCAGCAGTCGGAGTTTGTTCAGGATGTTGCGCCCGGATTTGCCAGCCTGTTTCAACCCCTGCACATAGGCGTCAAAACCCTCCCGCATCTCTACCCGTGGCGAACGCGTCAGCCGCACGCTGGTCGCCTGCGCCAGGGGCACCTGCGTGCCTATCAAGTTATCGAATTCCCACGCCCGCACTCCGGCGATCCGGAGCGAGTCGCGGAAGTCGCGCGCCAGTTCCGGAGCCCCGAGAATCGCCTGATAATCGCACATCGGAATGGTCCGACCCCGCGCGCGCCCGCACCGCTTAAAGGGCAAATACCCGATCACGGTCCCGCCACGACGCCACAGCAAAACACGACACTCGGGAACGTAGCGGGCGATTCCGGAAATAAAGTCGGGATGAAAGCACGGCCCATCCAGCGCCGCATTTTCCGCTACGAAGCACAGCCATTGCTCCCGGTGTTCCGGTGTTAGATTCGCAGCGGAGATGATTTCAGCCGTCAACACAGCATCAGAACGAAGAGCACGCTCACACCTCAGACTTGCTCATCGCCTCCACGGCAGGAATGCCGGACACCGCGAGCAAGTAGTCGCGATATTCGCCGCCGATGAACTGCGCGCGCTCCACCAACCCAGCCGGGCGAATCTCCAGCCGACGATACCCGCATTCTTGCAGAAAACTCAGGGCGTTGAGTTCCGCGCAAAACATCGGCAACACCTCGAGGATGATGAGCGGTCGGTGCCGCCGGATCAGCGGCTCCAGCCCTTGGAGAATCCTCGCTTCAAATCCCTCCGCATCCATTTTGATCAGCAGGCGGGCACCGTCACCTACCAGCGCACTGATCACTTCCCCACCCACCACCAAAACTTCCTTTCGGCCAACCCGAGTTGTGAACAGACCAGCGAACTCAGGCAGCAGCGACCCGTTGGATAAGTGACCCTCCGGTTCGAAGAATGAAGCAGTGCCGGTCTGCTGGCCCACCGCGCAACAAATGACATTCACGCGACCCAACAGTCCGTTCGCCTCCAAGTTTTCCAACAACCGCCGAAACGCCTTGGGAGAAGGCTCGAACGAAAACAGTCGGCGTTTCTCCGCCCCGGCCAAGCCCGCCAGAAACGTCGTGTAGGCGCCGACATTCGCGCCGATCTCAATGATCGTGTCCACTTGGGGAACCAACTCTTCGACCACGGCATACACCTCGGGCTCAAATGGCCAGACCCGCTCGCCCAGCACCGCGCTGTCGTCCTCCTCCAAGTGCGGATGGATCCATGTCCGCACGTTCGCACCGAAGCGCACGCGCTGCGGCGGCAACGCCAACGGCGGCCAGGCCACGTGGTGGAGGTTGTTGAGAAACCGCTGCCGGAAGCGTTGCGGGCAAAGGGGCAGGCCCAATGCAACCAGCCAGAAATACAACTTTGCCAGCCCGGCGCTTCGAGCTAGGAGCCCGTGGAGCACAACCCCCAAATGGTGCAGAAACTTCATGAGTGAGCAGGAGCCTCGGAGGCGGACGGCAATGCGGCCGTCGGTCGATTTCCCGCGCGCTTGAGCCGCAGGCATTTTGATTCCACCCAATGCCAGCTTAACGCGGCCAACAACACTGTGGCCGCCAGCGACGCCAGCAGCAGCCCCCAGGGCCCGGCCTGTCCTACGCCCGCAGCCACCACCAACGGACACCGCTTGAGGACGCCAGCCACCCCGAGCGCGGCCACCATAGCGTAGCACCCCGCTTCCCACGGGATGGACCAAAGCGAGCCGTTGACTGAATAGGCCTCGGCGCTGGCGGCAAAGAGGCTGCCGATGCGGTTCTGAAACTGCATGAGCAGGCCGTTGCGGAGGACATACCCCAGTGGACTGGGTTCCTGCCTCCAGTAAGTAGCCAGTCCGGAAGCGGACTGCGCCGCCAACGCCAGCGGCCCGATCACGAAGGCCGTCACCAGCAGGCAGGCCAGATATCCCGGGAAGATACGCAGCAGGCGATTACGCGCGAACTGCCACGCAGTGGGGCTGTGCTCCCAACTGGCCGTAATCAAAGCGCCGCTCAAGACGAAAAACCCAGCAACTGCTGCCCCACCCAAACTAAACTTGAAACGAGTGGCAGCCAACAACGACTCAGACCCGCTAAGAACAAATGCGTGCTCAATCAAAACAGCGGTCGCAAGCACATGCCGCATGGTTCCCAGTCGGTTGCGGCCGGGCTCGAAGCAGTTCGCGAAACTCGGATTCACTTCAAAGCTTGGTCGTAGCGATGAGAAAGTTCAGCAAGCGGTAGCTGGGATCTGGCTGAGGAACGGCCTGATATTCAAGCGCTCCATCGGCTCTAATCAGATGGAAGTGGTAGCCGGCGGAATTCAAGAGGCCGACCACCTGTTGCTGCCTTGCGAGATGCGCCGGATTCTGGGTCCAGAGCAGCTCAAGCAGGATGAGCGGGCGGAATTTCTGGAGCACATGCCTAGCCCCCTGAATGACCTCGAGTTCGCCGCCTTCCACGTCGATCTTCAGAACATCTACTCGTCTGAGGTCGGCTTCATCCGCATAATCGTCTAGAGCCATGCAATCCACCTCGATCGAAGACACATTTTCGCTTTGAAATCCGGCCACCGTGGAAGCGGTGTCAAACCTCACACCATTAAAAAACAATCGCGTCTTGGCGGCCACCGTCCCGACTACACATTGATTCACCCGCACGTCCTGCCAGCCATTATTAGTCACATACTGTTGCAGTAACTGCGCCAGTTTTGGAAATGGCTCAAAGGTATGAATTTCTGCATCTGGATAAATCGCCTTTATACGCAGCATATACTGACCAAGTTGCCTCCGACATCCAAAATGACTGGCCTAGAATCTCGCAAGGCACGACGCAGTGCAATGAACACTTCATCTTCATAGTCATCCAGGCCCTCGAGAACAAAGACGTCGTTGGTCCCCGGGACAACGGGAACGCAGAACCGGCAGTTGTCGATCGTAATTTCGCTGAGGAAACCAGAAGCCGGCCATCTGGCCATGATGCGCGACCAGATCCCACGGCGCCACTTGGTGGGAATCAACCCCGCCGAGAAGCTGGTCAGCGCCAGTTTGATGATCCAAGGTGGACTACAGAGAGAGGAGCAGTTCATATTCTTATGGCTAGCGACACCCGTAGATATCGTGGCAGCGCGACGCTCATGACATTACTCCGGCGACTTTCAGCCATTCAGCCGATCGGCGTTGCCCCTCGGCCAGCGAGACGCGCGGCCGCCAGCCGAGTTGCTGGAGCTTCGCGCTGCTGAAGCGGGTGCGGGTCGGGCCGAATAGTTCAGTGAGCCAATCGGGCGGCACCGGCGGAGCGGCACTGGCCGGGGTGGCGGGCAATGGCGGCGGTCCCGTGCGCAGCCGCTCCATGCGGCCGCGAAACCGGTTCAGCAACTGTTGCTTGAGCGGGCCCAGCACAGGGTGCCGGTTGACTAGTGCGAGGAACTTCACGTCACTGACGAGATGTCTGGCGACCTGCCGCAGGGTGCTGGGTTCCACGGGCGAAGGTCGGTGGCTACGGAGCGCCTCGGGCGTCAGGTCGGGCACGTTGACCGCCCACTCGCCGAGCAGCGGCGTGAGCAACTCACGCCAAGAACAAGAGCCGTCGTTGACCAGATAGCGTTGCTGGTGGGCTTGGGGCGTCGTGGCCGCCAACAGCATCGCATCCACGAGATTCTCGACGTAGGTGTAGTTGGCGATGCCCCTTCCGCCTGCGACCCAGGCAAACTTGCCTTCCTTTGCGAGGTCCGCTGGCAGGCGTGTGTAGGTCTTGCCTCTAGGTCCATAGACGCACGAGGGGTTCAGCACCACCACCCGGGTCGTGCCCAAGGGCGTGGCCGGATTCAAGCACCAGCGCTCCATCTCCGCCTTGGTCCTGCCGTAGTTCCCATAAGCCGGCGCATAGGGCCAGGACTCGTCCACCAGCGATTGGGTGTCGGGATGGCCGAAGACGCCCATGGTGCTCAGCACCACGACCGCCTCGACCCTAGCCGCGACCGCCTCTTCGATGAGCAGGCGCGTGGCGTCCACAGTGATGCGCCGCGCCTCTGCGTCCGTCTGGCCGTAGGCGAGGTGAAATACCCACCGCGCGCCTTGCACCGCCGCGCGCACCTGATCACGCTGCGCCAAATCCACGCGGGGCAGTGTCACGGGAAAGCGCGCCGCGTCCGCGCAGGTGCGGTAATTGCGCACCGGCAATACGAGGTCGGTGAAGCCCAGTTCCGCCAACCGCTCCGCCAGCGTGCCGCCGATGAAGCCCGTCCCGCCGGTGACCACCGTGCGGCCGACTGGCAGTCCGGGCCGCTCCGGCTCCAGTCCTGCCCTGCGCTCGATGCGCACGCGGTAGGCGTGCTCGATGAGCGCCGTCGTAGCCCGTGCGTCCGCCGCCGACACGCGCACCGGCTGTCCGCGCACGGCGGCGGCGAAATCATGGAACTGTTGAGCGAAGCATGACACGAAGTCGCGCGGCCAAGCCGGATCCACGAACGGCTGCTCCGGCGTCAGCTCGATGCCCATGCCCGGCATAAGGCCGCTGACCACGCACTTCGCAAAGTCATTCCGGTCCAGCGTCAGCGTGGCGCGCGTGCCGCGGAACGTGACCGTGTTCGCGTCCGGATGCAAATGCGACATTCTCAGTGTCACGGGCACACTGGAGTCCGTCTGGAGCCGATAGCAGCAGGACGCCTCGACCCCGCCGCGTGCGTCATCCTCGTAGCCAACCGGGGTAAGCGGGCCGAGCGCGCAGGCAAGCCAGTCGAGATAATGCACGCCGAGATCCGCGAGGATGCCGCCGTTCTCGCGGCGGAAAAACGCACCGCTGTCCGAAGTCCACGCATACGGCCCACCGTGCGCGACCTCGACAGATGTCAGTTCACCCAGCAGTCCGTTGTGCAAAGCGAGCCGTGTGGCCTGGATGGCGGGCACCAGCCGGCGCACCATGCCTACGGCGAGCGGGAGTTTGAGCGACGCGGCTAGCTCGCCGAGCCGCTGGCACTCCGCCGCCTGCAGGGCGAGCGGCTTCTCGCACAGGACCGGCAATCCGGCCCGCAACGCGGCCTCCACCGCCGCCACATGCAGGCTGTTGGGCACGGCCACCACCGCAGCATCGTGAGCCCCGGTCAGCGCACGGCCCGCCAGCGCTTCCTGAAAGCCCAACGCGTGCGTCGCCGCCCATGGGGCGAGCCGCGACGACTTCGCCAGCACCTCGGGAGAACGGTCCGTGACGGTAATGCCCGCCGTCCACCCTAGGCGCGCGAGCGCAGGCAAATAGAACTCGGTGACCACCGGGCCACCGCCGAGGATGAGAAGCTTGAGCGGCTTCATGCGGCGGAGGGCACCAAGGACTGGTATAGCGCGTGATACTGGCGACCTTGTTCCGTGACGCTGAACTCCGCTTCGATCTTCCGTCGGGCGGCGGCGCGGCGCGCCAGCGCAGGCTGGTCCAAGACGGAACGGATTCCCCTGGCCAGCTCGCCGGTGTCGAAGGGCTTGGCCAGCTCGCCGTTCACGCCGGGCTCAATCATGTCCGGCATCCCGCCAATGTCGAAGGCGACGCACGGGGTGCCACAGGCCATGGCTTCGAGCACGGTGTTGGCCATGTTCTCCATGCGCGACGGAGCCACGAAAACGTCCGCAGCCGAGTAGAGCGCGGCCATGAGCTGCTCGCTTTTCACCTTGCCGAGACAGCGCGTGGGGCATTTTACCTGCTGCTGAATTGCTTCACCGCCCTGCCCGAAGAGCACCAACTCGAAGGATGCGGTCGCCGATGCGGCGAGTTGATTGAGGGCCTGCACCAGCAAATCACCGCCTTTCCAGCGTGTCCTCATGCACGTTGCGCCGGCCAAGATGATCCGCTTGTCCGACGGCAGGTCCAGCACATGGCGGCAGGCAGCCTGCTCGCGCGGACGGAACACCTCCGTGTCGCAGCCGGTCTTAATGATAACCACGTTGCGCTCGCGCAGCAGCGCGCTGCGGCGGACACAGTCCGCGAGCCAGCGGCTGGGCGTGACGATGGTGAGGTTCTGCAAGTCCGCGTAGGTGCGGCGCTTGTTCTCCCATGCCCATGCGCTGATGTCCGGCCCCGTCAAATCCGCCGGGCGGTTCGCGGGAGAGTAACCTTCGGTGAAGCGCCGGGAATTCTCCATGAGGTGCTCCACGCCGCAGAATGGCCACATGTCCGGCAGCCGCCACACGATCGGCGCGGCAATGCCCACGAGCCCTGCCAGCCGGAACGAGCCGCCGGCAATCCAGTGTAATTGCACTAGGTCCGGCGCATCGGCTTGCGCCACGCGGGCGGCGTTGTGGCCAAATCGGCCGGTGGAAAGCACGTAATCGGAGCGGGTCTGGACCTCGGCTAGTAGTCGGTCTTCCCACACGCGCTCGAAGCGCTCACGGAGACGGCCGGCTAGGCCGCGCCGCCTGAGCAGCCGCACCTCGGGATCGTCCGAGCCAGGCTGCGTCACCCACATCCGCGAGCGCATCCCGAGCCGGAGACATTCCCGGTGGA
>Ga0194116_10007433_pt1 | contig 11339 bp, 12 predicted proteins | sample TA2MahsurfametaG_4_FD_148617 | JGI IMG/M metagenome (GOLD analysis project Ga0194116, IMG submission 148617) | Freshwater microbial communities from Lake Tanganyika, Tanzania - TA2015008 Mahale S9 surface | ecosystem: Environmental > Aquatic > Freshwater > Lake | place: Tanzania: Lake... | reverse complement strand
AACATGACAGGCGCGGCAGAGCATTAGAAATTCACCGTTGAGAGAGATAGTGTAGAGTGACATGTTTCCTCCTATTTTGTGTTTCGCTCTTTTGAGCTCATCAGGCGGGACACACATCCCGCGACACGTTCGAGCGGTTTCATCCTGACTCTGGTGCATTTTATATCCCGGCCTGCATCCCCCGGTGAGTCAGTGGCGTTCCCGACCCTCACAAGACGTATCGGCCTCTCTCGGAAAAACTTGAGGCTGTCAAGCAAGTTTTTTTTTGGGACTGTGATTCCGAGGGCTTGTCCGGCTCTCGCTGCCCGGCAGGCCTCAGCCCGACCCGGCCAGCCCGGCAGGCCTCAGCCCGGCTCGGCTAGCGGGGCAGGGGGGGACTGGCCAGCCCGACCTCGTCGCCCCGGTTGCGCCGACCGAGCGATTCTCGGCCGAGACCGGCTTCGAGGAAGGGGGCAAGTGGGGCAAGGGTGGTGGGGCAGGGGGAAATTGCCTGTCCACACTGGGGGTTAGGTACCCCAAAAGGCCTTGACCGCAACCCCCTGGAAGTGCTAAACTCGTTGTACGATGTGTGTACTACAAAGGAGAAGACCATGACCGACACCACCGAGCCCGGCAGCCTCGAGGCCGTCAAAGACACTGTCCGGCTGATTCTCGGGCACCACGGCCGTATGATTGCCGGGTCCAAGTCGACCTACCGGAAGAACTTTCCTAAGAATCTTGTGCTATTCAACGCCAATGTCATCGTGGAGGGGGCCGGCAAGGTCTGGCACGGCGACCTGGATATCACCCGGGACGAGGCTCTGCTAGTCCGGCTGGCAGAGTTAACCGACCGAGAAGTCTATGTATTGCAGGAAATGGACGGCAGATTCGACAACGAGGGCAGCCCGAAAATCAACAAGGCTATCTACAAAGTCAGCCGGGTCCCTCTGTTCCACTGGCATATCTTCCTTGGCGAGTCCAAGAGCGAGTACTACGTCCGGCACCGCCGGTCAGGCATAATCCAAGAGAGAGGCCGAGTCCGAGGAAGAAGCAGACCGTGTCAGGCTGAGACGAGGCGAGGCTGCAAGCCGAGACTCCCGAGTGAGTGCTAGCGAAACGAAAGAGCCCAGCTAGGGGGATAGCTGAGCCCAGGGGGGGGGAGGAATGTGGTAGCCACTTGACAGCGACCACCGTTTTAGTTATACCAAGAGCGGGGACTTCTGTCAACGGAGGAATAGAAGAATGTTCAAGGAATTAAAGGTACCTAACGGACCGACACTCAAGTACAAACTGCCACGCGACCTCGGCAACCAGACTCAATGGTTCCGCACACGATTCTACAACGACCAGCTGAACAACACCGCAAGACTACAAAAGAATAGACTGCCAATCCTCGGACTGCAGAACATGCTTTGCCTGGACTTCGACGCCAAGGACTACCCGGCCGGATGGACAGCGCAAAGACTGCAGAACGCTTTGGAATTCTCGCTGCCATACGCCCTAGTGACGACCTCAGTGTCGGGCAACATCAAAGCATTCGTCGTACTGGACAAACACATCGAGTCAGACAACATCGAAGCCTTCCTGAAAGAACTGCTTCCGGAGACACTGCACTTCTTCGACAGAGCCGGAGCAACCAGAGTCTACGTCAACGAAAGACTGGTCAATGAACTCTCTGACTGGCTGGCCTCCGCCCCGCCGACCGTGTCCGTCAAAGGAGGGCCCGGCCAAGGGCAGGAGGAGGGTAGGACTATCCTTAACACAGTAAGCAAGACAGTGACTTACTACCAGTCCTCCCTAGACCAGCTAGCCCCTGAACTGCGTCTCTGGGCTAAGACAGAAGAGCGTGTCCAGCTTCTCCAAATCCTGACTGCTTGCTGGGGCCTTCTGCAGTCCTTCAATCTGCCTCTCGAGAAAATTGCTGTCCAGCTTGGCGTTAGCCCTATGTCTGTCAGCCGTATGCTCAAAGAATTGAAGGCTCTCAAGGTGATAGAGTGCATCGACCACTCCTACCAATGGGGTGTCAAGGCTAAGACTTACAAAGCTCATGGCGTCCTTTACAAGGCTATCCAGGCCCATAAAGCCGCCCACAAACCATCGAGTACTCTGCGCAAACCCTTGATTTCCTCCGTTCGTCCCGGTATGTTCTACAAGGACATGCTCTCTGCCCTCAATCGGTTCGACTCCGAGGATGTATTCATCCGCTGGGTCTCCCGGCTCCAAGGGCTCACAGAGAAGCGACGCAGAGAGGCTCTGAAATATGCACGCTGTCACTTCCGCAAGAAAGCGGCCTAGACTCGGCACCATCAAGTTAAGGCATTATAAAGTTCTCTTTATCCTACTTTATGGAAATTATGATTTCTTTGAGCGGTTCGGCGAAGGCTATATGAGAATCAACATACTCACTGCCTGCCGAACCCTCGGCATGAACCATGCCCGGTTCTACGAAGACCTTGTCATGCTCCAGCAGCGAGGCGTCATCAATCAACTAACCCGCATTAGAGGCACTGTCCTCTTTCAACTTGAGGAGCCACTATGGAACGAAAGAAACCGGTATTCGAGCGCGATTCAGGACATCCAGGTCCGGAAAGCCAGACAGAAGAAAACGTCATTGGCAAACTCATAGCCGACACCTTTCGTCCGACAGAGTCACAGCGCAAAGCCAAAGCCGCCTTGCTGGCGTTCCTGGCTGACCCTGAGACCATGCTCTTCGACCTCAAGAGCCTGACCGTAGACCGGGCCATCTCCCTGACCGGCATCCCTGCGCTTAGGACTTGGTGGAATCAGCCGGGCTTCCGAGCCTGGTTTATAAACAAGGAAGAATCTAGACAAAAAATCAAGTTCCTTACAGACAAAGCTTTGGAAGCGGCCGTCCAAATCCTGGACGACCCAGACCCCCGTGCCTCCTCGGCCAAAGTTAACATCTTGAAAACTCTACTGGCCTTTGAGGCGCAGGAGCAAGCACAGAAGACCAATACCAAGTTCGACAATATGGATATCAACCAGTTGCGTGGGTTCTTGAAACAAAATGCTCATCTGATTAGACCATTGCTTGAGGAAGAAAAACCTGCTATTCTCCCCGAAGCTTTAGAGGAGTCAGACGATGCAGCCACTACCGATTAAGTCCATAAATAAAGTCAGGCATCAGTACTCCGTACTACTGACTACCGGTATCTCGGTTGTCATCCCCGCTGAAACCTGGGAAGCAGTCTACACCGAAGACGGCTCTGTCACGGCGTATTACTTCTATATCGACAAACGTAAAATCCTATCCTTGGACGCCGTGGATGTGCGAAGCATCGGCGACGCAGAGCTAGTCGCCACAGAGGCGCTGCATAAGGCTCTGACCAAAGGCCCGCGTCGCAAGAAGAAAGCTCCTCTCGAATGAGCCGCGACGCCCTGCTTCGGCAGCTCGCAGCCGCTGCTGAGCAACTCAAAACCAAAGAACTCCTCGAAGCCTTCGACCCGACCCGGCCAGGCTCCAAGCCGACCGACGCTCAACAGGAAATCATCGACGCCGTCCTGCAACGCAAGAGACGGTACATCGTCGTAAGAGCAGGAAATCAGTCGGGAAAATCCTCCACCGGCGCTAAGGCTTTCGCTACAATGTTCCGCGAAGACGGCGTAAGCTGGAAGCGACCCGACCACTGGCACGACTCTCTGCAATTCTACATTCTCGGCCGTACTTCAAAGCAGGTCGAAGAGTCTCTGCACCAACGAATCATCCGCCACATCCACGAGCCAGACTCTATCCGGGAAATCCGTCAAGGCGGCGCGTTGCAGAAAGTCATCAACAAGCACAACGGCAACACAATCCTCTACTTTTCTCACCACAACACTAACCAGGCTCAGCAGGCCGTGCAGTCCTTCACAGGCCATGCCGCTTGGTGTGACGAGCTCCCTGCGTCTTCTCGTATTATCGAGGAAACCTCTAAGCGTATTCTCGTCAATAAAGGGCCTATGCTCCTGACCTTCACCCCCAAGATACCCAATCCCGAAGTCAAACAGTTCCTGGACTCGCTTCCGCCCGAGCTAGCCATGACCATCCGTATCAACATGCTAGACAACCCAGCCATCGACGACGAAGAAAAGCAAGTCCAGCTCGAGACAGCCAGGGTTATGGGCGAGGCAATGATGAACACCATCCTCCACGGCGACTGGCTGGTCGGCGACAGAGGGGTCTACAACTTCCGGCCTAGCATTATCCGTAACCCCGTCGGCTACAGCCCAGCTTGGCGTCATGTAGAGTCTTCAGACCCTGCAGCCGCCTCCGAGCACGGCCTCATCGTGGCAGCCGAGGACCCTGCGACAGGCCATTGGTATGTCATCCGGGCAGACTACCTCCGTTCCAAGAACCCCAACGAGACTATCAACGAGGTCATGCGGCGCACTGCAGGCCTCAACATCGTACGGCGTATCTACGACACAGCAGCTACCTGGTACATGCAGCTCGCGGCCGCGCAGGGCATCAGCTACATGGGCGTCTACAAGAAGTCAGACCGCAAGCTCGACATGATTAGTGCCACAAACCAAGCCCTCGGCGTCAATCTCTTCGTGGCCGAGTGGTGCTCGGACCTGCAGGACGAGCTACAGTCAGCCCAGTGGTCTGAGGTCAATCCAACCAAAATTGCCCATGCACACAACTACCACCTCTGCGACGCGCTCAACTACTTCGTAGACAACCGTCCGAAATACGAAGGAAACGTCGTCGACCACAAGAAGACCTGGGACCAGCAAATCCGCGAATATAACCAACAAAAGAACAGCAAGGCACAGACTCAGACAAAAATCAAACGCTCTGCATGGGGGAGACCATGGACTCGCTGGTAACTTTCGTTATACTCTTTCTTCTGCAGCTTATGGTCTTCGCAGGACTTTCTATCTGGACATCCCGACGCATAGCACAAATGCGCCGTGTAGCCCAAGCCCTGCAAGACTACAACAATGTACTAAATGTAGCCCGAGGCACTAGGAGGTTTCATGTACGGAAAGAATGGATGCGGGTGCCAGGAATGCAGAAAAAAGGAAAGGTCACAGACTATGCGGGAGACTGGGTCGGACTCACAAGAGAAAGAGTACAACAACTCCAACAAGACTACTTCCAAAAGCGAAGAAAAACAAAGTTTGATTAAGTTGCTTCTTATTCGTTTTCCGGGTAAAGTACGGAAGCAAAAGAAGAAGGGGTAACCAATGATTCTCGACCTCTGGGACTCCAAGGAAAAAGCAGAGCAAGAACTAAAGAAGCGACTCGAGTTCGCCAAGATGGCTCGTCGCAAAGAAGAAGCGCAGTGGGAACAGAACGAACGTGCAGTCTTTGCCTCCCGTTTCGAGGAGTTCTTCACAGGCGGCGACGTCAATCTTTCGTTCGAGTCCGTCTCCGAGCTAGGCCTAGCCCCAGTTGACTCCTCCGCGTCCAACATTGCAGCCAACTACGTCATGAAGAACATTCGCTTCTTCCACTCACAGATGTCTGCCAACCCTCCGACGGTCGTACCACGCCCTCTGACTTCAGACCGTGACGACCGCCGCAGAGCAGACGCTGCAGATAAACTCGTACGCTTTGGTATCCGTCAATATAAGATGCAAGAGACCCAAGACCGCGTCAATCTCAATACACTCATTTACGGCAACGGCTTCGGCAAGACAGTTATGGACCCTGACAAGGGCGAGATTGTCGACTACAACGAGCAGACCAATGCGGTCAAGACCGAAGGCGACTTCTCCTACACCGTTCCATCCGTGTGGTCTATCTATCCAGACCCAGATGCGCACACCTGGGACGAAGTCCGCTTTGTCTTTGAAGAAATCCCGATGCGCTACGAAACCGCATGCAGACTCTTCCCAGACAAAATGAAAGAGATGGAAAAGTATCGTCTCAGAACAGCAGACGAGACAGCAAACATGCCGGCCTCCCGCTCGGCCATCGGCAACAAGCACTACTACGACATCGTTCGTGTCTATCAGTACTGGGAAACAGGCACGCCAGAGAACGGCATGCAAGGCCGCTATGCGTGGTGCCTCGAGGACGGCTGCCTCCTAACCGAGCTCAGCGTATCCCCGCACCGCTTCCACACAGTAGCTAAGGACGGCAGGCAAGGCGCTCCCTACGCTAAGCTTCCCTACCATCTCCTGACAGACATCGACGTGCCAGGCACTTACTGGGGCAAGTCTGTAGTCGCCTACGCTGCAGCCCTGCAGGACGTTATCAACCGTCTCGACAACGTCATGCTAGATATCCTAGCAGCCCACGGCGTAGCCAGACTGGTCATGCCAGAATCGGCAGAAGTCGCTAAAGGTTCTATTACAAACTCACCCTGGGATATCATCAAGTACACCGGTGCAATTCCGCCAAACTTCATGGAACCCCTGCCCATGCCTGCGGCTCTTCCTAATATCCGCGACCGCATGAAGCAAAACCTAGACGATATCATGGGAATCACCGAAGCACTCATGGGTCAGCAATCCCGTGAGACCTCCGGCTTCTCGATGCAGTACGCTGTCGAGCAGTCCAACATGATTCGCCGGCGTCTGTTTAACAAATACGTCGGATTTGTCGAGGCAGTTTACAAGGACTTTCTTTCAGTTGTCCGGGAACACTGGAAGACTCCCAAGACTATTAAAGTGCTCGGCAAGGAAAGAGCATTCGAGACCGTGGACTTACAAGGCGCAGACATCCAAGGCGGTTTCGACCTGGTTGTAGAATACGGCACAAGCTTCTCTCTCGACCCAATGGCTCGTCGCCAGGAAATCTATCAGATGATTCCGCTTCTCAAAGAAGCAGGCCTGACAGCCCGTGCCATCCTTGGCATGCTCAAACTCAACGAGCTGGACTCCTTGGTGGATAGAACACAATTAGCTGCCATAAGACAGCGAGAAATATTCGAGCGCATGATTGCCAACCAGACTTACATTACGCCACGCGAGTTGCAAGAACACAATGCAATGCTCGAAGAAGGCTACACTTACGTCATGTCTGCCGAGTACGATGCTCTGCCAGAGGCGGACAAAGCACTCGTGGACAGACACATCAAAGAACGCGAAGAGATGGCAGCCCAAAGCCAGGCCAGCGCCCAGGCTCCAGCCAATCCTCTCGCAGCCTTGATGGGCGGAGCCCCTCCCGCGCAATAATGTTTGACTTGTCCCTAGCTTCCGTGTAAAACAGCCGTGTGTACCCAACAAAGGAGAAAAACACATGGCTACGACCGTCGACCCGAAAGCAGGCAGTGCAAGCATGTCTGATATTGTTCTTGAGTCCATGCAGGAGCTCCAGAACGATGCAGACCCAACCCTTAGTATGGAGCCCGACTACCTTGACTCGCCAATGTCCGACGAAGACATCGAGAAAGAACTCGCAGGGACACAGAGTCCGACCGAGGAACAAGGAGCAGAAGAGCAAGCCGCTGCCGCCCAATCAGGAACTACAGACAGTCCAGTCGATTCCATCCGAGTTGAACTTGCCGACGGAAAATACGCAAGAATCAAAGTCGACTTCTCAGACAAAGAAGCAGTCAAAGGATTCATCGCAGAGCAATACGCAGCCGCAAGACGAGCGGAAAGCCTTGCTCAAGAGATTGAGACCATCCGGCCCGATTACACGGACCTAAAGACCTCGTTCGAGCGTATCGAAGCCGCAGCCGAAGAAGGTGCAGAATCTCTAATCGACCTGCTTTACGGAAAAGAAGGCTCTTTCAAAGCCCTTATCGACGCAGAAATCCAGCGCCGCGAACAGCGCCAGTACGCCACCCCGGAAGAACTCGCCTTGTGGGAGCGCGAAGAGCAGACCAAAAAAGCGCAACGCCTTACTGCTAAAGAGAAAAGACAGCTTGAGGCAGAAAAACAAGCTATCGAAGCCGAGCGTACCAGAGCCCGCGAAGACGCACTCTACTCGCGTCTCGAGCGTCAGTTCAACGCTGTCCGGGTAGACGGCCTGGTAGGCGACTCTGACCTAGAAGACTTTATCAATAAGGCTATCTGGCGGGAGTCCATCGAGGAGCTGGTCAAGGTTGAGGAAAAGAACCCTAATATCCCCGACGCAGCCATCAAACAAATCATGTCTGATATCGCTGGTAAAGTGCGAAACAAGTTCACTAAGACACAAAAAGAAGTCGTATCCAAGGCAGTCGAGTCCACCAAAACTACGGCCCAACAAAAGGTAGCAGCTAAGGCTACTTCCGCTGCAAGCCCTAGTAGACAGGCTACCCAAGATGCTGTTAACTCAAAAATTGACGCCGGAGATATAAGAGGTTTAACCCGGCTCTTACTACGGGGCCAGTAATTTCCGGCTCTAATTTTGGAGGTTCTCGTTCATGGCTATCAATAATGTGGATTCACTCTTACTCGGTAAACTCTTGCAGATTACCTTCTCGAAAGGCTTCCGCCGCCAGTTGGTGCGCGACCATAGAGACTGGGAATCTGTTAAGCAAATGACAGTCGGTATGCCTGGCGGACGTGAGCATCGCTTCATGTTCCAAGTCGGCGGTGGACCAGCTGCTATTCAGTACGCAGCAATCGGTTCTTCCGGCCCATTCCCTGCAGCTCAGCGCTCTGCAGTAGAAGAAAAAGTAGCAATCTTCAAAGAACTCAACGCTACAATCGAAATCGACTACATGCTGTTCGAGCGCCTCAAGATGGCTCCTGCTAAGTACGCAGACAACCTGGCTATGGAACTCGAAGACAAGCTCGTGTATCTGAAGCGCCGTGTAGCCGCTGACCTTTATAACGATGGTCTCGGTGTTCTCGGTACTGTTGCTTCTGTTGCAGATGCAGGCATCGCGCAAGGCAAAGTCGAAGTGACTTTGAGCGTTCTCGCTTCTTCTCGCGGCCACGTCGGCTGGTTCGAGTACGACGACCTTCTCCTGAACTGCGACCCAGATGGTACTGCAGACATGGCTGCAACCGCAGTTGCATGGAAAGTCGTTTCTATCGACCGTCCTAACAACAAAGTCACTCTCCAAGCTATCAACTCTTCCGGCGCTCCTGTCGCTCTCGCGAACGTCGCTGCTTCGTCAATCGACGCTTCTGACCTTCTTTATCGCGGAACGACTTCGGCTTCGCACAGCCGTGCTGACCTCAGCGGTGCATTCGCTGGTGACTACGGCACAGCTACCGAAATCATCGCAGGACTCGGCGCTCTCGTTGCAAACGACGGCCGTCAAGTTCACGGAATCACCATGAGCGGCGTAACCGGCTCGACTATCAAGGACTGCGGTGCTTCTGCCATCGACGTGACCCACATCCAGCAAGCACTCTCGCAAGTCAAGACTGCAGTTGGCCAGGGCCGTTACAAGTACAGCTCACTCCTCTGCGCTCCTGAAATGCTCGACAGCCTCATCGAAGGCCGCGAAACCGACCGTCGCTTCAACTCTGTCGAAGACGCTACTCGCGGTGTCCGCAAGTTCATCTATCAGCACGCTGAAGATGCAGTTGAGTTCGTGACTTCCGAGTTCTGCAAGAAGACCGAAGCGTTCTCCCTCCCAAGCGGCAAGGGCGAAGAAAGCAAGGTTATGGAATTCGTTGGAACAGACTTCAAGGCAGTTGAAGTTCCTGGTTCTTCGAGCAAGTTCCACCTGCGTCCTACAAGCGGCGGCGGACACGAGAAGAAGCTTGTGAGCTACATGTTCGGTCTGGGCGTCCTCGTGAACCAGCATCCGAAGGCTTGCTTGAAGATTCAGAACTTCACGGTGTAAGCCAGGCTTCCTGAAGCCAGACTGGGGTCCTTCGGGACCCCTTTTTTATAGGAGTCAATAATGATAGGCGGAATGCTCAGAAAGCTTCAGACTAAACTAAAAGATAATAAGACTGTCGCAGGAAATGTAATGCAGGCGCAGGAACAACAACAGCCCCTGACTAAAGAGCAAATCCTAAAGAATACAAGCATGGCTCCAAAGCCACCAAACGCACCGGTCAACACGTCCGGTAGACCCCCCGTCGCACCTCAAGGACCAGAGCCTGTGCAGGCAAGCAGTCTAGCAGACCAAGGCCAAGCATTGAACGCCACAATGATGCCAGGCACAAAAGACCCCTGGGCAAAGCCAAAATCCGTAGGAGTAACAAGAGGACTAGCTCCTGATTTTGATAAGCGTTTTAAGGAAGCAAGTGGTCTATTTGCTAGATTCTCCTCGGCAGACCCTTACGCAGACAAATACAAACTATTTCCGAAAGAAGAAGAAGAACTGAATAGATACATCACTCTGAGCCGTAGAGATTTTGGAAATGCTCTAGAAGGTAGATTACAGCGAAAAGAAATAGACCAAAGACAGGCAGCTCGCTACAGAAGAGAGTACGACAGAAGGCGGAGGTAAGTAGTCATGCGTTGGAAAAAACCTAAATGGGTTAAGAACATACAGAAGGGTGCACAGAACGTCGCTAACAAAGTCGGAGGCGGTCTAAAGCAAGTCAATAAAAAAGTAATCCAACCCGTAACTACGTCTGCCCCAATAAAAGCAATCCAAGCCGCAGCCCAAAAAGCAGCTGATGCTACCGGCGATGTACTCCGAGGCGATAAAAGCGTATTCGGAACGGACATGAATCAAAAACCAGGACCAAAGGGCGAAAGCACGACATCCCTTGTGGACGACGGCAGTGGTCAGCAAAGAGCTGCACGTCAACTAGAAGCGGATATGAAGATGCAAAAGGCGCTCAGCGGAGGACTAGCAAGACAAGGAGCTATGGTCGACAGACGCATAGACGCTGCAGCCGAGAGAGACCTTCAGAGTGGTAAGCTTAGGCCAGTTTTTCAAAACACACCCATAGACAATGTGAGTATTCCAGTCATCGACAATCTCCGTAAAACCCTAGCAAGTGGTGGGTCTGGTGTTCTGGCACTGCCGGATGTTCCAGACGAAGAAGAGCCCATCCCTCGCAAGCAAGCTTCGGATAAAGTAGCAGCAGCTGGGGATATCATCGACCCAGAAACACTGGCTCGTATCAGAGCAAGGCTTAACCAGGCTAAAGAGAAAGTAGTCGAGACAGGGACAGCCGCAGCCAAAACAGTCCGGGATACATTCAGAGAAGGTATAGACGCGATGGACGTTAAAATCTTCCGCGCTCGATTCCCCGACGCACATCCTACCGAGGTCGAAGCATTCAGAAGAGCCGAGGCCGCGGGGGATAAGAAAGAGATGGAAAGACTAAATACGCTAATGGAATCTAGACAAAAAAGAGGTAAATAGTATGCCACTAAAAAAAGGTAAGTCAGACAAAGTCGTGAGCTCAAACATCAAAGAACTTATGAAACGCAAAGGAATGCCGCAAAAACAAGCAGTTGCCGTGGCTCTCAAGACTGCCGGCAAGTCGAAGTACGACAAGGGTAGCGAAAAGAAAAAAGACTAAGTACAGTACAACCGGGTGGCAGTTGCCCT
>Ga0194116_10007429_pt1 | contig 11342 bp, 10 predicted proteins | sample TA2MahsurfametaG_4_FD_148617 | JGI IMG/M metagenome (GOLD analysis project Ga0194116, IMG submission 148617) | Freshwater microbial communities from Lake Tanganyika, Tanzania - TA2015008 Mahale S9 surface | ecosystem: Environmental > Aquatic > Freshwater > Lake | place: Tanzania: Lake... | reverse complement strand
ATTTTGCTCTGATGATATACCGCCAAACTGTGGAAAATGTACGCTCTTCATATTATCCGATTAGGAAGTTAGGTGGTAATTCATACTCTGATTGCATTCTTGCTTCAATGTCTTCTATCTCTGTTTTGCCTTCCTCATACATTTTCTCTCCATTGAGAGATACTCCACCAGGAAGTTGGACACCATTAAATTTGATTAGATTTTGCCCCCACTGTTTTTTAATTTGAGCAGTGACATAACGTTTGAGAAAGCTATCATTGTATATCTTAACGTGGTCATTTGGATTGAGTGCTCTATAGCATTCAATGACAATCCATCTATCCTTTGCAATATATTTTGGATCGTAGTCAATGTACAAACGATTCTGTCGTTTTGTGTATCTCAACTGAATCATAGATCCAGTATTTAAAACCATATCAAGAGTCTCAAGATATGATTTGGTCATGTAGTAATTTAAAATATCCAATGACCCAAATGCATATAAATCATTAAGAAACATCTGATATTCAATACCAAATAAGTCACCACGAATAGTAGAAGAAACAAATGAAAATAATCTTTCTATACCGATTACGTGGTCAGGTACTTCTAGATAATTGTTACGCTCTTCCCAAGAATCATTGTTAGGAGCAGTTGTAGTTGTATTACTTGTTTGAAATCTATCTACATCTGCTTGAGTAAACTTATGTTTGAGAAACATTTTCTCAACGCCATCAAAATGTCTATCATTAAAATGTTGCAAAGACATATCAATGATGTCTTCAATCTGATCATCATCTACGTTGATTTCCAAAATAGGTGCTCCCAGTCTACGGAGGCAAAAATCTTTCAACTCCTCTCGTGTTGCTGGTTGAGATTTAGACATGAATACAAAAAAATCCTTCTTATGTATTTATAAGAAGGGTCTCTGAATCAAGACCATTGTGGTCCACAACACCACCCAACCAAAGAATGTCGTGTGCCAGAAATAACAGGTTTTACTCTGTGCGGTAAAAAACTTGGAAATATTAAAATAGATCCTTTTTTTAATTTTGAAACAGATTCAATTCTATTTTGATTTTCTCCTGGGTGTCCACATTCAATTTCAAATTCTCCTCCAGTAAAATTGTCTGATAGTAAAATTGTAAAACTTATTTTTCTTACCAATCCTTCAAATGGATGATTTTTTGGGTATACTTCCCGAGAATTATCGTAGTGCCAATCGTATTTGTCTCCGATATCATATCTAGTGAATTGTAAATCTTCCATTTTTGCCAATCTAACATTCCAAGAAGAAGAATGACTGCATTCTAATATAGCAGGTTTTATTAAATCATATATTTTTTCTGAATTAATCCATTTAATTTTTGATTGTCTAATAATTAAATCTTTGGTATACTCCTCATTTGCTATTTTATTTCCTTGTCCGTGGACACCATGTTCTTCGCAAAATTTTAATATATAATCACATTGATCGTCATCAAATATATTATAAATTTTATATATTATTTTATACAACATGAGGAAAAACCTCCCATTTATCATATGGGCATTCTGAATAGTAACTAGTAATTTTAGATTTCATATGGCATCCACATGCTGCACACTGTTCACCATCAAATTCATTGCATTGATTGCAAATTTCTAATCTCTTTTTTTGCTCGTTTTCATCTAAAATTTTCCACCAATGAGCTTCTATTTTTTCTATTCCGTATTTTTCTTTAAATGTTCTATATTTCATTTTTGTTTTCAAATAAACTATTAAAAGAAATCATTATTTTTAAATTCTCACTTTGTTGAGATGGAGTGGAATGCATAAAATCACTTGGGAAAATAATTAATCTTCCTTTCTCGCATTTAAAATTTACCTCAGAAGAATTTATTTCTTCAAGTGGATAATCGGGTGGTTCTATACACGAAAATAAATTTGAATTAAAAAATGTTATAATATTTTCTGGGCAAACCTTCACATAAAAAGCTGCAGACAATACAGATCCAGCATGTATATGTGCAGCATTAAAATCTCCTTTGCCACTAACATTAAACCAACAATCTGAAATATATAAGTTATCTATACGATTTTTACTGTAACCAATTTCAGATAGAAAAATTTTCATGTGGTGTAAGACTTCATCACATAATTTATTAAATGGATGAATATGTTTTAGTTTTTTTATAGTATTTTTACTGCTATCAACATTCAAATAATTATTTCTTTGGGTATTATTTTTATTATCTACAATATAAGATTCTAAAAAATTTAAATTATCTAAGGAGACATCATCTGCTACATATATTAATTTTGGAAATAATTTAACGATGTTTGAATTTTTCATTTTCTATTAATTTAAATTTTTTATAATCAAAATACACAGATAAACAATTTTCTACAGGAGGAAACGGTTTATCCGCAATAGTAACCTTTATAACCATAGATGATAATAAATTAAATCTATCAATATCAAAAGTTAATTCTGGCAGAATATATTCCCAAGATTTTTTTACTTCATTAATATCATCCATTTTATCAAATAATATGCTATGATATGAAAAATTATTTTTAAAGTAATTAATGTTATCTTCCCAAATTTTAAACTTGGGAAGTAAAAAAGTTTTAGGTAGTTGCGTAATAGTATGCAAAGAGTTTAAACAATCATTCAAATTTCTATCCAAAAAAAGATACTTAGCATCTGGAAAAATGTCAGGGAGAAATTCTATGTAGTGTAAAATTTCTGGATCAGAAACCCCAACATTATCTTCTTTTCTACTTAAAATTTTTTGTTTTAAATCAGAAAAAGATTTGCAATACCTCAATTCCTCATTGAAACAAAAAGTATTTTTATACGTAAATAAGTTAGCAAACCAAGTGCTCCTGGATCTGGCAGCACTAACGATAAAAAATATATTTTTATTCATTGATAATTTTTTTAATCAAACCGTGATTTCTTTGCACACTATGCATCAATGCATATTCTAAATCAATATTTTTTTGTTGATCTTTTTCATTATAATTATCAGTCAATAATTGATAATTATTAAATTTTGGAATGGGGACATATTGCACCAAAGGTGTGCCTGCTTTAATAACTTCTACACCATTTAATACATGCCAATATATTTGCACATTTACTTCTGGTGATTCTAATGGATCTAAAATTCCAGTGCAAGCAGTAAAACGAGTTTCATTGCTATAATGCACTGGCATAACCATAAAAACAATATCTTTAGTAGGACATTCTACTTTCCATGTGGTAGAAATTTTGATAATACTTTTTAAAGTTTGATGTGGTAAAGCAACTAAATCTGCTAATTGCTCTGGTGCATGATCATCAACATATTTTGGATTGTCAAAATTATATAACGTGCTGGAATGGTAAGAAACACCATCTCCGTTAGTAATTATTTTTATATCAGAGGGACATCTTACAATATATCCCGTATTAAACAACGTATTAATTCCTGGGCATTTAGCTGTCGATACAATATGGCTTAACGGACATCCCCTTGATTTTACAGAAATATCCAACAGCTGTTTATGGTGTTTTTTGACTTCTTCCATCCAAGGTCTTTTTAAATCCTTAGATTCAATAACTGGATATGCTTTGATAACTCCTGGATTTGGATTATAAAAACGAATAACCTTTTTTTTCGGTCTTAAAAACCTTAGCATAATCACATCTTTCTTGACATCATATATATTATAGTTTATAATAGATTGATTGTCAATCCTGAAATCATGATACACAAATTATTTCCCGTAGCAATTTACGAGAATGCTTTTCCTAACATTGATAATACAAATTTAGAAAAATATATTCTTGAATGGGGTAAAGAATTAACACCTCAGAGTAATTTGCATTTGGATAAAATTTTAAAAAATTACAAAGATATTCACGGAATTGGTGAAGTGCAGTATTCCGTGAATGGAAAAACATCTTTCTTTGATAGAAATTTTAATCAATTACACAAAAAAAAAGAATTTGCCGATTTACTGGTGGCAATAAATGAATCAACAATTTTTTATTTTAAAGAAGTTGGTCATGATATGGATTTACTTCCGTTTTTAAAAATTGGAAAAATGTGGTTTAATATTAACCGAGTTGGTAGTTATCATGGAAAACATATTCATAGAAATTCTTATTTAAGTGGAGTATATTATATTAAAGCATCAGATAAATCCGCGCCAATTTGTTTTGACGATCCTAAACTTCCTTTGAGAATGTTTGAAGTGGATTCAAATCCAGATTCCCCCTATATGATAGAATACAAAGAATTTTTTCCCGAATCTGGAAAATTAATTTTATTTCCGAGTTATCTTCAACATGAAGTAAAACAACAAACTGATGAAGATGATGAAAGAATATCGATTAGTTTTAATATAGATTTCGATTACAGAGAATTATCAAAATTTGAGGAACAACATGAATCAGACAAAGTTTGAATATCTTTGGCCAACTCCCATGTCTTATTCTATGTGGGGTGACTATGAAAATTATAATGACATGGTTAAAGAATTAATATATGAAGATTCACAAAAATATGATTCTGATCTTGCAACAAATATCGCAACAAGAATTAAACAAAACATGAAAGAATCTTCTTTAAGTTTTTTTTCAGAATACCAATCAGATTATAGAATATCTTTATTAAGACGTTGGTTAGAAAATCAAGTATTCCAATATTTTAATTACCTAAAACAAAATTTTAATACTATATTTGATAATCAAACTAAAGAAGTAGAATATTCTGTAGTTTTTAGAGACAGTTGGTATCATATCACAAAAGATAGAGGATATCATGATGTTCACTTTCATGGCAATAGTTCTATTTGCGGAATTTTTTATGTAGATATTGGAGATTCTTCTATAGAAAATTCTAATGGTGTAAATCGTTTTAGATCTCCTATCTATTCCCAGACAGATGATTTGGATGAAGGATATAGTTGGATTCCAAATGATGTGATAGATATTGTTCCAGAAAACGGAAAATTAATTTTATTTCCAGGATATTTACTACATAGTGCTACTCCTTATTGTGGAGATAAAGATAGAATTGTAATAGCTTTTAATAGTCAGATACACAAAAAGAGTGAATTTGAAAAATCCACTCTTTCTGGTTTATTTGATATATTTAATACTGTTGGAGATCAAAAAGAAAATCTTTTATTTGACAAAAATAGCAATTGATCTATCTAATACAGACCCTTGACTACAAAAACCAGTAGTGGTTCCTAAACTAGCACCATCAGTGCCAAAGTGATATGGGGGATCGCAATATGCATGAATCGGTTCGTATTCATAAGTGGCGGGCCAGGTATTTGCGGGTCTTTCATGGTAACCACCTAAAGCACCACCAAATGTGTGACCATAACCAGAACCAAAATATGTTGTTGTAAAACGAATGTCTGATCTCGTGTCTGACCAGTGCGAGTATTTTGCATTAGAGCCAAATGCAGTCCAATTAACACAAATTGCATTTCCCGACCCTACGCCGTTATCGACAAACGCACACCCCCAACCCGCTTGATTCCGTTGAGTATTTATAGTAGCACCTGTGGTTTGTCCAACTTGTGTTTGACGAGTTCCAGTTACTACATTAGATGCAGTGCTTGAGTTACTAATATTCATAATATTCATAAAACTCCAAGCAGTAGTATTATATGGATTGGTGAATGTCCACCTTGCATGAGCTCTATAAACTCCAGCTCCAGAATAACTAATCATTAAAAGTTGTGTAAATTCTTTTAATTCCGCATATGCTTGTGATTTTACAGTGCCCCATGGCGCAGAGGCACTGCCAACAGTATTATTTCCTTGCCAAAAAGTAGTATCTGCCCATGGTCTCTCTGTGCCATCACTCGTATTAATGCTCAAAATATGAGTCCATCCACCACCATCATTCGTCATATCACAATATACTTGGAAAGGACTACCAGTATAACCAGTTGGTTTTATCCAATATACACCACTAGGCGAAGAAGGAAACAAATTTTTAATTTCCAGGGCGCTGGCAGCGGCATTAGATGCAGTTAAACCGTTTTTGCCGCCGCCGCCGCCTCCCCCAGTAGTCAATCCGCTTCCGCTGGTTAAAGATCCTAAAATAGGCATTGTTATAATCTCCTTGTATTATTAATAATTTATAATCAACCAAAAGTTCTCTTACTACCAATTACAACCCAAGTTGGAGTTGTTGTAGAACTAGTATTGATAATTGTAAATGTCCAAACATTAGTTTTGCTGGCATCGCCAGTTGGTTGAGTGCCGTCAGCCCACAGACAGTTAGCGGAAAATCCATTTACACCGAATGAAGTAGCAAAGTTATATGCAGTGCTACCTTGTACAACCACCATAGTTACTGTGTGTACCTTAGAAGCATCAGTTGGGACATTTGATAATGCAACAGTAATTGCACCACCAATTGAAGGATGATAATAAATTGCTCTTTGAGCAAAATCATATGTTTGAGTTCCAGATTGAGAAGCACTTCTAATTTCCAGGTTTTCAGTAACTGAATATAATTTGGAAACACCATTGACGTTTAGACCAGTTAGAGCGCCAAGTGAAGTTAGAGAAGAATTAACAATTCCAGATCCAAGAGTAGTATCAGTTATAACATTAGTCCCATTAATTTTAATAGCACCACCAACATTTAGTCCAGCATTTGGAAGATTCCATCTAGTGCTAGCATTATCATATTTAAAGCTTAAGTCACTTGTGCCAACTTGCAATCCAGCACCATTTGCTTCTTCGGCATTAGTAGCACCATTTCCGATAATAATTTCTTTATCTAAAATTGAAAGATTTGTGGAATTAACAGTAGTTGTTGTGCCACTAACGGTGATGTTGCCAGCAAATGTAGCATTACCATCTTTGTCAACCTTAAACTTAGATACATTACCAACTTGAGCATCGATTAGAGTTGTGCCAGCACCCGATTGTGTATTAGTTGCATTAATAGTTAATGCTTCGGTGCTTGATGCAGTATTCCAAGTAGGTCTTACTTTTAGTGTGCCTGCAACGTCAAGGTCAGTTGCTATTTTTTGCTTTCTTTCTACCGTAATTGTTCCAGTAGCAGGTGAAATAGCATTGCCAGACATAGTGTAAGCAAATGTTTTGGCAGCAGCATTGACAGCGGTTACTGTAAATGTGCCATTATAATTTGCTTGGTTTGCACCAGAAACTACGATTTGGTCACCTTGATATACGTTATTGGCAACGTAGGAAGTCACAGTAGCAGTAGTGCCAGAAGATGTAATTTGAGAAACACCAATAGTTGGAGCAGTTCTTATAATACCAGCACCAACTTGACCATCAACATAAGTCTTGACAGCAAGTTGAGTTGAAACTGCAGCATCTCTAGCAAAATCACCACCTAATGTAGCATCAGCTGAGAATTCATTAATTGACACACCCAATTCAGCACCCAATGTGCCGAGACGTAGTGAGGATAGACCACTCAAGTTAAACGCACTAGCGTCTAGTGTAGCAGTACCTGTTGCCTGCTCAACGACGAAGAATTCACCGACTCTAAAGTTACCATCTTGGTCAGATGAAACGTAGTAACATCTTCCAGGGAAGTTTTCTACAATTTCATTTGCTTGTACTGGACTGGTGATTGGTGTTCCAGGCCAGTTTGTATTTGCTTTGTTTCCAGTACCAACTTGTAGGAAGTCATGACCCGTCATACGTACTTGTGAGTAGCGTAGACGAATTTCTACTGACTGACCGTTGTTTGCATTGACATTTTTTGGTCCCGCAAAGATAATAGTTGCTCTACCAACTTGAGGTTGATTAACTGAGGTAATACGGAAGAATTCGTCATCAACTTTAACAATATCATTAGTGTCAAAGTTAGCGATAGAAAATAGAGGAATATCAGTTACAGCAGTATCAACGTCTCCACGTAAACTGGTAGCATTTGCTGTTTTTGTTACATAGTAAATTATAGATCCATCAGTATGTGCAGCGGCAGTTGTTCCTTCTTGTGCTCTGACTACTGTAACACTAGCAGAGTTAACAGCAGTAATTCTCATCAATTCGTTATTGACTAAAACAAAGTTGTTTGCTCCAGCAGCGAATCCTGTTAGAATTGTTTCAGTATCGTCAGAGAATGGAATTTCAGTAGCAGAGTTATCAATACCAACTGTACCTATAGCATTAAGCATACCAGTTATTGAAGAAACATTATAAAGAGTTACTGAAGCACCACCAGCATGTAGTGCAAGAGTGCTTCCGCCCGTTGTGCCTTGCTTATAAACTTTGGCATCCTGAAGACGAGAATCACCCGAAGAAATTGTTAAGTTGGTGCCTTGGTTTGGATAACTAAATGTATTGCCAGTAAGCACAGTAACTGTAGTTCTTTGAAGCACTCCTCCAATAATACCCTTCGTAACACCATCAGTTGCATCAAAACCAGTTGCAAAAGGTCTTACCGTAGCAGTAGCAGATGGAATTGCAATAACAACTTTATCACCAGTGCTAAGACCATGCGGACCTGATGTAGTTAAAGTAGTTACGTTAGTAACTCTACTTACTTCAGAAACGTTAACTGATGATGGAGCGGTGCCAGGAACATCATATCTTCTGAGATTTGAAATGAAGATATTTGTTGCAACGCCTGCATCAACAACATCTTTAATAACATAATATCCAGAATCATTATATTGTGAAGCGCCAGAAACGTTGAGGAATTTAGTAGCTCCAGTTATTTTTGGAAGTACAGGATTACCACCGAGAACAGGAAGGTTTGTGAGTGGGAAAATTTTACCTTTGACGCCCTCTAAAGCTGGAGTTGCACCACCAGCAGCCGTTGTGGCAGTTGCACCAGATGCAACTACGTTAGCAGATCCCACACCAGCAATTGGTTTGCTATTAGCAAATGTACCAGTGATAGGCTCAATTACTAGATAATTTGATTGGACATAAAGAATTAATGCAAGAGCATAATCTGCTGATCCAACTGTGCTTTGAGCAACTTGCTCATTCTGCTTGAAGAGAGCACTATTTTCATCATAACTGAAGTTAAGTCTTTGACCTCTAACTGTACCTGTGATTGGGGTTTCTGTAGTATCAAAACCAGAGGATACCGCACCATATGTGCCCCATGAGTTGTTACCTACAAGTGAGCGAATTCTACCACCACCAGAACAGGTATAACCAATGTGGCAATAATATGTGAAGGAAGAAACGATTTCTGCATTACCTAGATCCTTACACCAGAAACCAACGCCTAAATCGTGGAATTGAGTGAATGAATCGAATAGCATCGATCCGTTAGAAACAGTATTACCATAAATGCCCTTATCGATGATAGCGCCAACACCACCTGTGCAATTCGGTGCTTCTCCCAAAGGACGACCAGAGAATGCTGAGCACTGAGTAATATATGGTGATTTACCTGTAATTGGAATTGAAGGATTGAGTCTTAAAAATACACCTCTAATAGTTGACTGAGTGATGTCAGGAGAATCAAGACCTGTGGCAGGTTGGAAACCTTCCATTCCACTGAAAATCATATCTTTCAGAGTAGTTGATTCTGAAAGGAAAAACATTGTTGAGAATCTATTTTCTACAGGTGTTGCATCTGTTGAAAGACCAGTAGATTTTGGAGAAATAACAGTGGCGCGAAGGTTATCACCAACAATAGATGTGTAAGCAGGGACTGTTAGTGGAAGTTGCTCAGGGTAGGTGCCAGACTTAACAAAAATAGTATTGATATTGTCTGCTGTGCCAGTAGGAATCTGAGAAAGAGCATAACGTAATGTTTTCCAAGGTCTGCTAATATTTTTACCATGAGTAGTAGCATCAGTACCATCAGTTGCTACATAAAAAACATTTGCACAAAGGTTGTTTCTTTCCCACGCAGGAAGACCATTATTGACTGTGAGAACTTGACCATTTGTGCCAATTGGAAGAGGCACATTAGCACCTGCAGCATTTCTATAAAGAGTATCGCCAGGGTTTTGTAGAGTTAGTGTTGATTCTCCCTGTGCAAGTGCTTGCCAGTTTGCACCACCAGTACCAGTTCCAATAGCGGTCAAAGTTAATACTAGATTATCTGCAGGAGTGCTACCACCAATATTTGCACCAGCAATTGTTACAGTGTTTCCAACTGCATAACCAGTTCCCTTATTGACTGCAGTAATAGTAGTAACTACACCGCTGCCATCTCTAGAAATGTTGAAAGTAGCTCCTGTGCCACTTCCATTAGAAGTAGATGCTACAGCACTATAAGATTGATTTGCAGCTCCTGCAATTGTGGTAGTGGTAGTGACATTCCAAGTTTTAACTTCTGTTGAAACTGTTTGATCTTCAACTGGATCAATATCAATATTATGTGCTGTTAAATTAACCCAACTTGCGGAAGATTTGGAAACAACATCATTTACTTGATAAGTTGCTGTTGAAGTCCAGGGACCTCTCCAATTCAGACCACTGGAAACTTTTTTCCATTTTGTAGCATCAGTTGGATAGATACCTGCAGCACTAGTCGCAATTTTTACATATGTATCTCCACCGAATTGTACAACATCTCCAGGTACATACACAGTTGTATTACTGTATACGCCTTTCATATCAAAACCAGTTGTTACAATATTCCAATCAGCTGGAATGACTCCAGTAAGGGGAGGTGTTTGAGGAATATCTACATTATGGATATTTGGTTGTCTATTAGTATTAATAGTTTTAGCAATGTAAGTATATCCACCAAAAGTTACAATATCTCCTGGTTGATATTCTGTGCCACTTCCCCAAGTATCTTCAAATTTTACTGATTCTAAATATACGCTATACTTAGTTAAATCAAATTGAATACCTGATGTATGTGCAGTAGTAGTGGTATATAATGTATTTCCATACTTGACAATATCATTTAACTTATACCAAGTACCAGAAGTCCAATCTCCTTTATAAGTAGTTCCAGAAGTATATAATGACCAATTAGATAAATCTGAGCTATAGAATAAATTCTGGTTAGCAGAAGATGTGTAGTTAGTGACGCAAAGATATTGATTAGATCCATAACTCACTAAATCATTCACTGCGTAGAATGTATTTGGCGTCCATGCTCCCATGATTCTCACACCAGGGACATGAAGTTGCCATCTTGGAGTACCGATATTCAAATCGGTTGACGCCCAAGAAGTTTCTGATGCTGCCGAAGTGTGATTAACGACACAAACGTATGTATTCCCTTTAAAGGAAACAATATCGTCAATTACATAGGCAGTTGATGCAGCCCATGCACCTCTCCAGTTGAATTTTAATCTACCTAATCTGAAATCAGCCATTTTTTATTTTCCTTATAGTGGTCCTTGGTGGATAAACGTTTGTGCCTAACCTGGCAATTATTTTGGTCCTACA
>Ga0194116_10007428_pt1 | contig 11343 bp, 10 predicted proteins | sample TA2MahsurfametaG_4_FD_148617 | JGI IMG/M metagenome (GOLD analysis project Ga0194116, IMG submission 148617) | Freshwater microbial communities from Lake Tanganyika, Tanzania - TA2015008 Mahale S9 surface | ecosystem: Environmental > Aquatic > Freshwater > Lake | place: Tanzania: Lake... | reverse complement strand
GATAAGGATTTAAGAGTAGATCTGCTGTCCAAAAGTCTTGCCAGTAATTCGGTGCAACTAAAAACAGCTAAAGATGGTTCGACCTCTACTTGGATACAGCTGTGCACTAAGATAAGGGATTCTTTAGATAATCAATTTATGATTTTAGAGGTACAAAAAGAAAGAATTCTACCTGTGAAAATGAGAATCTCTTACAACTCTGTAGAATCTAGTTTTGACCTTAATGGAATGGAGAGACCAGCGAGGTATACGCTCTTAACTGCGTTACCCTATGATTCGGATTGGCGATTGCAGTCAGGTAAAGAGTATAGTACAACCTTTCCAAACAAGAACGGATTTATGTCAGCCAATATTGATACAAATGAAGATTTGGTGACAATAAAGTTACAAAGATCTCAGGTATCGATAATCATTGGCCAGGCATTTTTTGTAATTCATTTATTTAACTTTTGTTATCTTCTAATACTGATACTTCGCCCTAGAAAGACCGTTCGTGAAGAAAGTTGATCCAAGCAGTTTTTATTTCTTTACAACATCATTGATCCTAAAATGCTTATTTTACTCTCCAAAAATAAGGTCAAAGCTCAAGAACCTAGGTGATGTGGCATCTTTACACGAAATATCTCTCAACTATTTTGGTAGTGAACCATTGATGTACACTCGCACCAACGCCTTACGGCGAACATTTGCCTCTTTTTCAGCTAGCACAAAAAATTTACAAGTTTTTGAATTTGGGGTTGCACATGGTTGGCTGTCGTATTATTTTGTTGAGAAAGGTAACTTAAGAAAATACTAAGTGAAGACGCACAATTGAAGTCCTGGGACGGTTGGGATACTCTCGCAGGTTTGCCGCATGCTTGGCGAGACAGAGCCGTAGGTGCCTTTAGTGCTGGGGATAGAGTCCCACTAACGAGCGATACGAGAGTCAAGTTTCATAAAGGTTGTATCGAACAAACTTTCAATCAAGAAGTATTCTTGAGAATAAGGGACCCAAAGTGTTCATCTTTATTTATTTTTGACATGGATTTACCAGGTCCAAGTCTACATGCATACAACTGTATGAAAAAGAATCTTAAAATAGGAGACGTTCTATATTTCGATGCAGCTTTTGACCTAGGAGAGCGTGATTTAATGTTTCGTCTTATGAGCGATTTTAAGACGAGCCTTGTCGCAAAGACCTTTTGGTCTGCAGCACTTCATCTTGTTGACTTATAGATACTGTATCCAGCGTAATACTGCACAAATCTTAATTTTCGAGCAATTTGCGACGCAATTTTATCTTGCTCATTTCTTGAACATTTTTTCGCTGCATGACTCCAAACTTTTTTTCTACTAACTCCAAGTATGGGGTGTAAGAAAAGTATCTTGTCCACGCCTCATCACGAAAACGGAGAACCTCTGCTGAGGATAAGTATTTAGTCCTAAGGGGCAAAGAGTCATACGAGAGAAATGCATACCCTGAAAAGTTTTCAGGTAATTCCCAACCTTCTTGTTTTGCTCTTCTGAAGAGCGCGCTACCCGGCAGTGCTTGGCAAGGGTAAAAGTTGGCAAATTCGGTACATAATTCGAGGGCCAAGTTCAAAGTTTGATTCATGGAATCTAAAGTATCGTCCGGAAAACCAAATATGTAATTTGCACCGACGTTGATACCATAACTTTGCATTAACCTTACAATTTCTGAGATATCATCAATTTTGAAACTACCTTTTGACACCTCACGACGTATTTCGCGATTGCCCGCTTCTATGCCTACCCCAAGCCATTCTATTCCCGCTCGACGAAATAAATCTAAGTATCGTTCTCGAACGGTATCCACGCGAGTGTACGACCACATGTGCAATTGAAGCCCACGATCAACTATGCCTTCTAGAAGAGGTTCAAAGAATCGTTGATCGAGAAAAAACATTTCGTCTGAGAGCCGAATTCTAGTCACGCCATAGTGAGCAAGCTGCTCGATTTGTTTTAGTACGAATTGAGGTGTCCAGTAACGCATTCGTGAAGAGTTAGAGGCAACATAACTGTCATCATTGCTGTCCCTATTTACCAAATTTATCATGCAGAAATCACACTTGAACCTGCATCCAAGTGATGTATATATTGCAGCAAATGGAGTTCGATTTAATTCGCTATATCCTGCATGCCAATAATGTGAGCGATACAAATCAAAAGGTTTTGACCTATATGGGAGTAAATCCCAAGCATAACCTGGAAGGTCTTCGTCCATCTTTTCTGTTGGAACAGGCACCTCTGGTGAACCTAAAAATGGGACATTGTCCTTCTTATACCCGATACCTCGAATCGTGCTTAAGTTTGTTTGTAAGTCTGACAAAAGAAGGCTTTGAAGTGCGTAAACCCCTTCGTTCAAAAGAACAAAATCTACGTAAGCAAGACTAAGCACCTCAAAGGGTAGAGCACTCGTGTGTGAGCCTACAAAGCACACCTTTATTGAGCCAGAGACCTCTTTCAAGAGTTCGGCACACTGAGTATTACCGATCATATTAGTAGTACCTGAATTCGGGTTTTGACCATAAACAACAAAGACAGCCAGACGTGGTTTCAGTTCAACTATTCTTGTGACGGCTTGTTCGTGTGAAAGCCCTTCAGCCGTGCAGTCCAAAATTGCTACTTCAAAGCCTTTTGCTCTGCAAGATTCGGCCAGCAAGAGAGACCAAGTAGGGGGTTCTATTGCCGAGAACTTGTCAGCTAGTCCTTGGTATGCCTCTCTAGAGGAGTCTGCATTTATGAAAAGTGCATCTAACAAAGTCCTCTAAACCTGCTCCCCATTGGAATCGAGTGTCGCTAAAACTTCAGCCCAGGAGCGAAATGCTATCGCCTTGTCGTCAATATACGCGAACGCACGAGGCTTCTCTGCCGTTACCTCACTAATGTACCTACCAAAGCCATTTTTCTCAAGCCATTCCCATACGAGTTGGGTTCCCGTATAACCGTTGACTAAGGGCCTAGAACTTTTCGCTTTAGCAGTCAATACAATCAACTTATACCGATTCGCGAGAAGTTTGATGGACTCTAAACTTCCAGGAATTGGTTTTCCGTAACATGTCCCATCGAAGAACCCCATGTCATCGTCATGTAAAACGCCATCAAAGTCAATAGCAAGGTTTAAAGCGTCTGCGGCGAATTCAGTAGGGAATGGAGATTTGCTTGTCTCTCGAAACTGGGTTTGGGTCTGGATAAAATTTCTTTGCATTTTTGCAATTGTGACCTCCATCCAAACACCCATATGGTCATAGTGGGGTGATGAGACAATATTCTCGTCGATAACATACGGCTCTGCGCTGTAAATACCGCCTGCGTTTTCAATATCAACTTGCAATGAGTAGTATCCAGAAATTTTTCTACCCTTGACTGCCTTTGCGGAGATGAGTAATTGTGCACCATGACAAGTGGAGGCAATTAGCTTTCCGTTTTCATTCCACAACTTTATAAATTCAATAATTTTAGACTCAAGGCGCAATTTCTCGAGCGCCTTTACTCCACCAGGCAGTACCAATAGATCGAACCCATTTAGATATTCACTAGAATTTGTCTTGAATTCTTCTATTAAGAGGTGGCAAGGCACGTTGACACCTAATATTCCAAATACCCTGTTTCTTGTATCACGTTGATCGGCAACAATGATGGTGTCGATTCCTGCGCCGAGGAGTCTATAGTAAGGGTAGACCACTTCTTGGTCTTGAAATCCACTCCAAGTAAGAATTAAAGCCTTTAGCGTCATATATCACCGTCTCCTATTCTAAAGTCGCCGTGCTTTAGTAACTCTTAGTTTGCTGGACTTTTTGTATGATTTCCTGTGCGGAAGGGGAAACGTTGTCTGTCGCCTTCGAGAATCCAGCAGAACGAGTTTGGAGCCCCAATAATTCTATCTTACATTTAGTAATACTCGATAGCATGTAGGCGATGTTCTGTGAAGGCCCCCACTTTTCAAAATCTGAATCAATAATAATACAAGACCCAAGTTCTGTAACAGATTCAAGCAGCCCCTCGGGCCAAGTTAAGGGTGACAACATATAAAGATTAAAGAGATTCACTTTTATTCCTCTATCTTTCAGATCGTCATGAGCAGTGCGAGCATTGAGTCTGCTGGCGCCAATAGCTAGCAAATTAACTCTCGCATCCGAGTATACATAATCTTTCAACTCTATAGTCAATGAGTACGACGCTCGGTGTTCTCCGATAATTGTTGGATTTTTACTTTGTTCAAAATGAAACTCCATTGATCTTTTCCATTCTGCGATAGTCATGGGAGCGAAGATGTTTAATCCTGGCATGCGCAGCAGAAGTGAGAGATGAGAGTTGCCTGCCACGGGTCCAATTCCTCCTTCCATGCCGATGGCTCTGACAATTAAAGGGCAAGGAACTCCGAACAATTCGAATGACTTTGCAGCATAATTTGCGATGCTTATCGCGTTGTACCATAGAAAACCTTGGTAACGAATGACATAGATAACGGGTCTTGCTTCATCGAGGGCTGCCCCAACAGCAAAACCGCCACCTGCTACGTCCGCCATGGGGAGTTCGATAATATTTGGATGGTTCTTAAGTGGAGGAATCGTCCCAGCTACCCAACCTACGGCTGTAAGGCATTGGCCCATAACAATTGCATCTTTATCAATGATGAGCTCTCGAGTGTATGTGCTTATGTACTCAGCTAGAGTCATTTCCACAATCTAGTCATCTCTCTATCGATATTAGATTTTATCTCTAATAAAGCTGCTTCTCCTACGTTTTTGAAGATCTCTGATTCAACTTCAAGAATTGTGTCATGTATCGGACTTTCATCTTGACCTGAGCCAGCATGCCACAGGTGGCGGGTTGTCTTTATATTAAGAACTAAAGGCGAAGTTTGATTCCATTGGGAGAGTCTAGCCCAAATTTGTCGTGGGTGATCTGTTATCTCATATGCCTCACACCCGAATGATTTTGCAACATCAACAAACTTCCAATTTCGTCTTTCGTGTACCTGTGTCAAAATTGACAAATTGTTATCTTCGCAGACTATAAGAAGGGGAATCTTCTTCTTCGCGATAAATCCAAGCGTGGCAATTACATAGTCTTCTTCAGCGGAGGCATCTCCTATTACTCCAAGAGTGACTTTTTTTTGCATCATTGCGAAACCTGCGGCAATTGGAATTTGGTCGCCCATAAATCCACTATGACCAAACATAGTGATGGATCTATCAGAAATAGACGCTGAACCTCCTGCGCCTTGATCCCAGAGCGCTTCACTTGAGAGAAGCTGATCCCGAAGTGTCGGTAGTGCGCCGCCGAAAGCAATGTAGTAGGAGTGGCATCGATGTTGTGCAAAAATTGGTAATCCTTGTGGAAAGAATTCGCTCAAAGCTGAAGCTATAGACTCCTGGCCCACACTCAAATATATTGGAACACTAATCAAGCCGTTTTGGTGGGCTTCTCTAACTTTTAACTCGAATTGCCTTATTCTGTACATTTTCTTATAAATTGATATCAGATTTATTTCCTCCATGACTTGATTCAATCTGTATTTCAAGTCGCAATTTTGAGCAAGAGGGAATCGAATACAATACTGTATCTTTGCATCAATTTTTTGAGTGCTGCAGATCTAATAAACTCCGAAGTGTCAAGGACTTTAAGGCCGCTATCCCTATCCCAAAGCCCCCCTTTCATAACCACGAACGCATCTCCCGCTTTTTGTCCCGAAAAGTTCAACTCATCAAATTTCATGAGAGTAAGACTTAAATTGAGTATTTGAAAGGAGGCCCCATGTGAACAGCGAATTAAACTGTTTAAAACGGAGTCTTCAATGTTTGTAGAATTGCTTTCATAATTTGATGAGATGCGTCCGCTTCTGTCATCCAAACGACTGAGTGAATTTTTATCATTTGGTGATTCAAATTCCAGCATGACTAGCGGTTGGGAGTCAGAGGTGTTAGCAATTTCATGGAAGAGTTTCTCTCGAAGGGTGAATCCTTCACCAGGTCTTAATTGCTCATACGAGTTCAGGAATCTCAATTCGCCAGTCCCCTGCACACAAACCATAGAAGTCAGCTTAGTCGGATGGCAGTGCAGTGATGTTGAAGTACTTTTATTAATCTCAAGGTAAGTGACACCGAGATTGCTACTAAAACATGCGCGATCCTCAAATCCCCAAGGCTTGGAGACTCTACTTATCATCACAGTACCAGCTTATCGGGGAGGTGTTTGCATTTCAAGGTAAAACTGAGAGTCCCAAACTAACTTGTATACCAGATCGAGCAGACCTAATTATCAATAACGTTCTGAAATTAGGCATTTACTTCCCTCCTCTTCGAATCGAAATGGTACGTGAACCACATCTCGGAAAGTCTCTTTCATCTTGGATATTATAACTTGATGTTTTTCAGGCGACGCAACTAGTAGCATAAATCCTCCACCACCTGCTCCAAGAAGTTTTCCGCCAAGAGCGCCTGAATTTATGGCACAGTCAAACATAGATTCTGCCAATGGAGTTGTCGACTTAGGGTTACTTAACACTTTTTGTTTCCAGCTCTCTTTCATAAGAGAACCAAGTTCAATCATTGGCGCATTAGAAACAAGAAGATTCAATGACTCCTCAGCCAACTTTTGAATATTCTTCAAATTTCTCCTCCCAGAAATGATATTTTCAACCAAATGTTTGTTTATGTCTGAACTTGTACGATGTACTCCCGTATTTATCAAAATGAGGTGATCTAAAATCTCTTGCTTTCTAATTGCCGATAATGGTAGCGACTCTATTTGCCAGCCACTATTTTCAAAAATAATTTTATTGAACCCTCCGTAGGAACAGATAACTTGATCTTGATCTCCAACGTTCTCCTTCAAAACTTCTCTTTCAAGAGTAATGGCTTCGCTTGCCAGATCCATTTTGTCCACTACTAGCCCATTATAAATTTTGATGGCGTGCAGGAGACAAACAGCGAATGCTGAGCTCGACCCTAGCCCAGAGCGAGCAGGCAAGTCACTCACATGATGTAATTGCAACCCACACTCTTTTTTGTCAAAAGGCCGAAATAGTTCCCTCACGACTGGGTGTTCAACTTGGCTCGCATTTTCAACAATTTCTGTTTTTGAATATGAAATTCGGTGTTGATATTCAGCAGTCACAGGAGTTGGGTGAATGGCGATATAACAATATTTATTAATTGTGGAAGAAATCACTAATCCGCCATTATCGAAATACCAGTCAGGGAGATCAGTCCCTCCCCCAAACAGTGATATTCGATAGGGGGTGCGAACAAGAATCATTATAGATTGGTATGGTGATAGGGACGGTACATTGGAGCCCCCGCAGTTAGCTCGCGAATACCATCTTGGAGGCTGTGTTCCGGTTTAAAGCCAAGCTTTTCAATTTTTGCATTAGAAACTATGTAATTGCGCTGGTCAGGATCTCGTTTAAAAAGAATTTCTGAAAAATAAAAATCAGGAACAAACTTCTTAATTTCTTCACATAAGTCGTTCTTAGAGATGTTAGCCGTGCTGAGTCCAACATTGAATACATGATCTCTCATTACATTTTCCATCCGCAAGGCCATTTGAAATGCCTTAGACACATCTCGCACATGTATATAGTTTCTCTTGAAATGTCCTTCATACATCAAAATATATTTGTCAATAACAGCACGATAACAAAAGTTATTTACAAGTAAATCTAATCTCATCCTAGGAGAATGTCCAAAGACTGTAGCTAGCCTGAAGCTAATAAAGTTTCCCCGTTCAAGCAGTTCATTCTCAACCTCTACTTTGTCTTTGGCATATCGAGAAATTGGTCGCAGAGGTGAATCTTCATCGCAGAAATTCTTTTCGTTTCCGGAGCCATAGGCACTATTCGATGTTGGCATTATTATCAATTGAGAGGGAGAGATAGTCTTTATCATCTCTATTGTTGCAGTTTTGTTGATTGAAGACGCTGCCCAGGGATCCAAGTCGCATGCGGGCGCCCCAACGATTGCTGCTAATGGGATAACCACATCCGCTTTAGACGCAATTTTTCTTACATCACCTAGTGATCGTACATCTACTTGATGAAACTTAAAATTCTTATTTCGGAAACACATAGCGAGGCTCGTTTGCTTATACATTAAGTTATCAATTACAGTAACTTTATAACCATCATCTAACAAGTCTGGAACCAAAACCGAACCGATATAACCAGCGCCGCCTGTTACAAGTATCTCTTCCATTTTTTTATGTTATCATACAAGTCTCTAATTGTGATTTTCTCGATGTAGAGGTCAACATGGCGGCCATAATAAAATATTTTGCGAGAGAAAAATCTTCATACCTCTCAAATGAACTCAGATGGCTCCATGTTGCAAATTTTCTAGAATTTGAAAAAGAGGCGAAATCTGTCTCCTCACTTTCAAATGCAAGCCCCGTACTAGTTTTTTTGTGTGGAAATAATCTCAAAGAGCTTGAAATAATTCGGTCTTTTCCAAAAGACTCTATCTGGGTCGACTTTTATGCAGATGAAGTGTACTCGCCAAAATTAAATTATAGAGCTCTTTCAATGGATTCTGTTAAGGGACTTATTCGTCCATATTGGAATCACCATCCAATGAATACACAGGGATATTTTCAATACCTAAAAGAGTCGTTTTGCAAATATGATTTATTAGAAAAATTTCTTTTGACGAAACTTCTTCTCTCAGGTCTCGTCATACTAAATAGGCAGTGGCGCATCAGGCTGGCGAGTCAAAAATATAAAAAAAACATTATTAAGATTCCTCTTGGATATACAAATAGTTTCGCATCAATATTTGAATTGATGCAAGGATATTCAAATTGTGGGAGTTCACTACTTGAGAGAAGGTTATTCAGTCAATACGAAGAGAGGGAGATTTTATTGTCATTTGTTGGACAAGAAGGAAATGTTCAAAGAACAAAACTGATTAGTAGCTTAGAGAAGATGACGGCAGCAGCACGTGAAAGGCCCGTAGGGCAAGTTATCATTTTTAAGAGACAGAAGTTCGGTGGGACTCTTGGTTCCTATGGCGCAACAGAGAAGACCGTGCAGGACTTTATTCAGTGTGGCCTGAAGGCAAAGTTTGGACTTTGTCCACCTGGAAATTATTCAGGTGAAACGTTTCGATACTCGGAATTATTGTGTATGGGGACTTTTCCTTTGGAATGTAAATATGCTGTCTCGGACCCATCATTTTTCCGCGGCGCTACAATTCCGACCATATTCGCAGACCTAAACACTTTAGAGGATTTGGCTTCCTTCAGTGGCGAAACCAGATGGAATACCGTTCACAACTTGATTTTGAACGAAATCAAAGAGGGTTTAATGGCCGGTGAGAGACTCGTGAGCGGATAACTTCGAATTGCCCCCAGGTTTTTTGGCATGCTGCGAGATGGGCATGACGGGCGAAATGTCCGATTTATCCCTTGTCAGCGACAAATTCCCAACTAATACGTAGAGGAAGTCAGAGGCGGCGACGGTCGACTCTGCAGTACAAATCGGTATGAAAGTAAGGGGCTCTGCTTAGTGTTACCGCGCAAGAAATCTGCCTCCGCAGGTCTGAACGTTTGGACTGTAGCGGAGCTTGGTGTTTTTTACACAGAGCACCGCAGCGAACTCATTGCCCACGCCTCACGTATCCTGAAGGACAGCGCCCGCGCTGAAGAAGTAATCCAAGACGCCTTAATTAAGGTCATGCTCGCCGCCCCTGAGCTTGAATCTCCTGATCATGCCCTTGGCTATATGCATAGAACTATCGAAAACCTTTGCATCGATATCTTCCGTATCGAAAGTCGTCGTCCAAACCTTGTACTTCTGGATGACTCCTCTGCAGAACTTGAATCATCCTGGATCGATAGTAAAGAGTACGTTGATGTAATTACTGCTGCAGATGATGCTGCAATTGTTAGACAGGCCCTTGCAATGCTCTCATCTGCAGAGCGAGCGGCTCTTGTGATGTGGGAGATAGAGGGAAGATCAACTGGAGAGATCGCTGCAGAGCTTGGTATTAAAGAATCTGCTGTGAGACATACTGTCTCAAGAGCAAGAGCATCTCTGCGCAGGGTAATGAGCGAGCTGATTGTTGATAAAGAGCGCGGTTTAACTGCCCTAGACATGCTTTCAACGACTTACAAAAAAGCAGCGCGAATCGCGAAGAAATCAAGTAAAGCTGCTCTTTCACTTATTTTAGTTTTCTTTGCCTTCCTTGGATTTAATGCAATGCCAACAGATAGTGAGCTTCCTGTTGTAACAACTCAGGAAAATACCTCATCAAGTCAGGCGTCCAATGAAGTTGAAGCAGCATCACCTGCTGTTGAAGCCTCTGCTACTCCAGAAATATCTCCAACCTCTATCGCTAAAGCGCAAGAAGCCGTGGAAAATGCTAAGGCATCTACCTTGAGTTTTACCGGTCTTGATAAGGCAGGAATTCCAACTGGTTTTACCGTAACCGATTCATCTGGAGCCCTAGGCTCTCTCTATATAACTAACCGCGCTCCAATACTTTCAGAGACTGAGTTAACCCTCTCGCAAGTTGCTAAGACTGATACTGGGGCAGCCAACATCTTTATCTCTCAACAGCTGGTAAGTGACTCCAGTGGCTTTAGCTACCTACCCTCTATCTCCTATGGCAAGGATGGAGCCTGGATTCCCCTAGTAACCAAGCTCACTTACCTCAATTCTGAGCGTATGCTCAGCGGGGATTATCTGGTTACAGCCATTATTAAAGTAGAATCTGAGGTTGATTCCCCTGTTGTGATCCCAGCGAGCGCCTCAGGCCGGGATCTCCTGACAGCCCCACGGCAGGTAATTACTCGCCTGGTGCTCAACCCAGGAAAAACTCAGATTTTATTTCAAGCAGTTTATGTAGTTGAAAAGGGGGTCAAGAAATGACCCCTAAATTTAAGTTTCCTCGCCGTGTCCGGATACACGGCGGGGAATGTGGTGCAGTAGCACGTGCATTGCATCACGAGGCAAAGAAGTTCTCTTTGCCGGCCGTGAGAGAGATCGTCTCTTTCACGACTAATGAAAGGAAACAAATGTCTACAAAGACAATCTTCAAGCGCATTGCGCTTGTAGTTGTAAGTACTTTGGGACTGTCTCTTTTGGCTACCGTGCCGACTCAAGCAGCGTTCAATAACGGTGCAAGCACCACTTCAGTCACTGTTACTGCAGTTGGTCGCGTGAATTACGGTATTCAAATCTTGGCATACACCCAAAATCCAGGCGATAGCTCGAACGCTTGCGATGATGCCTGCTACTTGCATATGCGTCTAACTGACGCTCCGTCAGCGGCTGGTATTGTCTCAACCGACGGTGCTGCTGCTGGAAATATTGCAATGGTCCACGAATCAGTTACCGTAACG
>Ga0194116_10007427_pt1 | contig 11343 bp, 13 predicted proteins | sample TA2MahsurfametaG_4_FD_148617 | JGI IMG/M metagenome (GOLD analysis project Ga0194116, IMG submission 148617) | Freshwater microbial communities from Lake Tanganyika, Tanzania - TA2015008 Mahale S9 surface | ecosystem: Environmental > Aquatic > Freshwater > Lake | place: Tanzania: Lake... | reverse complement strand
TAATCACATGGGAGCAGAGTTTTCAGTACGAACTATGTGATTTCACTGAGATAGGAGAGAAATATGCCCCAAGCACGAGTGTTGAGTGAGTCAGAAGTACGAAAAGTACTCAAAGCGATCAGTTTCCATCGTCATGCCGTGCGTGACAGGACAATCTTCTTGCTAGGGCTGTATTCAGGGATGCGAGCGAAAGAACTCTGCTCACTACGAGTCTGCGATGTACTCACGAAAGAGAGCGATGTTCGTGACGAAATACATCTCAGTAGCGATCAGACCAAAGGTCGCAAGGGTCGCACCGTGATCTTGGGCAAGAAAGCACGGGACGAGATCAAGGGTTATCTCTGTGATCGCTACAAGACGAAAGACCTACAGCCCGTGTTATTGACTGACACTACCCGCCCATTGTTCACGACACAGAAGAACCCACGACGAGGATTCAGTCCAAACACTCTCGCAGGGCATTTCTGTCAACTAATGCGTGAGGCAAACATCGAGGGTGCGAGTTCACACAGTATGCGCCGCAGTTTCATCACAAGCCTTGCTGATAAGGGCGTATCAGTCCGAGTACTACAGGAACTCGCAGGGCATGCGAACTTACAGACCACAGCCCGTTACATCGCAGTCAATAACGCTGTGATGCGTCGTGCTGTTGATCTCGTTTAACTATCTAGGAGAACTTCAATGCGTCAGTACAAGTGTCTTTGTCGTTACAAGGACGAGCCAGGCAGTGGATTCGGTTGGGTCTACATCAACGCAAGCAACCCTTTCGAGGCATATCAGTTCTTGAAGGCTCAGTATGGAAGATTGCTCATCAGCGAGTATGCGATTCCTGCGTAGCATCAGACTTGTCGAGATGGACTGTCATCACGGGGCTCGGCAACACCCCGTCTGTCATCTTCCGTCTGTTCATCGATCCCAGTTAGCGAATTATTCGCTGTCACTAGTCTGGGAGTCGGTCTCTTCATCCCAAAAATGACAAGCCCTGAGCCAAAAATTCGCTCACTTTCTTCCCCCGTCATTTGTCGCACGGGCATGGTAGCTCTCCCTGTTGAGGTTGTCGTCGGTGATCAGTCGTCGAAGCCAAACGCTCGGGCGAGTCGCTCCGCATCCGCAGCGGTGAGTCCAGGATGCCGTGACATGCTCGCGGCAATTGGATCGTAGTCGGGGGAATGCTGTTTATCGATCCGCGATCTGTTCCTAGCCGCCTCTTTCCTTCAATGGAAATACTTCATCCAATAGCTTCACTTTCTCCTCTGGAGCAAGCCCAGAAACCAGATTGTCTATGGATGTATGTAGAGGATCATTCGGATCTAACGCTCTCTGCTGCTCACTGGGTTTTTTAGCTTCGGACTTAAATGGAATCAAGCACCCTTTCCCGCCGAAGAACTTTTCACCTGGCAAAGTGTCGCGCCACTTAACTTTCATACTACGTCCTCCTCACTGCGGTCACTCTGACTCTTTTCGGTTATCGCTTCATCTATAAACTCCTCCTCGTTCTCGTCCTTCTCCTCGTCCTCGTAGACAGGATCTTTTGGATAGTTGAGGCTGATCGCTTCGGCGATGTACGCGCCAAATTCAGGGTAGAACTCTGAGGTCGCCACAACAAAGTCCTGAGCTTCCTCTTCAGTATCGTAGCTCTCAGGATCGCACCAATGATCCATCCTGCTTACCTGAACCACAAAAGCGCCAAAGTCTTTCATGGTCAGTGGCTGATCAACGACTATCGTCGTCGGTTCATCCAACAAACCGTTCGGATACTGATCCATGTACTCATCGACGATACGGTAGACAAAGCCATCCTGTGTTCTACGCAACCGAACGCTGATGACATCAGCGGTTACTGATTTCAGAGACAGCCGCGCCACCTCGAGCTCGCCTTCCTCGAAGTCAGGCAGATACTCGCCGCCCATGAAGCTCGGATGAATTGCCGCTGTCGCGCGGCGATCCTCGGCACTGAGAGATGTCTGCGTAAAGAACGGGTGTAGGTCACTCAATCTGTCTTGCTCAATCGCTGCCGTCAGCGACTCCCGTCTTTGAGTGCCCTTTACGCGAGAGAGCAACAATTTCTCTGCGGTCAGAGGAAACAGGCGACTTGAGGGTCTAAAAGAAAGGTCGACGCCTTTCACATCTACATGAATAAACATATGCGGCTCCTGTGTTGGAAGTGAACCGCATCACGAGTCAGGCTCGTTACATAAGTTGCTGATTTTTGGCTCGTTTTGTTGCCTGAATCAGCCACATCCCGCTTTTGGCGGCGACCACCTTGCCCGAGTAGGCAGGTTGGCGAGGACCGAAGTCCTGTCTCTTGATGCGATTTAGACTATACGCTGCCAAGAAAGTAAGCGTCAACTTTCGAAACATATCTCTTCTTCAAACCCCCTTTACCTTCACGAGAACGTAGAAAGATTCATTGTTATATCCAAGTTAATTTATTAACTTAGGACGAGTATCGACAGCGGAGAACGGTCATGACCTCATTGTTTACAGCGTATGACCAAGTTTCTATCTTCTTCTCAGCCATTGAGAAGGATCTAAGACGCGTAACGGCAGAATGCTTTACATACGAAAATTGTCTAGAATTTATTCCAGATGATCTACGTAAAACCGCGGGTCAAAGACGGAGAAAAGACATAGATCATCCATCTGAAGGAACTGAAAACGATTATGTGTTGCTTGAGTATCTCAACCTTGGCGATCTGTGCCAAATAATCAATAGTCATAAACCGCTATTTGATAACCAAAAGTTAGATGCGTTACCGCAAATTTGCATAGAACTTATCACGTTCGTTCCCCTAAGGAACCGAGTCGCGCACTCACGTGAACTCAACTACGACGACTACCCTCAATTTAAGCAGTTTGTCGAGCAACTACTTGAGGAGTCCCGAATACGATGGACGGAACTCGCTGATGCTTTACGAAGAATCAAGATTGGAGACTTACTTGTTAAAGCCACACACCGTACGCCAGCCTGGCTCGACGACGGCGATGCGATTCCAAATAATTTACCTACTTCTGATTACTTAGAGACGGGTTGGGTCGGCCGAAAACGTGACGTAGACAGTGTAAAAAAACTTCTTCTGGGTCCCTATCCTGTAATTTCGATTATTGGAGAAGGTGGAATTGGAAAGACGGCAATAGCACTGCGAGTTGTGCGAGATATCTTGGAGGATGCGCAATATAAGTCCATAAAGAGTTTCGATATCATAATTTGGCTTTCTTTAAAATCCGCGGTCTTCAGTGCAAACGGCATTCGCACCATCGCAAACTCAATTGCAGATACTGCTACGTTATTCGCAAGACTTGCTGAAAAATTGGGGGTTTTAGAGACCTGCGAAACACCAGATGCGCTCGTTATTGCACTACAACAGTATCTCAAGGAATTTAGGACGCTGTTGGTAATCGACAACCTTGAGACGATTTCCTCCGAATCGGTGCGTGATTTCCTCGGGTCCATTCCCGTGGGCACCAAGGTTCTAATAACGACGCGCGTATCGCTTGGACAGTCCGAAAGAGCCTACGCTCTCGGACCATTCGAGGAACGGGAGTCTGTTCACCTATTTCGCGCATACGCTGACGCGCTTGGCTCTTCTTTTGCCATAAGTCTAAAAACAGAAAGCATAAAGAACTATTGTGTTCGCCTCTCAAACAATCCATTAGCCATAAAATGGTTTGTGGGATCTATCGCAAACGGCAAAGATCCAGCAGCGCTAATTGCCCGCCAAAGCGACGATTTTCGGAAATTACTGTCTTTCGCTTTCACCGATTTATTTCACAGCTTTGACTCCACTAGTAGGCTGATTGTCGAAATTATATATGCGTCTTCGAGAGAGTTGTCGCGTGCGGAAATTACATGGCTTGTGGAGGTTGTCGACGACACTATCCCTGTTACCACGGTTGATACTTCAATTCGACTTTTAATCACCTCAAGCGTCCTTAGAAGTCCGATAAGCAGAGGCACACAAGTAATCCAAAAACTTGAATTGGGTGCGTTCGCAAAGCAGTACCTTTCTGAGCTTAGTAGACCGAGTCAAGAATTTATAAAATTAATTTCGGAGTCACTAAAAGATATTCGTGCGGCATATGCGGAAGGCTCTCGATCCGAACAGTACGACAGGTGGGACTTCCGCAACGTGGTAGATGCCACAACAGTTGAGGAGCAACTCGTAAAGCCGAGGGTACTTGCTGCGCTGAGAACGCTTTACGGAAGGCAACGAGACGACGACCTAGCAGACGAATGCCTTGCGACACTCGCTAGAGCAGAGAGGATACTTCCAGGCTATAGCGAAATATTGCGTGTGCGCGGGCTCGCGTACGGCAAGAAAAAAGATTTTTCGGCAGCGCGAGAATCATATGAGCAGTGTCTCGAAGTTGATCCGTCAAATCGCTTGGGGCGTTTCGTTTTTGCATTAGCACTCATTCATGAGCACGAGGATTACGATCGCGCAATACCTATTTGCAAGGCGCTTACAGAAGAGTTTCCTAATGAGATTGCGCCACTTAGTCTCTATGCGCTTGCATGCCAGCGAAGCGGAAGTTTAGAAAAATCAAGATCGCTCTACGACCGTGGCATTGAACTTATAGAGCAGTTGCAAAGGTCGGAAGATAACGGCGCACGCCAACGTCAAATCACTATCTGTTTAAATCAGGCGGCTGAGACATACCGACGAATATCAGAGCAGGACATAACCGCAAAAAACTATAAAAGTTTTACTGAGAACATTTGCGCCGCAATTCAGATATCGGGCATCGCCTACAATAGGATGGGGGTAACGCCTGACTATCGCGATCAGCAACTTAAAAACTTACGCGAGGCGTTTTTCGGAATTCGTCGGAGTCGCGATAGCAATATGGCAGCTCGTGTGTGTCAAATTTTTCTTGAAATCGACGATGTATTTGATCTCTCGACGATACCAATGTCGCCTAACGAATTGAGAGACATATGCACTGCTGACGCCGCTATCAAGATGTGTGAATTTCTGGCTGAAAAAGTGATCACCGAGGATTCACTAAAGGGATACATCATGTCAGTAAACACTAAGCAAAGGTTTGGTTTCATAAAGGGCGCGTCGGGCGAACGTTACTATTTCAATTTTCGCCAATTGGCTTCGGACATCGTCGATCGGGAAACCATGTTGAATTCATCTGTGACATTCGAGCTTGGCTCGAACCCTCAAGGACCCTGCGCAGTGAATGTCCATTTGGTAAATCCGTCAAATTAAATAGGCGGGTACTTTAATGAATTCAATAAACCCACACTCAAAGCCTATCCCATCAGTGTCCTTCGCTACCAACCCCTTTCGAGGCGTATCAGTTCTTGAAGGCTCAGTATGGGCGACTGTTGATGACTGAGTACGCCATACCCGTTTAGTTCGGCGTTGAGCTACCTACAGCTCGCAAAGCGCCTCGATACTCTCCTGCTGCGCTCTTAGTTTGATAAATTCCCTTGAAAGGCTAGTCCCGTGAACGATCTCGATACTGTTCAGACGAATCTCTCTCGCGACCACTCTGGCTAGCGGCGTGTTACCGACTCGGTCTGCTTCTACTAACTGTTTCCCTAGTTGCTGAACATACATTAACTGACCCGAACGCGGTATGTATGTGTTTTTCACTGGGCTTTTGTCCTTTGACGAGTTATTTGACTGGTAAAAGGCTCGCGCATTCTCGTCATATCTCAAAGTACACGGTTCCAGAGGAACTTTATTCGCTGAACGTCTATCGGCGCCCCCATGCTTCTCATAGCAGTTTCGGATAACAAACTTCATCGCTGTCTCTGTCCGCGCGGTCTTACCACCTTCCGCGATACACTCCTCAACAGTTTTCGGACCAAACGGATTCCACCATTGCGCAGACAAAGGCGTGGGAGAACTCAGACCAATCACTAAAAGCGATAGTAAAAACAGTTTCATGCGGTGGTTTCCCGAAAACTAATCGCTAAGCGCAACTTGAAACTAAATACTACAATGCGCTTCACCGAATTCAAACAACCCACACTCAGAGCCTACCGTATCGTTGTACTACTCAGCGACAACGGTTCCGCAGAGACATTGATCTACAGCGATACACCTGAAAACGCTTGGCTTATCGCTAGCAAGCAATATGGCAGTAAGAACATAGTTAGCGTCAATGACCCCAACAAGCCTACTGCTAATAAGCCCACAGACAAGCCAAGTGCCATACAGTTTTGGACAGATCGCTTTCGTAAGTTTGCTCGTCTCGCCAAGCCTGAACCCAAGCCACTTGAGTTCGCAGATCAGGTGGATGACTACTTAGAACGACAAGATGCGAGATCGTTGGCTAGGGTCAAGGCTGAGAAGGCGAAAAGTCAGCTCATGAAAAAGGGGCGACCAGTATTTCGCTGATCGCCCCCTGCCTCTCGTCGATACGCTACATCTCAAATCTCAATTACTGCAGCAGTGGGATAGTAGGATCAAAGTCGACAGTCAGGTCGCCCGCCGCCTTACGATAAAGGTCATAAGTTGGATCCCATTCGATTTTCTCGAGTAGCGACGGGTGAACAAAGTGACCAGGCTTGTCGAATCCGATGATTCCACTCACTGTGACGATCAGACAGTCATTGCAATAGTTCTGATATCGCGTTTCCTCTAAGCCCAGTCGTTCAGGATGTTTTTCGAAGTACTCAGACGCATCAAGAGTGTTGCTCAGTGCGCGCTTATGAATACTCCGAACTTGACTAAGTGGCATCGACATAAACGTCTCTGTCATTTCATCAATTTCTTCCTGCGTCGTGAAAACGATTATTCCCACGCCGTATTGCCCCATGCTAATTGCATGTTTTTTGTTACTTCCTTTCATGATTTTTCCTCTTGTCAATAACGACATAAAAACTGTGTCGCGTCAGGTCGACCAACGAAATTGCCAATCGACAAGAGAAAGTTTGCGCGTCCTAACTTTTTCCCTTCCTCGTTCAATTATTCGAATAATTGAATAAGGGACATTCACGTAACTCCGAAATAACCCACGGGGAGTACTTTGATGCCACGAATTCCGCAGTCACCTCTTTAGATATATTCATCGGTCTCCCTGCAACGCAACGAATCTGGGCGCTAGGCAGGTACAGAACAAGACGAGCGTCGAGACATCGCGTCCGATTGACGGCTACAAAAAACGATCAGTAGCCCTCATAGCTACTGATCGTTTAGTTTTTGATGAGATGTCAGATTCGTAGTCTCACGCTACACACGTTGTGCATCTGACTACACTTCTTATCTCCTACGCATCAGCTGCTCCGCTTCACTACTTTTATCAATCAAAATATCGAGCTTCGAACATCATATTTGTCGTGTTCTCGTCTGCTGCGCACATATGCACAATATCTTCGTACACATCGCTACAGTCGATATTGCTATCTATAAAGTCGAGCACATTGATGCTTGAGACCTTTTCTGCTTTGCAAAGATCAATGATTTGATATATCGCAGTTTTCGCACAACGTCGCGTCACCGTGTCAGACAAGCAAACGCCTTCTGTATCGTCGCTCTCGTCTTTTGAGAAATTTACGTCGCGAAAGCACTTGTCGATCGCATTAAAAGTCACATCAACAGAGGTTTCGACGAAGTCATATAGCTCGCTAGATTCGAAAAGTTCGTCTGCATTGCCATTCTCAGCACGCTCTTCCACGTCAGTGAGAGAGAAATATGCAATATCAACTAACGTTTCACGAATCACTTCTTTAAGTCGAATAAATTCATCACAATCACGAAATTCATTACTAGTCATGTTTTTTACCTCGTAAATTAATCAGACAATATTGCTGTCTTGCGACAGGTCGATTAACGGCATTGCCAATCGACATGAGTAAGTTTGCGCGCCTGCATTTCTTTCCTTCCCCGATCAATTATTCGAATAATTGACTGCAGGACATTCATGTACCTAAATTAGGGGAGCGCAGATGGTTCGCCTCAAATCACTTAGAAACCCCTTTGCACGCCTAGGAGGACTTCATGGCTCGATCCCCGCGTAGGACCTTTCTTGTACGTCAGGCGCGAAAAGGAAAGGGAAAGCGCCCAAGCGTCACCGACGAGCAAACCGCCTATTACTGGTGGTGGCAGTTCCTGCGCAGGAACGACGAGTACTTGCAATGCTGCGAACGCAACGGAAAGGGGCGCTTACGCAAGCTTTACGGTGATTTCGGCGACGTTCGCGGAGATAGTTACCGTGACTGGCTTTACGAGAAGATGCCTACAGGCGAAACCCGTAAGGAGTACCTATTTGCCGAGGCGCCTACCCCGCTCAACCGCCCCTCCGTCGTTACTCTTCAGTCCCCCGCCGATTGGGACAAAGTCTATGAGGACCACGGCTATCTGCTGGTAGCCGTCAACATGCGGGAGCGGAGCCTCGGTAGCCTCAAGAAGCACTTCGACGCCTGGCTCAGGAGTGAACCACGGGCACCTAATATCCTGACCCCTGAGGAGCGTCAGGAGTTAGTTGACAGGCGTCGATACGAATACGTCGTCGTCAACGGACATCGAATCCGAAAGAGGCGTCCGAAAAAATGGTTCGCCCCGTTACCAAGGAAAGAGCGAATGGCAGGGAAACGTGGACGAAAACCGCTCGCGATCTATAAGGATGTGGTGCAGAACGGACAGCTAGTGCGTCAACGCGTGGGCACCACCTCCACCGCCAGATACCCAATTTGGCAAAACTACGCCGTCGACAATCTTCGCGACATGCTCGCCGTAGTCGAAGCCGTGGAAGCCGCTGAACAGCAAGATCTGGCGCGACGAAACATCAAGCTCCAGTTGATACCCCTCCGTAAGCGCCTCGCGAAGGTCAAGCACTACCAACAGCACAAGCTGATCGCTGGCAACACCGCAGATGGAGTACGCGTCAAACAACAACTCAGGGATATTTACGAAGCGGCACAAGCCGTTGTCGGCGAATCTCTCTCCATCGCCGACATCGAGGCTCGTCTTGAAAAAGCCTGGGAGAACCGTCGCAACAAGGAAACCACCAGTTACCCCGAGATCGGTAAATCCCTCATTCAACAGCTAGGTTGGCGAGAGGGGCACTCCGAAGGGCGTAATCGTTGGCTTACCAAGAAGATGAACGAGCTATACACGCGCGGGAAGGCTGTGATCGCCAATACCGCGCAAGGAAAGTTCCCGAAAGACAGCTGATAAGGCGCAGTTGCTAGCTCGCCCATGTAGTTCGATCCACTAGCCTCCCGAGGCTGGACTTGTACTGCCGTACATGAATGTCCTGACCCTTATTTGACCAATAATTGATCAGGCAGATCGCATTTTTCGTCTCCTTATTATTAGTCATGTTCGATGAATTTCTCATCGAATAAACACAAATAACGAGACTGAAGATGAAAATAGATGTAAATCATAATGAAAAAGAGCTTTCGCAAGATCGCTCGACAGTGACGCTGACAGTCGACAACAAAACGACTGTCGTGTCACACGACAATCAAACTGCTCTGCCTGTGCTGAAGTCAGACATGACTTATAGCGAAGCTACAGAGCATATCAACGCGCTGTACAAGATGCGTATTCAGTGGGAGAGCGATCAATATCGCACAAGCTGCACTCAGCTTTATGAGCTGCTGCGCGAGTGCTATCGAGTCGCGATGCACGAAGATATCGACAATCTTGATTCATCGCTTCGTCGATGCATTGAAGATCAATGCCAGCGAAAGATGCTCAAGATACTCAAGAACACGACTATCGAGGCGAAGATCGTTCGATCAGTGTTTGAGTCATTGAATAATCGACAGCGCGTAAGCGCATACGCGATCGTGATTCAAGCGGCGAAGCTCAAAAACGTCAACGTTGATGAGTTTGTTGATTGGCTTGAGCTGCAAGGTGGCGTCGAGGAGGTTCGCTTATCGAAAGCGAATAATACTCAAGGCTCTAAGAAGCGCTTCAAAGTCAGCAAGCAAAAACCGCTGACTGCTGAAGAGATTCGTCGCGGACAAGAAAACTTCGACGCTTTCTTAAGTCGTATGAACGGAACTGAAGATAGTATCGAAAGCGCTGATATCGATCAGTCAGTTGCTGTGTCAGACGACAGCGATACTGACTCGAATCGGTCTAACGACGTTCCGCCGTCGACACACACGCATTTAGACATCTGTACTGATGAAAAGTGCTATTGCAACGATACGGCATCAAATGACGATACGTTTGTCTGTGAGTCAATCGACAACACAGTCAAACAGTCAGAAGCGTCATTAGCATCTCAGACTTACACAACGAAGCAAGACGACGAACTTATCGTCTGCGTTGCGCGACGTCGTGGGTCCGACAGCGCCGCTGAGATCGTCTACATGGTCGCAGACGACGTTGTTAGTCGGCTGGTCTTTGCGCTCTATACCGAAGCGCTTTACGGGAAGTCGGACGAACTTACGAAATTCACGCAAGACATCAAGTCTCAACTCGCGGCTTGATCAAGGAGATAAAAACATGAAATCAGCTACTAACAATACCAGTGATTCAACGTGCACCGCCCTTCCAGAGACTATTTATATGGCTCACCGCTACGTTTCGCGGCGACACGCTGAGAAATTTGGACCGTTCGATAACCACGATGCGGCGTTAGCCTGTGCAACGGACTGTCTGTACCCAGAGTTGGCTGAGGTAGAGACGATTCACTTGACGTCTATCGCTAGTGTCTACTCTGGAACGCCCCTATCCCATTCCACCCAGTTCCCATCTGAAACGTACTATCTTTTTTCAGATGACATTGAGGAGATACCAAGCAATCTTCGGGCGGGCTTAGAAATTTCTGACGTCGAGCTCGACGATGCCTGCGAAGACTGTTGGCATTCACGGGAAGATCAATTGAGCAATGGCCTGATCATTGGTGCATTAATAAGCCGAATGGACCGTGTTTACTCGTACATGTATATCGTTAAGGTTAACAATCCTGCTGCACTGACGGTCCTTATGACGTGTCTCAATTTTGATCGTATAGTACGGGTTACAGATACTGATCGGCGTAAGCTTCTAGATATGCGGGAAGAAGCTGAGTACATCAAGACATGGGCGCACGACCCAAATAAGAATCTTGATGAACGTGCTCAGAATTTAGCCGATGAGTTTTGGAAGTGCTTCGTGAAAGATCACTCACCAGCCCCCACTTCCGACCTAGAGCAATGGGATACGGCGGGGTGCTTTTGACGTTAGTTTACGGGGAAGCGGTGATCGTACACAAGCTTGACATATCTTTAGATGAAGCCCCCAAACTGCTAACAGTCTCTAGAGGTCGTCATCGAGTAAGTCTGCGTCACGCGTGATCGATTAGGGGTCTAATGTCGAGAGGCATTAGACCCATTTTTATGTAACTGTCTCGGCGGCGCTCTTCAACGTGACGAGAAAG
>Ga0194116_10007425_pt1 | contig 11344 bp, 10 predicted proteins | sample TA2MahsurfametaG_4_FD_148617 | JGI IMG/M metagenome (GOLD analysis project Ga0194116, IMG submission 148617) | Freshwater microbial communities from Lake Tanganyika, Tanzania - TA2015008 Mahale S9 surface | ecosystem: Environmental > Aquatic > Freshwater > Lake | place: Tanzania: Lake... | reverse complement strand
AAATTTGGGGGATGGGGGATGGGGGATTGGGGATTGGGGATTGGGGATTGGGGATTGGGCCCAATCCCCAATCCCCAATCCCCAATCCCCAATCCCCAATCCCCAATCCCCAATTTTAAAAGAACCACCTCCCATCGCATATATATATTGCTTTATATTTATTGAATAAAAATTAGAGCAAATAATTATTTATTTATATTAATAAAAATAAGGAAATAAATTTTATTAATATATTTGTGTCAATTTCAAAAATTTAATTATTTATTTTATGAATACGAAACTAATTTTTCAAAAGAATTACAAAATATAATATATGATTTTAAAAATTTATTCTTAATTATAAATAATAAATCAAATTTTATTATTATTTTTTAATATTTTCCACTAAATTAGAAACCACTTTATCTTGTAAATTTTTCTTTAAATCTTCTGGATTTGGAAAATTTATGTTTTTTGTAATATTAACAAAGGTATCATAGATATGGGATTCATATTTATTAAATAAATCTTTCAATAATTTCTCATAAATATATGAAGCTCCATTATATTGAGGCAAAAATAAAACAAGAAGAAATATTATCTTAAAGAAAAAGTACATTGGAATGCTTTGTAATAATAATCCAAATAATGATTCCAAATTGTTAAATAAAGAGAAGACTACCCTGAAAATTTTTAAAAATACATTAATCAAAATTAACTATTAAAAAATTACTAATTTCAATCAATTTCTTTGATAAATTTTTAATCTCTTACCAATAAGTAAGCCATTGTTTTATATCTTCTTTAGTTCCGCCTTGAATCGATTTAATCGATATATACAAAGGATATAAAGTTGAAATTAATAATGTTAAATATGATTCCAAAAATCCAACAAATATCAGAACCAAACATACAATCAATGAATAAAAGAAATAAACAGGTTTAATATTCGTTTTTTTATATATCAATTTAAACTCTTTATATTTCATAAGCCGATCATTTAAACTTAAAGAAGACTCCTCCTCTAAGTCTTTGAAAACATTTTTAGGTCTGTTTAAATTAGGCAATGACATTTTTCCATCATTATTTTGATTTAAAGTTTTTGCAATCATTTTTTGCATTTTATTCATTTTTCCCTATATAAGTTTTTTATTCTATTTAAATTTTATCATTATTTGAAATAAAAACATTAATATTTTTATTTTGATATATATAATATGTTAATAGTTAGTTTATATAATATATATTTTATTAATATTTCAATAAAACTTTTTTATGTATATAAAATATAATGAATTTCTTTTCAAATCAAAATTATTTTTCATTTATATTTTATTGCTTCTTAGTAAATGTATAACAAACCAAAGCATTTAAATGCTCTAATAATAAATAAATTGCCTTTCATATTAAAATAATATAATTTATTTGTAAATTGTTAAAATTACAAAAACTATTGAAATTCTGTATATTAAACAGATTAATAATAGATATAGAAATTTAATTTAAAATAGCTTTTTCACTTTAACAATTAATTTGGAGTATATTTAATAAATTAAAAACTCAAAATTTAACTTAAAATTTTCTTTCTTTTCTCAGTTTTACTCTCTGATTTTGGATTTTCTTGTTTGTCAGGTTTTTGATAGATTTTTGGTTCTTCTTGTTTATTCTTAAAAACATATTTCTTCAAGAAATAAAGAATTGCAAAAACAACAACAATACTCTATTTTAATTGATTAAAAAATTTATTTTACTATCAAAACTTTCCCATGAAATGGGTCTATTTTCACTTTTCTATTTTGCATTTTAACCATTTTACCTTTTATTTTTTAAATAAAATTTTGATTATTTAAAAATAAATAATTTTATTATTTCTGTTGATGCCAAATTACTTCAGAAAAAAAATTCATTTTCTCTAACTTAGAATTTTATTATAATCCCTATACTTTAATTTACTTATATAAATTTTAAAATAAATAAATAATGGAATCAAAATTTTCTTTTAATATTAGAGTAATTGATGATACTGGAATTTGGCAAGCAATTTGGAACAATTTGAAAGATCAACTAAATTTACATTTTATTCCTTTGTCTTATAAAGAAAATAACAATACAAAATCATTAGGAAATTTAAACTTAAAACTAATATCAAATGCGGATGATTGTAATAATACAAGTTTTACAATATATATTTTTAAATTAAACTCTATTTCGGATTTAAAAGGGAATGTAAAAGAAAATATTTTAAAAAACATTCAAAGTGAAAAAGACATCTTCCCTGTGGTGCTTATGGATATTGATAATACTGATAGCGCATTAAAATCAAGTTTGAAGGTATTTGAAAAGATAAAATCTGAATTGAAATTAAATATCTTAAAATTGCTTCCTATCAATCCTCAAAATATTAAGCTATCGGATATAATAAATGATTTTTTCAGAGAATTGAAAAATAGAATTTCATTTGAAATGAGTAAGAAGTTCTTCACATTTTCATCAAATATTGATAATTTGAAATTAATAAAATTGGAAAATAAAGAAAACACTTATTGCTATATTTCTAATAAAGATAGTTTAATCGAGTGTTTGGAAGCAGCTGAATTTTTTGGTGAAATTATTAAAATATGCGAATCAGATATAAATACAGAATTCAAGCATTTGGAAAAATTTTCTCCAAAATTTGAAAATAAAAATAATTTTAATGATTCCTTTTACTATGAATCCTTCTCTTTAATTGATTTTAATGATCTTCTTATCAAAAAGAAAATCGAAAATAAAACTTTAACTAATTTAGATTATCAAATATATCTTTTCAATATAATTATCAGAAATTTTAAAATAAGCAGAGAATTCAAAAAGTTATACAATTTCGTTTTAAAGTTTTTAAATAACATCAGTAATTTAAAAGCTTTGTTTCCAAGTACTTACTATTTCAATTTTTGGTGTATTAATTTCATTGCTAAAATTCTCCCATTTTATAAAACAATGAAAGGAAATTATCTTAATTCTTATGAAGAGGATATGAATTACAAAGCACAAAATGAAATTTTATATTTACAAAAAAAGCATTTAAAAAGCTTTGCAAAATTACTTAACTATGAAATTCCGAATGCGAAAATATTTAAAATCTTAACAACTAATAATATTTCAGAAATAAATATCAATAATAATACTAGAAATTTAATAAATAAAGGAGAAGAATCAGAAAGAATTGACGAAAAAAATAATAAAGAATTAAATGAACTTTCTCTTTCATTTGAAAGTCAGTTGGAAAAAAAAGTTAAGACTTATATTCAAAATAGAATTAATATGTTAAGTTCTAAAAACAAAGAAGAAAATTTTCAAAATTTTATTAAGGATGTTAATATTAATTTAGATGAAAAAAACAAATTTTTCATTTTATCCAGAGAAAAATTTTTGGAAGAATACTTAAATATTATTAATAATACTGAAAAAACTCATCAAAATTTGAATGAACAGAGATTATTATTTAGATTACAATTGGAAAAATTGCCTATTCTCTTTTCTCAAGGAAAATTTTCTGAAATGAAAATTATTTTGATGGAGAACCTTCAAAAAATTAAGAAACAAAAAGATAAAGAGGAAAGTTTAAAAATTAAGCAGCAGCCTAATCAAAGTAAAGATGAATCTAATAAAACATTTCAAAACTTAAATGAACTTTCTAAGGGAAAACATGATTCCTCTCAGGGATTTTTAAAAAGGCAAGAAATACTTTTTTGGCCTTTATTAAAAGAATACGTATGCTCGCTTTTAATTTTATTGCTGAATTCTCTTGATAAATCAACAGAAAACATTAGAATTATAATAGATGTATTAAACGTTTATCAGTCAAATGAAATAATTTCAAGTTATCTTGATTTACCTAACAAAAATACTATAAAAGAAATACTTACAAAATATTTAGATGATAATATTATTCTTAATCATCATAGAAATAGTAGTTCAAATAACTCTTATTCAGCATTTTCCCAAAATGGAGAAAAAGAAATCGCAAGTAATTTATTAAAAGTAAATCTCAATGAGATTATTGATTTTGAATATTCAATATCAGATAAAGAAAATAAAGTTGGTGGCGAAAATCATTTTATAAATCTTGATAGCAAATTTTGTAAAAATAATATTTTTTTCTATAACAAAGAAAAAACTAAAAATATTAATTTTGATTTTCATTTAAACAATAAGTCCGATTTAGAGATGAAAATTACATCATTGACTATAGAATTTTTCGATGAATTGAATTCCCAAAAAATTAAATATGATTACATTCCATTATTAAATAATGATTCTTTAGAAAATGAAAATAATGATATAAATAATATTTTTTTTGTCAAGGGTTCTGATAAAACATCATTTAAGTTTGAATTAGATATAAATAGCCTTGATAAAGTGAAAAATTTAAATATAGCTTCTTTAGTAATTAATAAAGTTTATTTTTACTTAACTTGGGGAATTTTAGGGATTTTTAAATTTAAAGTTAATGATTCAATTATATATATCAAAAACAATGATTTTGAGTTATCTACATCTATGACAAATTTTTCGGAAATAAAGAAAGATTTAGTAAGCAAAACTAGTTTTTTCAATAAAAAAAATAATTCGAATAATAGAGATAAAACAGATTTAGAAAAAATAGACACTTTATTTTTTAATATAGAGAATCCTTTGATTATCAATTTTTCTAAAATGAAAGAATTCGATTTCGAAAAGTATTATATAGATGTTGATTTAAAATTATCTAACTCACATTTAATAAAAGATCAAAATGATGCAGATGATTTAAATCAAAGAAAGAGTTCATCTAATAATCTTAAGCCTTTGAATGAGAATAATAAATTGAAATGTTATAATATTGATAATGGAAATTTAAAACTTGAATTACTCAATGAAGTAGAAATGATAAAATTTACAGAAAATATTTATTCAAGTTTAAATGATGAACAACAAAACTTTTCAATTCCTTCTTATATTATATCTCAATCGACTAATGAGGAATCATATAACGAACAATTATTAGAAAAAGTTAATATTGATATTGAAAATTTGAAAAGTGAATTTAGTTGTTTTAAAAAAGAGAAAAATTTAAAAATCTTCGACAAAGCATTTTTTGAAAATATAAAAAAGACAATCAAGCCGATAAATGAAGAGGATCTTTTTAACAAATATATTCTACAAAATCAAAAAATATTTAACTCAAATAATTTTGAAAATCAAAAAAATGATATTTCATGTATCAAATTACCATTAAGTCCTTCTAAATCTTCTTTCATATCGCATAATGAAGACAAATTTTTTATCATTTTAAAAATCATATTTTCAAATTCTGATTTCAATTGTATGTTCAAGCAAAAACTCCAAATTAGGATTGACATTAGAGAAAATTCTACTCATAAAAGTATCTTCCAAACAAGAGAAGAATATGAATTCGAATTAAAGCATTTATTTAGTTTTATTACTAAATCCACTTTAAGAAATGTTAAACTTCGCAATATTAATTTAAATATGCAAATTTTTAAACATGAAAACAATAATTCAGAAAATCATTCAAAAATAGACTTTTCAAGAGATAATATTTCGAATTCTTCCTTTAAAAAAGAAAAAACTGTTTTATCTTTAAAAGAGAGCTTGTTTATATTACTCCAAAACTCGGTAAGTCTAAATTTAGACTATAATAACATATTGCTTAAATTAAATAAGAAATTCAATTTCATAAAAAAAAACCAATCATTTGAATTAATAAATAAAATTCCATTTTATTTTAAAGACGAGACTGAAAATGAATTATTACTCGAAGATACAAATCCAAAAAACTGTTTTTCTTTTAAAGAATTATTCTTTAAATTTACCTTTAATAAAACAGAATCGAATTCAGAAGAAAAAAAGAATAAAAGAATTTCTATGGATACATTTATAAATAATGATAATATTTCAAACTTTTCAAATGAAAATGGTGTATTAAATAAAATAGACAGTAATAAAAACAAAATATTCGAGAATATTGATATAAATGAATATATTAAATTTGATGAGGATGAACGATCAATTATGCTAAAAAACCATCGATTTTTTTATCCTATTGATTCAATAATCGACAAGTTAGACGCATTTTCTCAGGTTGAGTACTTAGTAAAATTAAATTTTTTAGACAAGTCACAGATGAAAACTGACAATTCCATTAAATCTCTTTTACATGATAGCTCTCAAACTAGAAAGTCAATAGCATTTACATTTTTAAATACTCCAGAAAATTATCTTGGTTTGGAAAACTCAAATTCTAATAAAAATAACCAAATATTAAATTTGAATAATATAGTAAATAGAAAAGACTCGAAAAGAATAAATGCAAATGCTAATTTTAGTCAAATAAATTCCTGTCTGTTTGAAAACAATGAAAAGAACTATTTTGAAATTTACAAAGAAATTTTGTTAATTTTAAACATTACAAAATTAAATAAAAATAAGACATTTTTTATGATAAAAGTAAAAGAAGATTATAACTGGACGATTGTTGGAAAAACAAGGATCATTGAAAAATTCAATCAAGAAGAGAGAGAAAAAAACATTATCTTAAAATTAATTCCATTACAAGATGGCTATATAAGATTACCTGAATTAGAACTATCCGACTACCATGAATATGAAGAAATAGATATAGACAGGAAAGAAAGTGTGAATCATATGGAGTTTGTTGAATTAAATTATTCTTCGGTTTGGATTGAAGGAAATCAAAAAATTATAAAAGTTAATCCAGTCAACCAAACAAGCTTAAAAGTTAATGTTATTTGAAATATATATAAAGCTATTCTAAATTTAAAAAAGAAAAAAATAAATATTTTAAAGAGATTTTTTAAAAAATTGAAATTAATAAATTTTCATTACAAAATTAAAAAGTTTAAATTTGAATAAAAATTTTAAAATAATTGATAATATTTGTTTTATTTTCAGAATAAATTAAGTTTTTTTAATTTCCTTTAAATTAAAAAAATGAATCACATGATCGATTACAATTATCAAATTTCAGTAATTGAAAGATCAAAAGAAAATTTAGGATTTGATAAAAATAATTACGAGAAAGTTGAAATAGCTTTTGATTTTTCTAATTATAATGCGAAAAATGAAAAATATGAGAAAAACTTAATGAAAATGGGATATTTTGAATTTCAAGAAATATATGAGCAATTTAAGAAAATTGATACTCAGCTTCATTTATTCAAAAATTGAATATAAATTTATCATTTTTAAAATTATAAAATTCGAAATAATTGAATAATTTATTTAATTAATAATAAACATTTTCAAACATAAAAAATTTACAAAATATTGAAGAGACAAAAAGTAAAAAAGCATATAAAAAGATTCAAATTTATTATTAATAACAAGAGAAATTTATCATTGTAAATTTAAATTAATATTAAAATATAGATTTTATATTTCTGTTGATTAGTTTATATGAATCATAAATAGATAAATTTATATTTTTCTTCTTTTATATCGATCAATTAAAAGTCAAATTTGCAACAAAGATTCATAAGTGATATTATATTTGGAAAAGTAGAAAGATCGGTTTTTTTATTATTTTTGAAATTATCTAAATATTTTTTGGCCAACTCTACCATTTTCTTTGCAATGGAATTAGAGTACTTTGTTTGTTCAAAATATTTTTGAAAAAGCTCAGCACTACTTAAACAAACACTACTCAAAAACTCAACATCTTCTAAGCTATTTTTGTTTATTTTTGAGTCCATTAGAGTTATATCTTCTAAAATTAAATCTATTATATTTTCAATTAAATTATTTGCTTCTTCTTTATAATTTTCATCTTTTGTAAATATTTCATCATTAGAATCGATATTAGGGATATGGTAAGGTAATCTTATTTGTAATTGACATATAAGATACTTTATGAGTCCTATATAAAGAGGCAATTTTAGCTTATATTTTGAGATTTCATTTTCATCGACACTAAAAAAGGAGTTAAGAGCAATTGTAAAAATTTAAAATGTAAAAAAATAAATGCATAGTAAAGAATAAAAATTATATTTATAAAACAAATTTACATATTATAATTAGAATTCTTCTTCTCATTTTTCTCAGATTCATCTTCATTTGCAGTCTCATTACCACTAAAAACATTTATCAATCCATTTACAAGTTGGAAAGGAGATTCAGGGTTTGATGGAACGATAATCAAAAATGATATAAATGAAGAAATAAAGTTTTTTAGAATCAATAATTTGCTATTGTCTGAATAATCTTTAAATTCCTTCAATATCTTTGATAATATGGTAATGAAATTCTTCAGAAGTGAATCAGCTTCTGAAATCAAATTATTCATAAGTGCAATTTCAGCTGTGCTTAAAAGGATTTTTAACTGTTTTATGAGATTTTTGCTTGCAATACCGATTGAAGGAATAGTAATTTGGCAATAAGCTATACAAACTTTGCAGAATCTTAAAGTTTTTTTATTATGTTTCCCTTTAACTAATTTGTAGGTTTGAATGCATATTTTTTGTACTTCATTTATAAGACATTCTATGACTTCTTCTAAATCAGAAAAAGCCCCTCTTGCTTCAGTATAAAAATTCAAAAGATTTTCGTAGTCAATTCCAAAATCAACTTTTTTAATAAATTCAATTAAGAGATTCGAAACTGATTTTTTAGTTGATAAAGGAGTGCTAATTTCGATATAATCATGAATAGTTTTTCCAATTTTCAAAAGAGAGAAACTTAGATAAGGATCGTTAATTTTTTCATTCGAGTTTATTATTTGATTTAATATTGCATTGCAAATGTTATTTTTAATTTCTGAATTAAAGTTTTCAATTAAATAAAGAAAATTGTCGGCGTTTAAAATATTTGAATAATTGTTTATTTTTGTTAAAATTGAATATAAGAAGTTCTCAAATCTTTTGTAATAGTCATAATCTTGAGATTTATTGTTTATTGTTATTTTAAATATTTCAAAGACTTCTTCAAAGAATTTATCTTGTATTTCTTCAGGGAAAAATTTTAAAAGAATTTCTGCAATTAACATACAACAATCAATAAAAATAACTTTTGTTCTGCTGTTTTTGACTTTTTCCCAAATGATGTTGATATATTTAGATTCTATTGGGGTGTTTGTAGAATTTATTTTATTGCAAATCAATAGAAATAGACTTATCTAATAAATTATGAAAAATGTTTTTTAAATTATCATTAAAATAAAACCGAATTTTATTAAAATTTAAGTGAAAATTTTCAATTGAAAAACTTTATTTTTAAAAATTAATTCTTTACTTGTTCATCATAATCATATAAATCTAAGCAGGCAAATATATATTCTAAATATTCTTGATTGAAAATATATTTCGCTGGGATATGGATTATGATACTTTTAAGAAGTAAGAAGCTTTTATTTACATCGAATATTTTCATTAAGTTAGAAAATTGACTCTAAATAATTTTTATTGATTTAAAGCCTTTTTCAATTATAGATATTAAGTTAAATTAAATTTACATTTGTTAAATTTTTTGAATAGGCAAAAATTATCCATTCTACGCAAGGATAAAGCAGCTTTTTCAGCTCTGCCTCGCTTATTACATCATTAGCTATGATTAAAATTAATTTTTCATAGGTTTATTTATAATTCTAAAATATTTAATAAATTGAAATTAATGAAAAGGATATTCATAAATAATACATGTTTTCCATTGAATCAAATTATTTAAATCATGCCGAGAAAGATTGTCTAAAAGTATTAATTGAAAAGATTTAAATTTTGGATAATATGTCATTGCAATTTTGCACAGATACATACTTACAAAAAATCCTATCATAGGAGAATGTAAGCCTCTTATCATTTTAGCTATAATTATAATTTTATTTTCAATTTCTTTCTCAGAAAATATGAATTTAAACATCTTTAAAAAAACAATATCGATGTATATTCTAGGTAATAATTCCCTTATACAAGAACACTTATACATCCAGTTAGAACAAATATCTTTAGCCTTAGCAGGGATCATATCAGGATTTATTTTTTCAAAATCTATAGACTTATCAGTATTAAAAGATAATTTGTATATTCTTTCATAAACCATTTTCAAGAAGATATCCAATATATCAGAGATTATTAAAAACTTATGTGTATAAAATTTTGGAGTGAAAATATCATTTAGAATTTTTGTGCAATGTATTATAATTTTAAGAGTTCCTACTTTATCTTCTACTTCCCATTTCTAAAACACATAAAATTTTTTAAAATTTTTAAAAATTTTTATTTGTGATTTGATAAAAAGAGATCGCAATTATAATATACCTGCATCATTTCTCTTTTTAAAGTTTCCATTTTTGCCACGTATTCTCCCGATGAAATTATTTTGAAAGTAGAGTCTCGCTTTTCTCCTTCTAAATCTTCTAAACGATTTCGACCTGTTTCTATTTTATAATTTTTATGCAAATCTTCATCATCCATTGATATAGAATATGAAGATTTGATTTCCATATTGAAATTTGAACAAAACAGATCCATTAAATTTTTCTTGAAATTTGACCAAGTTAAATCTAAATTATCATTTGCAACTGTTAAATTTTTATTTAAAATTAAAGACATATCATTCAAATTAATTTCTGTATCTACTTTTGTTGTTTTCTAAAAAGATTATTAAATTCGAGATCATTTATTTATTTATTAAAATTATTGATTACATTAGAATTTCCTATTAATCCCCCTTTATCTGTTTGGCTTCCAGAAATAATACTTTTATCTTCCTTATTTTTATTAAATTCCAAAGGATTATTCAAATTAATATTTGAGTTGAAATTTCCTCCACTTATTTTGTTTCCTTTTAAATAATAATTAAAAAAATAAAAATTTGAAATTAGTGGTGAAGATAGAATTATTACTAAATACCTTTGTTTTTAGATATATCATCTAATGGATTGAAATCCATTCGCTTCATTTTAACATTACCCTCTATTATTATAAAAAGACAATTTTAAAGAGAATTATTAGAATTGAATTTATAAAATAGAAGATTTTAATATTGCAAAAGATAATAACTTTTGAAAAATGTTTTTTTTTTTTGAGGGAAAATTAGAGTATCAGTCATTAATGGATCTTCTTCTTTAGTAATAATATTGGTTTTGGCTGAATTTTTAACTTCTTCAACTTCATAATCTCTTAATTTTATTTTCCATTTTGAACTAGCCATTACTAATTATAATAATTCAAATAATAAAAAGTTAATAATTTTGTTTTATTAATAATGTAGAAACCAAAATAAAATATGTTCATTTAATAATAAAATTTTTTTACTATAAAAAGTATTAAATACGAGAATTTTGGAAGATGAAAAATTTGGGGATTGG
>Ga0194116_10007420_pt1 | contig 11348 bp, 11 predicted proteins | sample TA2MahsurfametaG_4_FD_148617 | JGI IMG/M metagenome (GOLD analysis project Ga0194116, IMG submission 148617) | Freshwater microbial communities from Lake Tanganyika, Tanzania - TA2015008 Mahale S9 surface | ecosystem: Environmental > Aquatic > Freshwater > Lake | place: Tanzania: Lake... | reverse complement strand
CGGCGGCTCGCCGCCGCGGACCGGTGAAATCTCACTGGCCCACGGCGGCGTACTCTTTCTCGATGAGTTGCCAGAGTTTCCGCGTTCGGCACTGGAGGCGCTGCGCGAGCCGCTGGAGACCGGCAGCATCCGCATCGTGCGTGCGGCCCAGCAGGCTGAGTTCCCGGCCCGCTTTCAGTTGGTAGCGGCGATGAATCCGTGTCCCTGCGGTTACCTGGGTTCGAGCGTGCGAGCCTGCCGTTGCAGTCCCGACCAGGTGGCGCGTTATCAGGCTCGCATCAGCGGGCCGCTGCTCGATCGTATCGATTTGCAGGTCGATGTGGCAGCCCTGCCCGCTGCAGATCTGGTGCGCGCTCCCGCAGGCGAATCCAGTGCCTCGATTGCCGCTCGGGTTCGGGCTGCCCGGGCCCGGGCGCAGGACCGGCAGGGTTGCGCTAACCAGGCGCTAAGCGCAGCCCAGATGGACGCCCACTGCCGGATGGACGAGGCGGCGACCTCGCTGCTGAGCAACGCGGCGACCCGCCTGACTTGGTCGGGTCGCAGTATCCACCGCTGTCTGCGCGTGGCCCGCAGCATCGCCGATCTGGCCGGCAGCTCCAGGATTGGGCCGGCCCATGTGGCCGAGGCGGTGCAATACCGGCGGGGGCTGAAAACCGGGTGAATGTCGGCCTGTTCGGCCTTAGGGCGCCGAGCCACCGCCTACGCGCAGCAGCCGGGTTGGCCTAGACTGGGTTTAGTGGCTCACTGGGCTGGCCGCAGTAGCCAGTTGCGAGCGCAGCGGGGTGGTCCAAATTTGGTCGAGGGCCTCGAGCTCTTCGGCAGTCAGCTGAGCCGATGCGCAGAATCTGGGCGGTTGCGGCCTGCGGCTAGCCACGGCAGGCGGCCGGGGGGCCTGCGCCAACTGGCTGGCGAGGAGCATGAGCTGTTCGAGCGACACGGGTTTCTTTCTGGAAGCCCAAATCATGACGCCTCTCAGCGACTAAAAAGTTAATTCTTGCAACCGTCTGTTGATAAGGGTCTGCGGTTGGCAGAGGGCGCCGAATAAGTCCGGGCCCGGTTGCTGCTTACAGGTTGGGCGCCAACAGGCGCTCGAGCTCACGCCGGTCGCGGCCGCGGCGTTGGGCAAGGTCCTGCAACTGGTCTTCGCCGATCTTGCCCACATTGAAGTAGACCGATTCCGGGTGGCTGAGATAAAAGCCGCTGACGCTGGCCGCCGGGGTCATGGCCAGGCTTTCGGTCAGGCCCATGCCGATGTCGGCGGCCTGCAGCAGCCGGAACATGTCGTCCTTGACACTGTGGTCCGGACAGGCTGGATAGCCGGGCGCGGGGCGAATGCCGCGGTACTTTTCGGCAATCAGGTCTTCGGCGCTGAGTTGCTCCTGCGGCGCATAGCCCCACAAGTCCTGGCGCACGCGCTGGTGCAACGCCTCGGCAAACGCCTCGGCCAGGCGGTCGGCCAGGGCCTTGAGCATGATGGCCGAGTAGTCGTCATGGTCGTCCAGAAAATACTTTTCCTTTTTCTCCGAGCCAATGCCCGCCGTCACTGCAAACAAGCCGATGTGGTCGGCGATATGAAAGCCATCGGCGCCTTCGGCCCCGGCTGCGCCGGCCCGGGCGGCGGCCATCTCGGGCGGCAGCACCTTGGGCGCCACAAAGTCGGCCAGGCAGCGGTTGGGGCGCATCAGCGGCCGGCCGTCCAGGCCGGTGGTGGTGGCCTTTTCGCCCTGGTGGCGCAGGCCGTGCCAGGTCATGGCCAGCTGCGAGCGGCTTTCGTCGGTGTAGATCTCGATGTCATCGCCCACGCTGTTGGCGGGCCAGAAGCCCACCACGCCATTGGCGGTGAGCCAGCGGCCCTCGATCAGGCGCCTGAGCATGCGCTGCGCATCGCCATACACACGCACGGCCTCGGTGCCCACCACCTCGTCCTTGAGGATGGCCGGGAAGGGTCCAGCCAGGTCCCAGGTCTGGAAAAAAGGCGTCCAGTCGATGAAGGGCGCGAGCTCGGCCAGGTCGTAGTTCTTGAACACGCGCCGGCCCAGAAACTTGGGCGCGGGCGGCGTGTAGTGCACCCAGTCGATGCGCGTGGGGTTGGCGCGGGCCTTGGCCAGGGGCACCAGCGGCGCCTGCTTCCTGCCGGCGTGCAGGGCGCGCACTTTCTCGTAGTCGGCGTTGAGTTCGGCGATGTACTGCGCGGCCTGGTCGGACAGCAGGCCTTGCGCCACGCTCACGCTGCGGGAGGCGTCGGGCACATACACCACCGGGCCTTCGTAGTGCGGCGCAATCTTCACCGCTGTGTGCACCCGGCTGGTGGTGGCCCCGCCAATGAGCAGCGGGATCTTGCGCACGCGGAAGTGCTCGTCTTTCTGCATTTCTGCAGCGACATATTGCATCTCTTCCAGCGAGGGCGTGATCAGGCCCGACAGGCCCACGATATCGGCGCCTTCCACCTTGGCCCGGGCCAGGATCTCGTGGCAGGGCACCATCACGCCCATGTTCACCACCTCAAAATTGTTGCACTGCAAGACCACGGTGACGATGTTCTTGCCGATGTCATGCACATCGCCCTTGACGGTTGCAATGACGATCTTGCCCTTGGTGCGCACATCCTCGCCGGCGGCCTCCTGCTGGCGCTTTTCTTCCTCAATGTAGGGGATCAGGTGGGCCACGGCCTGCTTCATCACGCGCGCGCTCTTGACCACCTGCGGCAAAAACATCTTGCCTTGGCCAAACAGGTCGCCCACCACATTCATCCCGTCCATCAGCGGGCCTTCGATCACATGCAGCGGCCGGCCGCCTTGCGCATGCAATTGCTGCCACATGGCCTCGGTATCCTCGGTGATGAACTCGTTGAGGCCGTGCACCAGCGCATGCGCCAGGCGCTCGCGCAGGGGCAGCGCGCGCCATTCGTTTTTCTTGCTGTCGTCCTTGGCGCCGCTCTTGGCCGTCTCTGCTATTTCAACCAACCGTTCTCCTGCATCGGGCCGGCGGTTGAGCACCACATCTTCCGCACGCTCGCGCAGCGTCGGTTCGAGCTCGTCGTACACGCCAACCATGCCGGCATTGACGATGCCCATGTCCATGCCTGCCTGGATGGCGTGGTAGAGGAACACGGTGTGTATGGCCTCGCGCACCGGGTCGTTGCCGCGGAAGGAAAAGCTCACATTGGAGACGCCCCCCGATACCTTGGCGCCCGGCAGGTGGTGCTTGATCCAGCGCGTGGCCTCGATGAAGTCCACCGCGTAGTTGTTGTGCTCTTCAATGCCGGTGGCGATGGCAAAGATGTTGGGGTCGAAGATGATGTCTTCGGCCGGAAAGCCCACTTCGTCCACCAAAATGCGATAGGCCCGCTCGCAGATTTCGATCTTGCGTGCGCAGGTGTCTGCCTGGCCTTTCTCGTCGAAGGCCATCACCACAGCGGCAGCGCCGTAGCGGCGGATCAGCCGGGCCTGTCGCTTGAACTCGTCCACGCCCTCCTTCATGCTAATGGAATTGACGATCCCCTTGCCCTGAATGCAGCGCAGGCCGGCTTCAATCACGCTCCACTTGGAGCTGTCGATCATCACCGGCACCCGGGCAATGTCGGGCTCGCTGGCCATCAAATTGAGAAACCGCACCATCGCCGCCTGGCTGTCGAGCATGGCCTCATCCATGTTGACATCGATGACTTGCGCGCCGTTTTCAACCTGCTGCCGAGCGACTGCCAGGGCCTGCTCATAGTCGCCGGCCAGGATCAGTCGCGCGAAGGCCTTGGATCCGGTGACATTGGTTCGCTCGCCGATATTGACGAAGAGGCTGCCCGTGCCGATGGATACCGGCTCGAGCCCGGACAGGCGCATCTCAGGGGGGAGCAGGGTTGTGGACATGGACTCACCTTGAAGAAAAGGTGAGCGTCGTTGCATGGCGGGACTGCGCCCGTGCCCCAAGCCTGGCCGCTTTTCCGGGCGGCTGCAACGCTCCTTGGGAGGCCCTAGTTTAACTGCTCGGCGTTCGCAGGCGCTCGTTCTCAGTCCAGGCGGTACATCCGCTGCGCATTGCCGCCAAAGAGGGCGGCCTGCTCGTTGGGGCTCAGACTCGCACACAGACTGCGGCTGTAGCGATGCCACTCGTCGTAGCCGCCCGCCAGTTCGAGCACCGGCCAGTCGCTGCCCCAGATCAGGCGCTGTGGCCCCCAGATCTCAAGAAGCGCCTGCGCCCAGGGTTGCACGCTGTCGCAGGGCTGTCCCCGTGGCGCTTCAGTCCACAGCCCTGAAAGCTTGCACATGATGGGAGCCGGGCGGCTCAGCCCGGCCAGGGTCTGCATAGCGGCCCGCCAGTCGGCCAAGGCTGCAGGCTGGGTGGACATGTCGGGCTTGGCGCCATGATCGAGGACGATGCGCAACTGAGGATGGGCGTGGGCCACCTCGCAGATTACGCTCAGGTGCCGCGGCTCGATGAGTGCATCGAAGACCAGGTCGGCGTGCGCCATACAGGCCAAGGCCGGCTGAATGTGCCCCTTCGCGATCCAGCGGGTGTCGACGATGTCTTGCAGCATTGGCCTAAGGCCTTTGAGGCGTGGCTCTCGTGCGCGGGCCCTGACCTGTTCACAGGCATCGGCGGACTGCAGATCGACCCAGCCGATCACCCCGGCGACCCGCTCAGGATGCTGCCTGGCTTGTTGCAGCAGGAAGTCGGTTTCCGCGCGGGTCGGGGCGGCCTGTACCAGCAGCCCACGCGCGATGCCCAGCCCCTGAGCCTGGGCCCACCAGTGTTCGACGCTCACATCGCGGTAAATGGGGGCGAGCGCCGGGGTGAGCCAGCCGTAATCGCCGCGGCCGATTTGCCAGACATGAAAGTGGGCGTCGATATTCATGGCGTTGGGGCTTGCGCGGGCAGCAGGCCCGCATCCTTGAGGTCGCGCCACAGTCCCGCGTCGATGGGCTGGCGCGCCATGGCGCGGGCTTGATGCCACTGTGCAGCGTCCCTCGCCCCCAGCAGCACCAGACTCGCGGCGGGGTGGGCCAGCGCAAACTGCAGCGCCGCTGCAGGCAGCGCCACCTCATAGCGATCACAGTGACTTTGCAGCTGCAGGGCCCGCTCCAGCCAGGGTCCCGGAGCTGCCTGGTAGTTGAAGGTCGGGCGATCGCCGGGTTGCAGGCGCTGGGCCAGGATGCCCGAGTTGAACACCCCGCCAAGCGCCAGAGCCACCCCCTTTTTTTGCAACTGGGGCAGCAGGGTGTTCAGTGCGCTGGTGTCGAGCAGGCTGTAGCGGCCGGCCAGCAGCAGGGCATCGAGGTCGGCGCGGGCCAGAAGGTCGTGCACCGCCGTGACTTCATTGACGCCCAGTCCAATGGGGCCGATCCAGCCCCGGGCCTGCAGCCGTCGCAGGGTGGGCAGGACCTCGGTGAGCACCTGCTCGAGCACCTGCGCCGCCTTGGCCCCCTGAGTTGGTGCGTCGATATCGTGAATGAAGACGGCATCGATTTGCGCCAGCCCCAGTCGATGCAGGCTGTCTTCGATACTGCGCTCGATTCCGGCTGCTGAAAAATCCCAGTGCTGCGAAAAAGGCAGGGTCTGCACATAGCCGTGGTGCGTGGTGCCGGCCTGCGCATCGGGCCGGAGCAGGCGACCGACCTTGCTCGACAGTCGCCACTGCGCTCGCGGGTGCGGGCGCAACGCGTCGCCCAGGCGCCGCTCCGACAGGCCGTGCCCATAGTGCGGTGCTGTATCAAAGCTGCGGCAGCCATCGTCCCAGGCTGCCTCGATCAGGCGCCGGGCCTGGTCCTGCGATACCGCCTCGAACAGATTGCCCAGCGCCGCTCCGCCCAGGCCCAGTCGGGTGCCGTCAGTGCAGGGCAGGAAGACAGGCGGGGTACCCGGGGTCGAGGCCAGTGTCATGACATTTCAGTAATAACTGCTGATTCCAGGAGCATACCGGGTCGAATCCTATCCGGGGAAGCCCGTATTTCAACCCTGGCGTGAAGGTCTAACATGTTAGTGTGATGCTGAAACTCATTCCCGCCCTCATCACCCCCGAAATGCTGGCGGCTCTGGCTGCCATGGGTCATGGCGACGAGGTGGCACTGGTCGATGCCCATTTCCCGGCGGCGCGCCTGGCCGCGAGCGCGGTCTTAGTCCGCACCCCGGGCCTGCAGACCCCGCAGCTGCTGCGGGCGGTCCTGACCCTGCTACCGCTCGATGATTTCGGGCCCGACTGCGCCTGGAGCATGGAAGTGGTCGGCCAGCCCGAAGCGCAGCCGCAGGCTGTCGTCGAGTTGCGGCAGGTGCTGGCCGAGCAGGACTGCGGCCTGGCCCGCCTGGAGCGCTTCGCCTTCTACGAGCGGGCCCGCCAAGCGCAGCTGCTGGTGCAGACCGGTGATCAGCGCAAGTACGCCAATGTCCTCCTGCGCAAGGGCGTGATCGCCCAGGACTGACCATGCCAGAACTGGCCCCCGTCCCGAACCCCAAAACCCTGAGGGCGCGCGCCTACGAAAGCTTCGCGCAGCAGATCCTGCACGCGCAGGTGCGGCCGGGGCAGTTTGTCTCGCAGCGCGAGCTGATGCAGTTGCTCGACATGCCGCTGGGGGCAGTGCGCGAGCTCATCCCGCGCCTGGAGGCCGAGGGCTTGCTGCGTACGGTGCCTCAGCGCGGTCTGCAGATTGCGCATGTGGATCTGCAGCTCATTCATGACGCCTTCGAGCTCAGGGCTTTGCTCGAGCGCGAGGCGGCGCTGCGTTTTGTACAGGTGGTCAGCGACTCGGCCCTTCGGGATATCGAGCGCGAGCATCTCGATATCGTGGCCCGGGCGCGCAGCGGCGGGATGGGCCCTTCCCTGCTGGCCGATGCGCAATCGGCCGACTGGGGCCTGCACGACCGCATGATCGATGCCCTGGGCAATGAACTGATCTCGCAGACCTACCGCATCAACAGCCTGCGGGTGCGGCTGATTCACCTGGAGCGATCGACCCTGTCGGCCCAGGTGCTGCTGCCGGCCATGCAGGAGCACCTCAATCTGATCGAGGCGCTTAAGAAGCGCGATCCGCAAGCGGTGGTGCAGCGTCTGGCTTATCACATCGACAGAGCCCAGCAGCGCGTGCTGGGCACGGCCAGGTTGACGGCTTGCGACGCATTGACCGCCTCCTTCCCTGTCTGATCTGTCGGGAGTTGCCGCTTGACCGCTTCCTACCTCAATGACTGCAACGGCTTTCGTGGCGCCTGGCCGGCCTTGCTCACACCGCTCGATGCGCAGCTGCGCATTGACCATGATCGTCTGGCCGCCCACGCTCTGGAGCGGCTGCGCTCGGGCTGCGAAGGGGTAACCTTGTTTGGCACCACCGGCGAGGGTCCGTCGTTTTCCCTGCAGGAGCGCAGCGAGGCCTTGCAGATGATGCTGGCCCGCGGTGTGCCGGCCGAGCGCATCATGGTCTCGACCAGTTGCGCGGCTCTGCCCGAAACCCTGGCCCTGACGCGGCATGCGGTCGAGCGTGGCGTACATGGCTGCCTGATGCTGCCGCCCTTTTTCCTCAAAGGCCTCAGCGACGACGGCATCGTGGCCTGCTACGAGCAAGTGCTCGCCGGCATGGACCGGCGCGGTTGGCGCCTGTATCTCTATCACATCCCGCAGGTGGCGGCGGTCGGCCTCTCGCATGCAGTGATTGGCCGGCTCGTGGAGCGCCACGGCGAGCTCATTGTGGGTATCAAGGACAGTGCCTGCCAGCGTGATCAATCGGTGGCTCTGGCGCGTGCCTTCATGCCCGGCCTGAGCGTGTATGTGGGCTTTGAGCCGGATCTGCCCGCCCTGGGGCGGCTGGGCAGTACCGGCGCCATCAGCGGCCTGGCCAATTTCTTCGGTCGCGCTGTCGCGCGCATGGTGCTCGAGCCTGATAGCCCCGCCGCGGCCCGCGACGCCCAGCGTGTACGGGCCTTGCTGGACCTGATTGAACCCTATTCGCTCATGCCAGCCCTCAAGAGCATCATGGCCGCCTTGCATCGTGACCCGGCCTGGCTGCGGGTGCGACCGCCCCTGATGCCGTTCGATGCCCAAACCCATGCCCGCTTTTCTGCGGCGATCGATGCTTTTGGTATTGACCAGGATCAGGACTAGTGGCCGCCAAAGCTTGCCCAGCCCTATGGCCACAGACGCCAAACCGAGGGATCCCCTGTATAAGAAAAACAGGGCGCCCCTGCTAGCATTTGTGATCGCTTGGATTGTTTGTTCGTAAACCTATCGGGAGTCTCATCATGCAACAACTTACATCACGCCGCGGCCTCATCACTTCGGCGGCCGCCGCATCGCTGGCCCTGGCGACAGGCAGCGCATTGGCCCAGGGCAAGGTCAGATTGCGTCTTTCCTCGCCCGCCTCGCCCACCGACCAGCGCGCGGTCGCGATGACCTCGGTGTTTGCGCCTGCGGTGGCCGCTTTCGCCGATTTCGAGCCGCACTGGAACGCCTCGCTGTTCAAGCAGGGCACCGAGCTCGAAGCGATCTCGCGTGGCAACCTGGAAATGTCGATCGCCTCGGCGCAGGAGCTGGCCGAATTCTTCCCGGAGTTCAGTGTGTTCTCGGCCGGCTATGTGCACCGCGATGCGGCGCACCAGGTGCGTGTGTTCAATTCCGACTTCTTTCAGCCCTACAAGAAGAGGGTCGAAGACCGCCTCAAGGTCAAGCTGCTGTCGGTCATGTATCTGGGCCGCCGCCAGATCAATCTACGCACCGACAAGCAAATCAACACGCCGGCCGATCTGGCGGGCGTGAAGTTGCGTATGCCCGGCTCTGAGGCCTGGCTGTTTTTGGGCCGCGCTCTGGGGGCCAACCCGGTGCCGATGGCCTTCACCGAGGTCTATACCGGCTTGCAAACCGGCGCGATCGATGGCCAGGACAATCCGCTGCCGACCGTGCGCGATGCCAAGTTCTTTGAAGTGACCAAACAGGTGGTGCTGACCAGCCATTTGGTGGACCTGAACTATCTGACCCTCAGCAAAACCCTTTGGGACCGGATGACCCCCCAGCAGCAAGCGACCGTGCAAAAGGCGGCCGATGACGCCGCCCAGTCGGCCCGCCAGCGCCAGCTGGCCCTGGAGGGTGAGCTGGAGGCCTTCCTCAAGGAAAAAGGTCTGAGGGTCTACACGCCCAACCTCGATGCCTTCCGCAAGCAGGTGCAGGAGGCTTACCTCAAGTCCGATCTGGCCAAAAACTGGGAGCGCGGCGCGCTCGAGCGCATCAACGCGCTGTAATTTTTGGCAAGAGGCTCCCCGGGTATGCCGAGCAGAAACTGGTGGCAGGCGCGGGCCGATGATGTGGCGGCCGGCTTGCTGGCCGCCATGTTTCTGGCCTTCATCCTGCAAATCACCGCGCGCTATGTGTTCAATTCGCCTTTCGAGTGGACCCTCGAGGTCTGTCTGACACTTTGGCTGTGGACCGTGTTTTGGGCCTCGGCCTTTTGCCTGCGCGATACTGACCACATTCGCTTTGACATGCTCTACCTGGTGATGGGCAAGCGGGCGCGGCGCGCGATGGCCGGCTTGAGCGCGGCGGCCATCATCGCCTGCATGGTGGCTGCGTTGCCCGGGACCTGGGACTTTGTGAGTTTTCTCAAAATCAAGAAAAGCGCTTCGCTTCGCATCCCGCTCTTCTACATTTTCAGCATCTATCTGGTGTTCATGGCGGCCACGATTGCAGCCTACGGCTGGCGGCTCTGGAAGATCATTCGAAGCGAAGACGCTTTGAATGAAGAAGGCGTGGCGTCATGAGTACCGCTTTCATGTTGTGCGTCGGCACCATGTTCCTGCTGGCCGCGCTGGGCGCGCCGATCGCGCACTCCATCATCTGCGCCTCCGTGGTGTATTTGCTGGCCACCCGGCAGGACTTGGGCCTTGCGGGCGAGCAAATCATCTACGGCTTGTACGACAGCTTTGTGCTGCTGGCCGTTCCGCTGTTTATCGTGGCAGCCAACATCATGAACGCGGGCAGCATCAGCGAGCGCCTGCTGCAGTTTTGCGTGGTGCTGGTGGGCCGCCTCAAGGGCGGGCTCGGGCATGTGAACATAGTCGCCAGCTTGATCTTCTCCGGCATGTCGGGCTCGGCTGTCGCTGATGCGGCGGGCATCGGCAAGGTGATCATCAACATGATGGTCAAAAGCGGTCATTACACGGCCGGTTATGCCGCCGCCATTACGGCCGCGTCGGCCACTGTCGGCCCGATCATTCCGCCCTCGATCCCGATTGTGCTCTACGCTTTAGTCTCAGATACATCGATTGGGTATCTGTTTTTGGGCGGCGTGCTGCCCGGCCTACTCATGGGGCTGGTGCTGATGATCATGAATGCGCTCATTTGCCACCAGCGTGGCTTTGCAGCCGACGAGGCGCCGCCTCTGTCCGAACTGCCGCGAGCCACTGTGCGAGCCTTCCCTGCGCTCCTGCTGCCGGTGATTTTGCTGTTCGGTATTTACGGCGGCGCCACCACGCCCACCGAGGCCGCCGCCGTGGCTGCTGCGTATGCGCTGTTCGTGGCGGCCGTTTTATATCGCGCGCTCAAATGGGGCGATTTGCGCTCCGTCATGATGGAGAGCGTACGCTCCTCCGCATCGGTCGGGCTGGTGATCGGAGGCGCGCTGATCCTGAACTACATCGTGGCCTCCGAGGGCATCCCCAATCTTCTGGCGCAATGGCTGCAGGGCATGAATGTGAGTCCCATGGGCTTCATGATCGCCTGCAATTTGCTGCTTCTGGCCTTGGGCTGTCTGCTCGATGCCAGCACCATCATTCTGGTGATCGTGCCCTTGTTCCTCTCGACCTGCAAGGCCCTGGGCATTGATCTCGTGTACTTTGGTGTGGTGATTGTGGTCAACTGCATGATCGGCTTGATCACGCCGCCCTACGGCGTCTTGCTCTTCGTCATCAATGGCACGACAGGCATCAAGCTGGCCGACATGATCCGGGAAATCTGGCCCTTCATCATCGCCTTGGTCATTGCGCTGGCTCTGATGGTGGCGTTCCCGCAGATCATTTTGTGGCTGCCGCAGCAATTCGGCTATGTGCCCGCCAAGTTCATTTGAGCCGCAAGATGGCGCAGTGTCTTCCATACGGCGCCGGCGGTTGGGGGGCCATGCTCGCGCCCCTGCCTGAGGGGGCCGGCATCGATGACCGTTCGGTCGTGCAGGCCGAGAGCCTGCTGTGCGCGATTTGTGCCGCAGGCCCCTGGCGGGTGCTGCCCGCGCTGTTCCTGACCATCGGTCCTTGGCGGTCTCAGACCCTGGGCTGCGGCGCGCGATGACGGCCGAGGTGGTCAGCATCGCCAGCTGGAATGTCGATCTGATCGCGCATGTGCCCGGCCCGCCGGCCGTGGGGCAGACCGTGTTGGCCTCGCACTTCGA
>Ga0194116_10007419_pt1 | contig 11352 bp, 8 predicted proteins | sample TA2MahsurfametaG_4_FD_148617 | JGI IMG/M metagenome (GOLD analysis project Ga0194116, IMG submission 148617) | Freshwater microbial communities from Lake Tanganyika, Tanzania - TA2015008 Mahale S9 surface | ecosystem: Environmental > Aquatic > Freshwater > Lake | place: Tanzania: Lake Tanganyika... | reverse complement strand
CCCGCCTCGCCGCCGATCGCGCCGGCGCCACCAAGCTCGACCGGCCGGAATGGGGCACGGTCGATCCCAGGACCGGCGAGGTCTATTTCGCGCTGACCAACAACACCTCGCGCACCGAGGCGCAGGTGGATCCGGTGAACCCGCGCGCCCGCAACCAGTTCGGCCAGATCGTGCGCTGGACCGAGTCTCGCGGCGAGCATGCCGCGACGACGTTCCGCTGGGACCTGTTCGTGGTCGCCGGGGACGTCGGCACCAGCCGCGGCGTCAATGGCCGGGCGCTTGCCGCCGACAGCATCTTCGCATGCCCCGACGGGCTGTGGTTCGACGCCGATGGTCGGCTCTGGATCCAGACCGACATGGGCGAAAGCGAGATGAACCGCGGCGACCTCAAGCCGATGGGCAACAACCAGATGCTCGCCGCCGATCCGCGCACCGGCGAGATCCGTCGCTTCCTGGTCGGACCCAAGGGCCAGGAGATCACCGGCGTCATCACCACGCCGGACGGCCGCACGATGTTCGTCAACGTCCAGCATCCTGGCGCGACGACGTCGCCGGCCGACTTCGCCGCGGGCAAGTACGTGTCGAACTGGCCGGATGGCGGCGCGGCGGTCCCGCGCTCCGCGACGCTCGTGATCACGCGTGCCGATGGCGGCGTGATCGGTGCGTAGCGAGGGAGATGGCGGGCGGCGGCCATGCCCCGCCGCCCGCCACGGCGCTCAGCTGCCGATCTCGCCGCCGTCGGCCCTGGTGATGGCGACCACGGAGGGTCGCGGCGGGACGCCGGGCTGGAAGTCCGGCCAGCGCGTGCCGGGGTTCTCGAAGCTCGCCTTGCCGCCCTCGCCGGGATGCTGGACGGAGACGAACACGGTCCGCCCGTCGGGCGTAAAGGCCGGGCCGGTCATCTCCGCGCCGGTCGGCGTGCGGAAGAGATGCTTGGACAGCGCGCGGCCCGGGCCGCGCGTGTCGGCGCCGTAGAGGCCGTCGGCCATGTCGTTGCCGAAATTGTCCATGCCGTCGGTGGTGATCCAGGCCCGGCCCCTCGGGTCGAAGGTGATGTTGTCCGGGGCCTGGAACCAGCCGTCCTCGGAGGTCGCGGGATGGTACCGGGCCTGCGCCTTCGGGTCCTTCGGGTTGCCGGCGACGATGAAGAAGCCCCAGCGGCACCTGGTCGCCCCGTGGTCGTAGCCCTGGCCCTTCACGGCGGGCGGCGAGATCTCGACGATCTGGCCCCACCTGTTGTCTGCGCGCGGGTTGGCGGCGTTGGCGCGCTCGCGCGCGCTGGCGTCCGTCGCCGGCTTGCGGCGCTCGTTGTAGGTCAGCACGACATAGACCCTGCCGGTGACAGGGTCGACCGCGACGCCCTCGGGCCTGTCCATCGGCGTGGCGCCGACGAGGTCGGCGGCGCGGCGCGTCTCGATGCACACGTCGGCCTGGCTCGCGAAGCCGTTCGCCGCCGTCAGCGGGCCCTGGCCATGGATAAGCGGCAGCCACTCCATCGTGCCGTCGTCGTCGAAGCGCGCGACGAAGAGCGTGCCCTCGTCGAGCAGGTCCATGTTGGGCTCGCGGCGCGCGGGCTCGAAGCGCCCTTTCGTCACGAACTTGTAGACGTACTCGAAGCGCTCGTCGTCGCCGGAATAGAGCGCGATCCTGCCGTCGTGCGAGATCGCGGTCATCGCGCCCTCGTGCTTGAAGCGGCCGATCGCGGTGCGCTTCACCGGCGTCGAGGATGGATCGTAGGGATCGTACTCGACGACCCAGCCGAAGCGGTTCGGCTCGTTCGGCTCCTTGTCGAGGTCGAAGCGCGGGTCGTGCGCGCCCCAGGGCGCGCCGCGGCTTGCCTGCACGCCGTAGCGCGCGTAGTTGCGCGCCTCGGGCGTCCTGTTGCGGTCGCCGCGAAAATAGCCGCCGAAGTTCTCCTCGCCCGACAGGACCGTGCCCCAGGGCGTGAAGCCGCCGGCGCAGTTGTTGAGCGTGCCGACCACGCGCGAGCCCGTCGGGTCGGCATTGGTGCGCAGCCGCGCATGGCCCGCCGCGGGACCCGCGACGCGGAACGTCGCGCCGCGCATCGACAGGCGGCGGTTGTAGGGGCTGTCCTTGACGTAGCGCCAGCGCCCGCCCGACTTGCGCACCTCGACGACCGAGAGGCCATGGGCGCTCTGGTCGTGCTCGACCTGCTCCCTGGTGAGCCCCTTCGCGCCGTTGTTGCGGCCGTCCATGCCGGGCCACATCAGCTCGTTGTTGGTGTACTCGTGGTTCGAGCACAGCAGGCCGCGCGAGGAACTGCGCGAGCCATAGGGCAGCGGCCAGTAGGCGAGGAAGTCGCAGTTGTAGCCGAACTGCTTCTCCTGCGCGGCGCCGTCGACCTTGCCGGGGACGAAGTCCGGCGCGGCCTTCGCGATCGGGTCGCCCCAGCGGATCAGGACCTCGGCGCGGTAGCCCTCGGCGACATGGTGGCGCTCGTCGAGCCCGTGCTTCACGTCGCGGAACCTGAGCGTCGAGCCGCCCGGCGCGGATGCCTGCTGCGCGGTCGCGTCCTCGCCCGCCAGCGCGGCGCCGAGCACGCCCGCCGCGGACCCGGCGAGGAGCAGGCGCCGCGAGATGACATCCTGGATGGACGCCGCCCTCGACTCGTTCACGCCGATGTCGTCGGGATCGATCTCGTCGTTCCGCTCGCCGCCCATGCGCCGTCCCCCTTGGCTGCGCGGCACGGGCCCGTCGCCCGCGCCTATTCGCTTAGATCATATGACGGTTCCGTGACGCCTGTCACCGGGCCGTCTCGCAGCAGCCCCGGGCGGGCGAGGTCAGCCCGGCGCGGGGTCCGGCTGGTCGTCGAGCGCGTAGCCAGCGGCGCGCACCGTGCGGATCACGTCGCGCTCGCCCTCGCCGTTGATCGCCTTGCGCAGGCGGCGGATATGCACGTCGACCGTGCGCAGCTCGACATAGATGTCGCGGCCCCACACGCCGTCGAGCAGCTGCTCGCGCGAGAAGACGCGCCCCGGCCGCTCCATGAAGAAGCGCAGCAGGCGGAACTCGGTGGGCCCGAGATGCAGGAAGCGCCCGTTGCGCATCACGCGATGCGCCGCGAGGTCCATGGCGATGCCGCCATAGGTCAGCATCTCGTCGGCCGCCCCCGGCCGCGCGCGACGCAGCACGGCGCGGATCCGCGCGACCAGCTCGGACGGGCTGAACGGCTTGATCACGTAGTCGTCGGCGCCGACCTCGAGCCCGCGCACGCGGTCGGCCTCCTCGCCGCGCGCCGTCAGCATGATGACGGGAAGGTCGCGCAGCTCGGGGCGCCGGCGGACCTGGCGGCAGATCTCGATCCCGGACACATGCGGCAGCATCCAGTCGAGCACGAGCAGGTCGGGCTTGCCCTCCTTGAGCAGGGCCAGCGCCTCCTCGCCGTCGTTGGCGGCGGTGACGCGGAAGCCTTCCTTCTCGAGGTTGTAGCGCAGCAGCTCGACCAGCGAGACCTCGTCCTCGACGACGAGGACATGGAGCTTGTGCTGGCTCACCCGCGCGGCTCCGGCTGGACAACAGCGAGGCTCGCGTCGTCGCCCTTGGGGCGCGCCTCGTCGAGGTTCCGGCCGGTGACCTGGAACTGCACCATCTCCGCGACGTTGGTGGCGTGGTCGCCGATGCGCTCGATGTTCTTTGCGATGAAGAGCAGGTGGGTCGTCGGCGTGATGTTGCGCGCGTCCTCCATCATGTGGGTGACGAGCTCGCGGAAGAGGGAATCGTGCAGCGCGTCGAGCTCCTCGTCGCGGTTCCACACCGCGACGGCCTTTGGCACGTCCCGCCCGACATGCGCGTCGAGGACGTCCTTCACCATCTCCTGCGCCACCCTGCCCATGCGCGGCAGCGTCGGCGGCACGGGAACGGGCGCAAGCTGCGACAGCGCGACGGAGCGCTTGGCGACGTTCTTCGCGTAGTCCGCCATGCGCTCCAGGTCGGAGGCGATGCGCAGGCTGCCGACGACGAGCCGCAGGTCGGAGGCGACGGGCTGGCGCAGCGCGAGCAGGTTGACAACCTGGGTGTCGACCTCGCGTTCCAGCGCGTCGACCCGGCGGTCGCCCTCGACGGTCTGCATGGCGAGGTCGGGGTCCCGCCGCGCCAGCGCCTGCATGGCGGCGCTGATCTGGGCCTCGACGACGCCGCCCATGCGCGCGAGCGTGTCGTTCAGCTTGCGCAGCTGTTCGTCGTAGGACTTGACGATATGGGTTGGCATCGGATGCGTCTCCTTGCCCGCGGTCGGCGGCGCGTCAGCCGTAGCGGCCTGTGATGTAGCCCTGGGTCCGTTCGTCCCGGGGATTGGTGAAGATGGCGGAGGTGTCGTCCTCCTCGACGAGTTCGCCGAGGTGGAAGAAGGCGGTGCGCTGCGACACGCGTGCGGCCTGCTGCATGTTGTGCGTGACGATGACGATCGTGTAGCGCTCCCGCAGCCCGTCGATCAGCTCCTCGACATGCGCGGTCGCGATCGGGTCCAGCGCCGAGCAGGGCTCGTCCATCAGAATCACCTCGGGGCTGACTGCGATGGCGCGCGCGATGCACAACCGCTGCTGCTGGCCACCGGAGAGGCCCGTCCCGGGCGAATCCAGCCGGTCGGAGACCTCTTTCCAGAGCGCGGCGCCCTTCAGGGCGCCCTCGACGATGGCGTCGAGCTCCGCCTTCGATCCCGCGAGGCCGTGGATGCGCGGGCCATAGGCGACGTTGTCGTAGATGGACTTCGGGAAGGGGTTCGGCTTCTGGAAGACCATGCCGACGCGCGCGCGCAGCTGCACGACGTCGACCTCCGGGGCATAGATGTCGCCGCGATCCAGCCGGATGTCCCCCGTCACGCGGCACCCGGCGATGGTGTCGTTCATGCGGTTCAGGCAGCGCAGGAAGGTGGACTTCCCGCAGCCCGACGGGCCGATGAAGGCGACGACCTGGCGCTCGCCTATCTCGACCGAGACCTTCTTGAGTGCATGCTTCGCGCCGTAGAAGACGTCGACCCCGCTCGCCGAGATCTTCGCGCGCCCCGCGTCCGGAGCGGATACCGCCGCCGCTGGATTGGCCATGGTCACCACCGCCTCTCGAATTTCTTGCGCAGCCAGATCGCCAGCGCGTTCATGCCCAGCAAAAAGACCAGAAGCACGAGGATCGCGGCCGACGTCTTCTCGACGAAGCCGCGCTCGGGGCTGTCCGCCCACATGAAGATCTGGACCGGGAGGACCGTCGCGGCGTCCAGCGGCCCGGATGGCACGTCGACGATGAAGGCGACCATCCCGATCATGAGCAGCGGCGCGGTCTCTCCCAGCGCGTGCGCCATGGACAGGATCGTGCCGGTGAGGATGCCTGGCATCGCCAGCGGCAGCACGTGGTGCAACACGACCTGCAGCCTGGAGGCACCGAGCCCGAGCGCCGCCTCGCGGATCGAGGGCGGCACGGCGCGCAGCGCGGCGCGCGCGGCGATGATGATGATCGGCAGGCTCATCAGGGCGAGCACGCAGCCACCGACAAGCGGTGCGGAGCGCGGCATGCCGAAGACGTTCAGGAAGACGGCGAGCCCGAGCAGGCCGAAGACGATCGACGGCACCGCGGCGAGGTTGTTGATGCTCACCTCGATCAGGTCGGTGATCCGGTTCTTGGGCGCGAATTCCTCGAGGTAGATCGCAGCCATGACGCCGAGCGGGAAGGCGAGCGCGAGCGTGATCGCCAGCGTGTACAGGGAGCCGAGGATGCCGCCCAGGATGCCGACCAGCTCGGGGTAGCGGCTGTCGGCTCCGGTGAAGAAGCGGGTGTTGAAGGAGAGCCGCAGCGCGCCATCCTTCTCGAGTGCATCCATCCATGCGAGCTGCCGGTCGTTGACTCGCCGGGTCTCCTCGGGAACGGCGCGGTCCGCGTGCCCCTTGAGGACCATGTCGATGTCGGAGGCGGCCAGCACCCAGACGGAACGCGTCTGGCCGATCAACCGGGGATCGGCGAGCACCATGTCCATGAGCTGGCCCTGCGCGCCGGGGCTCACCAGCGCCTCGACGAGGCGCGCGCCGCGCCGGTCGCGCGCGTCCGGGAAGCGCGCCTGCAGCGTTTCGCGAACGACCCGCGCCCAGTCCGCGGCGCGGATCGACTGCGGATCGACCTTGCCGTCCGGCGCGATGATCTCCCGGCTGAAGGCGAAGTCGAGGCGCAGCTCGGTCTGGCGGAAGGCGGTCAGCCCGTTCGACAGGATCGTGAACAGCAGGAACCCGAGCGCGACGACGCCGAAGACGACCGCCCCGAGCCCGGCCTGCCGGAAGCGCCGATCCGCGGCGTAACGGCGCCGCAGCCGCGCGCGCGCGGCTTCGGTCATGTGGAGCGAGGGGCCGTCCTGGGGGCGGCCCGCGAGGTCGGACGGCGGCGCCGCCGCCAGCGTGGCGTCAGTCATATTGCTCCCGGTAGGCCTTGACGATCCGCAGGCCGATGATGTTGAGCGCCAGCGTGACGACGAAGAGCACGAGCCCCAGCGCGAAGGCCGAGAGCGTCTTGGGCGAGTCGAATTCCTGGTCGCCGACGAGCAGCGCCGCGATGTGCACCGTCACCGTCGTCACCGCCGAGAGCGGATTGACGGTCAGGTTAGCCGCGAGCCCGGCCGCCATGACCACGATCATCGTCTCGCCGAGCGCGCGGCTGAAGGCGAGGATGACGGAGGCCGCGATCCCCGGGAGCGCCGCGGGCAGCAGCACGAGCCGGGCCGTCTCGGCCCGGGTGGCGCCCAGCGCATACGACCCGTCGCGCATCGCCTGGGGAACGGCGGTGATCACGTCGTCGGAGAGCGAGGACACGAAGGGAATGATCATGACGCCCATGACGACGCCCGCGGCGAGCGCGGATTGCGCGGCGACGTCGATGCCGATCGCCTGGCCCGCGTCCTGCACCAGCGGCGCGACGGTCAGCGCCGCGAAGAAGCCGTAGACCACGGTCGGGATGCCGGCGAGGATCTCGAGCACCGGCTTGGCGATCGAGCGGAAGCGAGGCGTGGCGTATTCCGCCATGTACACGGCGGACATCAGCCCGGTCGGCACGGCTACCAGCATGGCGATGCTGGCGATCACGAGCGTGCCGACGAACAGCGGCACCGCGCCGAACGCGCCGGACGCGCCGACCTGGTCGGCGCGGATCGCGGTCTGCGGGCTCCAGGTCAGGCCGAAGAGGAAATCGCTCGCGGGGATGCGCGCGAAGAACCGCGCCGCCTCGAAGACCAGCGAAACCACGATGCCGATCGTCGTCATGATCGCGAGCGTCGACGCGGCGATCAGCATGATCGTCAGCGCGCGCTCGACCTTGTTGCGCGCGTGCATGTCCGGCGCCACCTTGCCGCGGGCATAGGCGAGGCCGGCGACGGCGAGCGCCAGCGCGACGGCCGCGATCGCGGCGTCGAAGAGGGAGCGCAGCGACGCGTAGCGCGCCGCGGCGGCGGCGATCTCGGGCCGCGGCGACGACGCCACGGTGCCGGCGGCCAGGTTGCGGATGTCGGAGATCACCAGCCCGAACTGGCCCTGCGGCAGGGACTGCAGCTCGGCGGGAAGTCCCGCGGCGACCATCGACATGGCGATGGTCCCCTTGGCCAGCGTAGCGATCGCGAAGATCGCGAGCGCCGGCGCCGCGCACCAGAGCGCGACGTAGAAGCCATAATAGGTCGGCAGGGAGTGCAGCGCCGCGATCCGCCCGGACGGCCCCACCGCCCTGATCGAGGCGGCCCGGCCCAGCGCATAGCCGCCGAGGGCGAGCACGAGCAGCAGGGCGAAGGTCAGGCTGGGGCTCATCGGTCCGCTCCTTCGCCGGCCCCCCGGCCGCCAACCGGGCGACCGGGGATGCCGACGACGTCCTTCACATCGCCATCGGCGTGAGGTTCGAGGCGCTGCTGCGGGCCTTCTCGCGCTCCGCCTTCGGCAGCGGGATCAGGCCCTTCTTCTCGAGATAGCCGTTCTCGCCCATCGCGCGGTCCGAGACGTACTCCGACACGAACTCGCGCAGCCCCGGGATCACGCCGGCATGCGCGTTCTTGACGTACACGAACATCGAGCGGGACACCGGATACTTGCCCGACGAGATGTTCTCGAAGGTCGGCTCGACGCCGTCGACCTGCTTGGCCTGCAGCTTGTCGATGTTCTCCTCGAGGAACGAGTAGCCGAAGATGCCGATCGCGACGCCCTGGCCCGCGACGAGGCGCTGGACGATCAGGTTGTCGTTCTCGCCGGCCTCGATGAACTTGCCGTCCTCGCGGACCGCGGCGCAGGCCTGAGCGCGGGCGCGGGCGTCGGAGATCGCCTTGATCTCGGCGAAATCCTTGCAGCCGAAGTCCATGACCATCTCGACGAAGGCGTCGCGCGTGCCCGAGGTCGGGGGCGGGCCCATGATCTCGATGGCGATGTTGGGCAGCTTGGGGTCGATGTCGCTCCAGCGCTGGTGCGGGTTGGCGACGAGCTGGCCGTTCCTGGGCACCTGGCGCGCGAGGGCCAGCCACATCTGCTGGCGCGTCACGTCGAACTTGGGCGCCCCCTTCTTGGCGGCCAGCACGATGCCGTCGAAGCCGATCTTGACCTCGGTGATCGCGGTGACGCCGTTCTTCGCGCAGGTTTCGAGTTCCGACTTCGTGATCGCGCGCGAGGCGTTGGACAGGTCGGGATGCTGGGTGCCGACGCCCGCGCAGAACAGGCGGAAGCCGCCACCGGTGCCGGTCGACTCGACGATCGGCGCCTTCCGGCCCGAGGTGCGCGCGAAGTTCTCGGCGACCGTCGTCGTGAAGGGAAACACGGTCGAGGACCCGACCGCGCGGATCTGGTCGCGCGCCTGCTGGGCGAGCGCGGGGGATGCTGCGAGCGCCGCGAGCGCGGCGACGAGGATCGAGGCCTTCATGGGATCTCCTTTTTTGGCGTCCTTCGCGAGGACGCTAGGCATTCCCGGAGACGATCCTGCTCCAAGCAGGTGACGGCTTGATGACAAGACGCCGCATACCCGGCCGAAACCGTTAACCTGCGGATGCGACCTTCCATCCCGGCAATGGCCGCAAGGGCCGGGACAGGAACGGGGAGGCACGGACATGCGGTCGGATCGCGCGCGGACTGGATCGACGTCGGGCACGAGGCGGCATCCGGCCCTCGCCGCCGCGCTCGCCACGCTCCTCGGGGCCTGCGTGACCAATGACGGGCCGCCGCCCGTGATCGGCTACAACCCGCTCTACTCGCAGGCCGACCACATGAAGCGGCTGGTCGCGGCGGGGAACTTCGGCGAGGCGGTGGCGCTGCATGGCCGCGAGTTAGCTTTTTTCGACGGCAACGCCGACAAGACCTCCGCGCTCCTCGACGACGTCGCGAAGGGGTTCAACGTGCAGTGGGAGCCGCGCGTCGCCGAAGCGACCGCCGCCTGCGCCGCGGTCGCCTGGCCCGCGCCGCGCGAATCCTGGACCGGGATCAAGGCGACCGTCTCTGGCTGCCGCTCCGTCCTGCGCGAGTACGACGCATCGAACGCGCTGACGCGGGGTACCCGCGAGGCCGCGGGCGTCGCCGGGCTGCGACAGGTGGCAGAGGACCTGTCGAGGCGCATCGGCGCCGACGCCGCGCCGCTGATGTCCGCGGAGGACCTCGCGAGCGGGCGCAACTTCATATCCGAATATCCCCTCGAGATGCCGCTCGCCCCGGCCTTCGCCGCGCGCCTCGCGCGCAGCTACGACGCGGCGAGGCCCGACGAAGCGCGACTGTTCCGGATCGCGTCGGCCTATGCGCCGCAGGTCAGGGACGATGCAGCGGTCAGGCAGGCGCTGGTCGACGCGGTCTCCGCCACGCTGCGGACACGGGCGAAGTCGGGATCGCTGCGCGACGTCGCCGCGACCTACAGGCAGGCGCTCCAGCACGGCGTCGCGCCTGCGCGGATCCCGGTCACCGCCGGCGTCTACGTCGTCGGCGGAAGCGCCAGCCCCTTCCCGGCGACCATCGCGCCCGACCTGCCGCTCGAATGGAAGCCGCTCTCCGGCCTAGCCACGATCCCGGACGTCGACTTCGTCGTCGCACTCGGCCCCGCATCGCTCGGCGTCGAGCGCAAGGTAGCCGACCAGGCCAAGGTCGCCTCGCGTTTCGTCAGCGGCTCGCGCTCGACACCCAACCCGGCCTATGCCAGCGCGGTCGCGGAGTTCACGCGCGCGCAGCAGCAGGTTGCGAGCGCCAACGCGCAGCAGATCTCCGCCGCGACCGATATCAGGTGCACGATGTATGGCTGCCAGCCGAACTATGCTGGCCAGATCGTCGCCGCGATCTTCGCCGGGGTCGCGGCCTCCAACCTCGAGGCCGCGCGGAAGAAGCTGACCGCGACGCCCCCTCGATCGAGGAGTCCATCTTCGAGGACTACAGCTTCGACACGTCCTCGGTGACCGCGTCGAAGAAGGCCGAGTTCGTCGCCCATGTCGGCAGGCAGCGCACGGGCGCCGTCGAACAATTCAGGCATTCCTTCGCGAGCAGCGACGGCTTCAAGATGTCGCAGGGGGTGCACGCGAAGGACTCCACCCTGGCCAGCATGCCCTTCGTGGCGGAGAAGGTGGTCGAGGACTGGGAGGAGAAGCCGGTCGAGGTCTCGCTCTCCAACATGCTCGAGGCAGCGCCGGATCGCCGGGCGCAGACGCCCTGGACGCTCGTCGCTGCGGCGCTTGACCGCGCGGCGCGCGTCGCACCGGCGCCCGCGCCGGCCGCGCAGCGCCGCTAGGCGGGGAGGCTCTCAGCCGGCTCCGCGCCAGGTCCCGGCCGCGACGATCCTCCGCGCGACGTCGGCGTAGCCGGGCTCGACGAGCTGGCCATCGAGCACCGGCAGGATCCCCGGCGGCGAGGCCTCGAGCGCGGCGAGCACCCGCGCGGCCCAGTCGCGCTCCTCCGCGGTCGGCGAGAAGGCGTCGTCGGCGATCGGCGCCAGCGCGGGGTCGCTCAGCGCCTTCCCGTCATAGCCGAGCTCGCGGCTCTCGAGGCACGCCGCCCGGAAGCCTGCGGGATCGCGCGCGTCGCGGAAGGAGCTGTCGATCGCGGCGAGGCCGTGCGCGCGCGCGGCGAGCAGCACGGTCGACAGCGCCGCGAGCACCGGGAAGCGGAAGGGCGCCGCGCGGCGGAAGCCGCCCATCCCGCGCGACAGGTCGCCCAGCCCGATCGCGAGCCCCGCCATGTTCCGGCACGCGCCGGCGATCGCGTCGGCCGCGAGCACGCCGCGCGGCGTCTCGACCATCGCCCAGAGCCCCATCGCCGCCGGGGCGCCGGCGCGGGACAGCGCCTTTTCGAGCGCGCGCATCGACTCGGCGTCCTCGGCCTTTGCCAGTATCACGCCGTCGACGGCGAGCCCGGCGACCGCCTTCACGTC
>Ga0194116_10007415_pt1 | contig 11360 bp, 7 predicted proteins | sample TA2MahsurfametaG_4_FD_148617 | JGI IMG/M metagenome (GOLD analysis project Ga0194116, IMG submission 148617) | Freshwater microbial communities from Lake Tanganyika, Tanzania - TA2015008 Mahale S9 surface | ecosystem: Environmental > Aquatic > Freshwater > Lake | place: Tanzania: Lake Tanganyika... | reverse complement strand
GGCGCGACGGAGGTCTTTCCCGGCTACCACACGCGCGGCTGCCTGACGCCGGAGGACGGCCAGTATCACCAGTTGCCCACCGACGCGGTGGACGCGGCGAAGGGTGTGCCGCTGGAACTGCAACCCGGCGACCTCGCCGTCTTCAGCGGTTTCACGCCGCATCGCTCCGGGCCGAACATGTCGTCGCAATGGCGGCGCTTGCTCTACCTCAGCTACAACGCCGCCAGCGACGGCGGCGACCAGCGCGACCGGCACTACGCCGAGTTCAAGGACTGGCTCAAGGACCGCTACGCCGACTACGGCAAGGTCAACACCTTCTTCCGTTAAACTCACCGGGACACCGATGGACACGAAGCCACACCAGCCCGCCAGTTCCTCCCGCCGGGGCATCGCAGCGTGCATTCTTGATGCCTCCGGCAGCCTCCAAAGGTTCGCTTCGTGTCCCTCCGTGTGCCTGTGAGCGAGGCTGGTCAGGCGCAGACGACGGGCCGGTCCCGCTACGGCTGGGCCATCGTCCCGCTTGCGGCGCTGGTGATGCTGGCGACGCTTCCCGGCCGCACGCACGGGCTCGGCCTCATCACGGAGCCGTTCCTCGCCGACCTCAAGCTCGACCGCGTCGCCTTCGCGAACATCAACCTGTGGGCCACGCTGCTGGGCGCGGCGTTCTGCCTGCCCGCCGGCTGGGCGCTGGACCGCTACGGCGTGCGGCGCGTCACGGTTGCGCTGCTGCTCGCCACCGGCGCGAGCGCATGGGCGCTGGGCCTCGCCTCGGGCGCGTTCCTGCCGCTGCTGCTGCTCGTCACGCTCACGCGCGGCTTCGGACAAAGCGCGCTGTCCGTGTGCAGCATCACGGCAGTGGGCAAGTGGTTTGGCCGCCGGCCCGGCCCGGCGATGGGCATGTATGCCTTTCTCATGGGGCTGTTCTTCTCCGTGGCGTTTGGCGTCGTGGGCTGGGCCGTGCGCGAACACGGCTGGCGCGTGGCGTGGTCCGGCGTGGCGATGGTGCTGACCTTTCTCTTCGCGCCACTGATGTTGCTGCTGCTGCGCGACGCGCCGAAAGAACCGGAAGCGAACGACGCCGGCGCTCAAGCCGCCTCCGGCATGACGCTGAACGAAGCGGTGCGCACGCCGGTGTTCTGGGTCTTCGCGGGGGGAACGGCGCTTTACGGGCTGGTGTCATCCGGCCTCGGCTTGTTTCAACAGGCGGTGCTGGCGGAGCGCGGCTTTGACCAGAAGACCTATCACACGCTGCTCGTCGGCACGACGCTGGTGAGCCTCGTCGCCCAGCTCGCCACCGGCTGGCTGTCGACGCGCGTCACGATTGGGCGGCTGACGGGCGTGGCGTTACTGCTCCACGCGGTCGGGCTGGGCTGGCTGCCGTTCATCAAGCAGTTGGGCCAGCTCTGGACCTTCGCCGCGTTGATGGGGATTTCGGGCCGCATCATCATCGTCGTGTTCTTCGCCGTGTGGAGCCAGGCGTTCGGGCGCGCGCACCTGGGCCGCATCCAGGCGAGCGCGCAGATGGTGACGGTGCTGGCCTCGGCGGTCGGCCCGCTCCTTTTTGCCAAGTGCCACGCGCTGGCCGGTTCTTATGCGCCGGTTCTGTTCGTGCTCGCACCCGTCGGCTTTATGTTTGCCGCTGCCGCGTGGTGTGTAAAGCTGCCCCATCAAGATAACCAGTTCTCCACGCCATGAGCGCCACCACTGCCGCCGATCTCGCGATGCCCAAAGTCCACACGTCGTTGAACGTGTCCGACCTTGCCCGTTCCGTGGAGTTTTACCGTGCCTTGTTCGGACTTGAGGCCGCCAAGCACCGGAAGGACTACGCGAAGTTCGAGCTGACCGAGCCGCCCCTCATCCTCTCGCTCATCCCCGGCCGGCCCGCACCCGGCGGCACGCTCAACCACACCGGCCTGCGCTTCGCCAGCGCTGAGGAACTGGTGAAGGTGCAGGCCCGCCTTGAAGCCGCCGGCTTCCGCACCAAGCGCGAGCAGGGCGTCGAGTGCTGCTACGCGCGACAGACGAAGTTCTGGGTGACCGACCCCGACCGCACGCTTTGGGAACTCTACATCTTCCATGAGGACACCGATGAGCACGGCGACGGCTCGGTGCCGGACGCCGGACAGGTTTCCTCGTTCGCGCAGGACGTGCCGCGCGACCGCGTGACTTGGGAGCATCGGTTGAGCGACCCGGTGCCCGACCGCATTCCCCACGCTGACGACAGCGTGCATGAAGTCACCTTGGAGGGCACCGCCAACCTGAAGCCGGACGCGGCCCAACTCGACGCCCTGCTGAAGGAGGCGTTCCGCGTGCTGCGCCCCGGCGGCGAAGTGTGGCTGCACGGGCTGGTCGGGGACGCGCCGTTGAACGGGCCGGTGCCGGTGTTGCCGGGGCCAGCCGCCGCCGTGCAGCACATCCCCGCCCGCACGGAGCCGCTGGCGGCGTTGCGGACGGCGGGTTTCGTGCAGGTGCGCTGCGAGAAGCTTTCGGAGAAGGCGTTCTTCAACGTGGGCGGCGTGCTGCTGCGCGAACTGCTGGTCACGGGGCGCAAGCCCGGCCACCGCTCGCGGACGCAGGAGCACCTCGCCACCTACCTCGGCCCGCTCGCGCAGGTGACGGACGACTTCGGCAACACCTTCCCGCGCGGCGAGGCGGTGCGGGTCAACATCCACGACTGGCTGGCGTTGAAGAACGGCCCCGCCGCCGGCCAGTTTCTCCTGCTGCCGCCCGACGGTGGGGCGTCCGCCAGCGGCTGCGCGCGCCTCGGCTGAAGCGCCAGTTTTCCCTGTCCACCCGATAAACATCCAACCCCAATCAGCATGAAAAAATCCCCCGTCCTCACACTCTCCCTCGTCACCACCGCTGTGCGCGCACCGAAATCAGCGTCATCTCGGTGGCGGCCGCGAAGAAGCTCATTGACGGGGCCGATGCCAGCAAACGCCCGGTCATCCTCGATACGCGCGGCGGCTACAAAGACTACTTCCGCGGCCACCTCCCCGGCGCGCACCACATCAACTTCGATACGTTGCGCGGCACGGACAAAGGCGTCCCCGTGCAATATCTGCCGGACGACCTCACCAAGTCCCTGCTCACCCGCGCCGGCGTGGACGCGAGCCGCACGCACCTCATCTACGCGACGGGCGAGGCTCTGCCGAACGACGAAATTCTCAGCGCGAGCATGGTGGCATACGTGCTGGAAAAATTCGGTGTGAAGGACATCCGCATCGTGGACGGCGGGTTGCCTGCGTGGCAGGCGGCGAAATTCCCCGTCACGCAGGAATACTTCGGCAACCCGGCGGGCAAGCTGCCGGCGAAGATGGAACCGGGCATCGGCATCAGCGTGAACGACGTGGTCAAGCGCAAGCCCGGCACCGTGCTCGTGGACGCCCGCCCGCACAACGAATACCTCGGCAACGACGACGTGTGGCTGCGGAAAGGGCACATCCCCGGCGCCATCAGCTTTCATTGGGCGAAGCTCATGGAGAAAACCAACACGCATCAGTTCAAGCCCTTCGCGCAGGCCAAGGCCGAACTCGAAGCGGCGGGTCTGACTGCGGACAAGGAAATCATCGTGTATTGCGGCACGTCCCGTGAAGGCAGCCTGCTGCGCTTCTACCTCAAGCACGTGGCCAAGTATCCCAACGTCCGCCTCTACGAAGGCTCGTGGAAGGAATACGTTTCGCTGAAGCAACTCCCGGCCGAGACGAAGGAAAATAAGGCCCGTTGAGTTGCGCGTGTGCTGACCGCCCTGCTGCTTCTGGCCGTTGGCCTCGTTGCTTACACCAACGGGGCCAATGCCAATTTTAAGGGCGTCGCTTCGCTCTACGGCAGCGGCACCACCACGTTGCGCGGCGCGCTGTGGTGGGGCACAGGCACGACGCTCGCGGGTTCGCTCGCCGCGCTCTTCCTCGCGGAAGGGATGCTCAAGAAGTTCAGCGGGCGCGGCCTCGTGCCCGACCTGCTCGTGCAATCGCCGGACTTCATCTTCGCCGTCGCGCTCGGAGCCGCGCTCACCAGCCTGTTTGCCACGAAGCTCGGCTTCCCCGTCTCCACCACGCACGCGCTTGTCGGCGCATTGGTCGGCGCGGGCTGGGCAGGCAGTGGCAGCGAGGTGCAACTCAGCGCGTTGGGGAAGAACTTTGTTTATCCGCTCCTCTTCAGCCCGGTCGTGGCCGTCCTCGTGGGCGGAGGAACCTATCTGTTGCTCAAGTCACTGCGACTCGCGCCCGACCATCGCACGCGGACGCTCGACGCCTTGCACTACCTGAGTGCGGGCGCGGCGAGCTTCGCGCGCGGGCTCAACGACACGCCGAAGATGGTCGCGCTGCTGCTCGTGGCGCAGGGGTTCAACGTGCGTTGGGGCTTCGTGGCCATCGCGCTGACCATTGCGCTTGGCGCATTCCTGGACGCGGACAAAGTGGCCGAGACGCTCGGCAAGAAAGTCACCGGCCTGAATCCCGGCCAAGGCTTCGCCGCAAGTCTGGCTACCGCTGCGCTGGTCACCACCGCGAGCCTGCACAGCCTGCCCGTGAGCACCACGCACGTGAGCGTTGGCGCACTGCTGGGCATCGGTGTGACGACGCGGCAGGCGAAGTGGCGCAAGGTCGGCGAAATCCTGCTGGCTTGGGTGACGACGCTGCCCTGCGGCGCGGCACTGGCGGCGGTGGCGTATTGGGCCGCGCGCGCAGCGAGTTGAGGGGGGGCGGAGCGGGCCTGCATCTGCGTTGGGATAGCGAATCCGTGTTGGTGGCTTCCAGCCGCCGGGTTGTGGCAGACCAATGGCTTTACCTCTGTTTGACCGATCCCAGCCCATCGAACCTGCGGCGCTTCCACCGCCTGCATACCGGACTCTAGCAAGTGTCTGCTGGACGTCGCATTCACCTCGGCGCGACGGACGGGCGTCGCTGCTACGGACGCGCGGCCAACTGCATTGTTGGCTAAGGGGATGCGGCGGCGGGCCGCCGGCAGTTTCAGAAGACCTTCATAGTCTCCAACACAGCCTTGATGCGGGGGACTTCGTGGGTGCGAAAGAGATCGGTCTTCCCTAGCCCGGCCAGGACGGCGAAGAAGGGTTCCGCGCTGCGCACTTCCTCGCCGAAATACTCGAAGGCGTGCGGGAGGGCGTGGCAGGTGGGGAAACCCAGCGTGCGTAGGCGAAAGGTGTTCAGAAAGGTGGTCATCTGGTGCCGCACCCGGACGGCGCTATCTTGGAGGTTGCGGTAGTAGAAACCCAAGCCCGGGTCCACGAGGATTTTCTCCACGCCGCAGCGCGTCGCGGTTTCGATTTCGCGGGCGAAGAACTCATACATCGCCGGCACGGGGTCGGCGCTCAGGTCGAAGTCACCCACGGCGCGGACGTTCGCGCCCTGCACGTAGCAGAGGATGACGGCGGCTTGGTGCTCAGCCACCGTGCGGTACATGGCTTCTCCCCGCTCGGTGCCGGTGAGGTTGAGGACGTTCGCGCCGGCCGCGAGGCAGGCGCGCGTGACCTCGGGGTGATAGGTCTCGACGGAGACAAGGACACCAGCGGCGCGCAAGGCGTGGACGACGGGGAGGAGTTGTGAATTTTGCGCGCTGGCCCCAACTAGATCCGTGTTTGCCAGCGTGGATTCTGCGCCAATGTCCACGATGGCCGCGCCTTGGGCGGCAAGGATCTTGCCCCGGGCGATGGCCGCATCCGCAGAGAGGCAGACGCTCTCGCGATACCAAGAGCCGGCAGAGAGGTTGACCACGCCCATGATAGCGGGGGTGGTGTTGAAGCGAAATTCACGGCCGGCCAAGGTGAACTCACGCACGCGAGTCTGCGTGGCGGGGCGGTGTTTTTCTACGAGTTCGGCAAGCTGTTCAAGTGTGATCACCGGCAAAAGGTGGGCTGAACGAAGCGCGGCGGCAACTGTGCAATAGGCGGGCAGGGTGAATGGCGCGCTCGGCGGGAGTCGAACCCACGACCGTCCGCTTAGAAGGCGGATGCTCTATCCAACTGAGCTACGAGCGCATTGGTTGTAATTCATCAGTTTTTTTCAGTCAGAGCAAGTCCTGCAGGGCGGTCTTCCCCACCGGGGTTAGGCCAACTTACCAGGTGCGGAAGGACGTTAGAAAGTTGCAATCGAGCTCATGATCAAGCGGCTCGAGTCTGCGATCATCGCCTGAGGAATTATCTATGGCAAAAGGATGAAGAAGGTTTTAATTTAACATTCAAAATCTAATAATGCAGAAGTCTTGGACAATTTCCCGTTCCTGCCTGCTCCTCTCCGCCTGCCTCGGGCTGGCGGGTGCCACCCGTGGCGCGGAACCGTTTGAAGCTTTCCTGACCAAGTATTGCGTCAGTTGCCACGGGCCGGACAAGTCGAAGGGCGACCTGCGCATCGACAAGCTCTCGCGGGATTTCAAGCTCGGCGCGGACACGCATCATTGGGCGGAAGTGATTGAGAACGTGAACTCGGGCGAGATGCCGCCCAAGAAGGAGAAGCGGCCGACACAGGAGGAGATCGCGGCGTTTGTCTCCAGCCTCGATGCGCGCATCAAAGAGGGTCGCGCGGCTCGCATGGCGGCACGCCCCGCTGTGGCGCATTACCGGCTGAGCCGCACGGAGTATCAGAACACGGTCTATGACCTGCTTGGCGTGCGCTACGATCCCACGAAGCCGGGCGAATTGAACGAGGATACGCTGTGGCATGGGTTTGAGCGCATTGGCTCGGAGCTGTCGCTCTCGCCCTCGCACGTGGACCGCTACTATCGCGCCGCCGGGACGGTGCTGGATCGCGCTTTCCCCGTGGTGTCCAGCGAGGCGCGCAAAGTGAGGAAGACCGCGGTGGAACTGCGCTACGGGGACGGGAAGGCGCAACAAGCGGCGCTGGATCGTTTCGGCATCAAGCGGCCGCTGCGTTATTTGCTGTTTCCGGGCAGCACGCAGAACGCGCTTCAGCCTAATTGGTTTGGCAGGACCGGGCCCGAGCACAGCGGGCTCTACAAGCTGCGCCTCCAAGCCAGCGGCATCCGTCCGGTCGGTGGGCAAACCGCGCATTTGAGCATTGGCAAGCGGACCAGCGAGGAAACGGTGGATGGGCTCATCGAGTTCGACATCACCGCGCCAGAGGACAAGCCGCAGGTGTATGAGTTTGAGATCTTCCTCGAAATGCCCGCGAATCTCGATTTCTGCGTCGTGGCTACGGATGTGATCGACCGGCGCGGCGGCGCGGCCTTCCGTGGTGCGCTCGGGAGCCGCAATGGCTACCTGTTCACCCACAGCAGCGAGCCGATGCTGCTAAACCCGAACGCGCCGCAGATGTTCGACGACAAGGGCAACGGCCTTTTCTCGACCGTGCTGATCGATTGGGTCGAGTGGGAGGGCCCCATCGTCTCCGAGGCGGAAAAGTCCCGGCGCAAGGAGGTCGTTCCGCCGAATGATGCGACGCCCGAAGTCGTCGCGGCGCATTTGCAGCGCTTCGCCGAGCGCGCGTGGCGCAGGCCGGTGAAGCCCGAAGAGCTGGAGCAGTATCTCAAATCCTATCGCGATGAGCGGGCGGCAGGCGAGAAGTTCGCCGATGCCTACCGGGTGGCGCTGCAGGGCGTGCTCACGTCCCGCCATTTTCTCTACCTTGTCGAGGGCGAGCCCGTGCCCCGCGAGCGGCTGACCGACTCCGAGCTCGCCACGCGGCTTTCGTTCTTCCTGTGGAGTTCGATGCCGGATGACGCGCTCTTAACCGCGGCGAATGGCGGCACGCTGAAAGGCGACGCTTTTGCAAAGGAAGTCAACCGCATGCTCGCCGACGGCAAAGCGCGCCGCTTCGTCGACGACTTCTCCCGCCAGTGGCTGCAACTGCACCGCGTCGGCATGTTCCCGCCGGACAAAAAGCTCTATCCGACCTACGACGCGTGGCTGGAGGACAGCATGCGCGCCGAACCGGTGGAGTTCTTCCGCGAGATGTTCGAGAAAAACCTGCCTATCGACAGCATCATCCACTCCGACTGGACCGTGGCCAATGCGCGCCTCAGCGAGTTTTACGGACTGCCCGAGTCCAAGTCGGGCGGGTTCCAGCGCGTCGCGCTCAAGCCCGAGGATCGGCGCGGCGGCCTGCTCACGATGGGCGCGGTGCTCGGGCTAACTTCCGACGGCACGCGCCATCGTCCCGTGCATCGCGGCGTGTGGCTAAGTGAAGTCATCTTCGGCAAGACGCCGCCCCCGCCGCCCGCGAACGTGCCCGCCATCGAACCCAATCCCCCGAAAGATCCCAAGGCCACCCTGCGCGACAAACTGGCCGCGCATGCCAAGGACGTGAATTGCGCCGCCTGCCACGCGAAGATCGATCCGCTCGGGCTGGCCTGGGACAACTACGACGCCATCGGCCAATGGCGCACCCGGGAGAAAGTCCCCACGGGAGTCGGCGAAGATCCCTTGGTCAACCCGTCCGGAGCGATGCCCGACGGACGCGCGTTCAAGGACGCCAACGAGTTCAAGCGCCTGCTGCTTGAAGACCGAGACAAACTCGCCCGCGCCTTCATCGAGCACCTTTGCACCTACGGCCTCCGCCGCAGCCTGGCGTTTGACGATCAGGACGATCTCAAAGCCATCCAAGCCGAGGCGAAGAAGAACGAATACCGCATCAAAGACATCGTCCGCGCAGTGGCCCTGTCGGAACTGATGAAGAAGCGCTGATAAAACCATCACTCCATAACTTCAAGCTCCACCTCTCCATTCCATGAATATCCAAACCCAATCTTGGTTCATCAACCGCCGTCACGCCTTAAAGGCGCTCGGCAGTTTCGTCTCGCTTCCCATGCTTGAATGCATGGTGCCGCTCCACGGTGCGGAGAAAGCCACCGCCACCCCGAAGCGCAGCGCGTTCATCTACCTCGCGAACGGCGTGCACTCGCTCAACTACCAGATCCTCAAACCCGGCAAGGGCTATGAGTTCTCGCGGTCGTTGAAGCCGCTGGAGAAGCATCGCGAGGTGATTACGCCGATCAGCGGTCTGCACCATCCCGGCGCCCTCGGCCACCATCACAACTGCATCTCCGTCTGGCTGACCGGTGCCAAGATTGGGCCTTCGGATCGCAACACGATTTCGGTGGACCAGAAGATGGCGGAACTCACCGCGCCCCTCACGCGTTACCCGTCCATGGAGGTCGCGCTGGCGGACGGTTCACTCGCGTGGACGGCGGACGGGGTGCAGTTGCCCGCGTTGCGGCGTTGCAGCGAGATTTTCGGGTCGCTCTTCGAGGAGCCAAAGGGCGGCAAAACGGCCCAGCGCCGTAACCTTCGTCGCAAGGGCAGCGTGCTGGACGCGAACCTCGCCGAGGTGCGCCGCCTCGAACAGAAGATGGGCAAGGAAGACAAAGGCCGCATGGAGCAATACCTCACCTCGGTGCGTGAGGCGGAGATCCGCACGCGTCGCGCCGATGCGTGGCTCGACACGCCGCTGCCGACCATCTCCGACGACGATCGCAAGCGCACGAATCGCGACATCCCCGCCACTTTGGCGGGCGATTACTTCCGCACGGTTTATGACCTGATGGTGCTCGCGTTTCAGACCGATGTGACGCGCGTGGCCAGCTTCAGCCTCGGTGGCGAGGCCAATGCCTTTTCCATCCCCGAGATCGGCATCACCGAGTCTCGCCACCAGCTCAGCCACCACGGCGGCGATGCGGGCTACATGGAGAAGCTCACGAACTACGACACCTTCGCCATTGAGCAGTTCAGCTATTTCCTCACGCGTCTCACGGAGACGAAGGACCTCAACGGCAAGCCGCTCCTCGGCTCCACGATGGCGCTCTTCGGCAGCGGCATGTGCTACGGCCACAGCCACGGCAACGCGAATCTTCCGCTCGTCTTAGCCGGTGGGTCCGATCTCGGCCTGAAGCACGGCAGTCACGTTGACTTCAACAAGCAGGCCAAAGACTTCCAAGGTTACTCGCTCGGTGCCGACGGAGCGCTCACCACCGCGCATTATCAGGTCTGCAGCCGGCCCGTGAACAGCAGTGCCCACATGAGCAACCTCCTCCTCCTCATGGCCCAGCGCATGGGCGTCGAGACGGAGAAGTTCGGCGATAGCAACAAGGTCGTCGCACTATGATGCCGCTGTTCAATCACCGGTCGGCGTTGATTGTCCGCGCGTGCTTGGCAGCCTGCGCGTGCTTGCTCATCGTTCACGCTCCTGCCGCCGAGAAGCAACCCAAGAAGAAAAACGCAGAACCGCAGGGCGAAGTCTTCCGCCCCGAGCCCGGCAAGTTCCCGCCTTTGGAGAAGGCGCACTCCTACCGCGGCGAGCTCGTCTTCGTGGATCACGCGAACCGCCGTGGCAGCATCCGCGTGCAGGGATCCGGCATGTTCTTTCGCAACGATCCGCATCCCTTCGCCCTGCTGCCGTATGCGGTGGTGCGTTATCACGGCGCACCGGCGGACCTGCGCGACATTCCCCTCGGCACGGTGCTGCACGTCCGCGCCTTTCTCCCGCCGGACCCAAAGATTTCAGCCGTGCCGGTGTTGCCCGTGGACAGCGGGAAGCGGGACGCCAATCACAATCGCGGCACTGGCATCTTCCCCGCCGAGAACCACGCCATCCTCCTTGAGGATGAGCCCAGTCACTGCCAGCGCGAGGGCTTGACCTGGAAACTCAAGGAAGTGGAGATCAAAAATGCCGCGGGCATGATCATCGCCACCCGCGAGCCGAAAAAGGGAGGCGACGGCAAAGCCACCGAGGAAAAACTGACCTTCGATGCCGCCACGCGCTTGTGGCGTGGGCGCGAGCAGCTCCGCATCGACGAACTCATCGCGGAGGGCGCGTGGCCAGCTGAGGGCAAGAAATCGCTCGGCGGGCAGTCCGTGCTGCTGGGCGTCACCTGGAGACCCACGCCTGACGGCATCTTCACTCGCTTTCACATCTCCGACATCTGGCTCGACGACGCGGCGATGCAGCGCGCCGCGAAGAACCAGGCCGAGGTGCACAAGGCATTTATTCGAAGCCGCTGGATGGCCGCATGGATCGACCATGTCGAGTATGGCAAGTTCGGCCGCGCCACCGTCACCGCCACTTTGTTCGGCGGCATGGACGCCTCGCTCTACGCCGATTTTCAGAAAGGCGCCCCCGCCTTGATGAATGCCGTCGAGAACACGCTGAAGCACACCCACGGAGCCTACGGCCCCGCGCACATGGCCTCCAGAGGCACCCTCCTCGAAGTCACCAAGCTGCCCGGCGAAGCCCCGCTCGGCAGCAGCGGCATCCAGATCAAGTTCGAGACCGACCTCATCATCGAAGGCATCCGCCCCACTCGCGTCGTCCGCGTCCGCCCCGGCAGCTGGCCCCAAGTCCAGGTGCCCAGGGAGGAGTTCCTGCGTGACACCAGCGCCGAAGAACGCTTCC
>Ga0194116_10007412_pt1 | contig 11363 bp, 8 predicted proteins | sample TA2MahsurfametaG_4_FD_148617 | JGI IMG/M metagenome (GOLD analysis project Ga0194116, IMG submission 148617) | Freshwater microbial communities from Lake Tanganyika, Tanzania - TA2015008 Mahale S9 surface | ecosystem: Environmental > Aquatic > Freshwater > Lake | place: Tanzania: Lake Tanganyika... | reverse complement strand
CTTCGTGAAGGCCGCGTGCAGCGCGCTGAAGCGCTTCCAGAAGGTGAACGCGTACATCGCCGGCGACGATGTCGAGTACCACGACTACGCCGACGTGTCGATCGCCGTCGGCACCGAGCGCGGCCTGGTGGTGCCGGTGCTGCGCAACGCCGAGGGGATGTCGTTCGCGCAGGTCGAGCTGGCGATCCGCAACTTCGCGGTCCGCGCCCGCGACGGCAAGCTGTCGGTCGACGAGATGACCGGCGGCACCTTCACCATCACCAACGGCGGCATCTACGGCAGCCTGATGTCGACGCCCATCCTCAATGCGCCGCAGAGCGCGATCCTGGGGATGCACGCCATCAAGAAGCGGCCCATCGAGGACCCGCGCAACCCGGGCCAGATCGCGCTGCGGCCGATGATGTACCTGGCGCTCAGCTACGACCACCGCATCATCGACGGTGCCGAGGCGGTGAGCTTCCTGGTGCACATCAAGGACTGCATCGAGAAGCCGGAACGGCTGCTGCTGGACTGACGGAAATCCGTTCCTGGTTCGTTTGGCACCAATTGATCTCTCTGGAGAAATCAGGAAGGTGATTCGGCTGCGCGCGTGATGCGCGGCGCCCTGGACGCCTCGGCGAACGGCGGTGGCCTCAGTCGCTCGGACAAGTTGCACGCGATGGGCGCATCTGCGGCGAGGCGCGCGCGGCCGGGGCGTGCAACAACTCGCTTGATGAGGCCACCACCGTTCGCTGTCGGCTCGGGGTGCCGAACGAACCAGGAGCGGATTTCCTACTTCAGGCGCTTGAGCATGTCGGCCACGGCAGCCTCCAGCTGGGCGTCGCGGCCGGAGGTCTCGTCCTCGGGCGTCTGCGGGACGACGAGGTCGGGCATCGCGCCGTTCTTCTCCATGTCGGTGCCGTCGGGCAGGTACCAGCCGCGGAAGGGGGTGCGCACGGTGGTGCCGTCGATGAGCGTCGTGCCGCCCGTCGAGATGACGCCGCCGTAGGTCTGCTGGCCGACCAGCGTGCCGCGCTTCAGCGTCTTGAACGCATGCGAGATGATCTCGGCGTTCGAGAAGCTCTTCTCGTTGCACAGCATGTTGATGGGCAGCGAGTAGCGCTGGATGAAGAGCCGGTCCACCGGGTAGTGCCACTTTCGGCTCGGGTCCGCGCCGCGCGGGACGGTGTACGCGTGCGGCGTGACCATGATGGACGAGAGCAGGCGGTCGGCAGTGGATCCGCCGCCGTTGTTGCGCACGTCGATGATGAGGCCGTCCTTGCCATGCGCCTGGGCGTAGAGGTCGCGCTCGTAGACGTCGAGCGAGGCCTGGTCCATGGCGGCGATGTGGATGTAGCCGAGCCGGCCGCCGGAGAGGCGGTCGACGGTCTCGCGCGCCTCGCGGAGCGTGTCCTGGTACGTCAGCTCGCGGATCTCGCCGCCCGCGGACGGGACGAGGATGAGGTCGAGCTCCATGCGCGGCTGGCCGGCGGCCGGCGAGCGCATGACGCGCACAACCGTCTCGCGGCCTGCGGTGCCGCGGAACAGGCCCTCGATGGTGGACGTGGGCGTGACGGCCTCGCCGTTCACCGCGACGATGACGTCGCCTGCGGCGAGCGGCGTCTGGCCCTTGGTGGCCGGGCCGTCCGGCAGGATCTCCTCGACGCGGAACCCGCCGTCGGCGGGCACGGTGCGTGCGCCGAGGCGACCGGTGCCGAGGCGCATGCCCGCGGCATCGCCGCCCGGGCTGCGCACGCCGAGGTGGCTTGCGTTCAGCTCGCCGAGGAATCGGTTGGCGACGTAGTCGAACTCCTCGTCGGTGCGCGCGTTGGCCGCGAGCTTCGCCCACTTGGCGGAGAGCTTCGGCCAGTCGCAGCCGTTCATGGTGGGGTTGTAGAAGATGGTTCCCATCACGCGCGCCATCTCGCCGAACTTCTGCGCGCTCTGCGCGGCGAGGTCGATCTCCACCGTGTCGCTCAGCTCGACGGGCTTGGAGTCCCCGGCGGGGAGGTTGACGATGTTGGCCGCACCGCGGCCGACGACCACGAGCTTGTCGCCCATGGGCGTCATCTGCTGGATGCTGCCGCCTGCGCCGAGCTTCTTCGACTCGCCTCCCGACCAAGCCACGCTGCTGAGCCCGGCTGCCTCGCCTGAACCGCCCATGAAGTAGACGCGGTCACCGGCCGGCGAGAGCTCGAGCTGCATCTCGTCACCCGGCAACGAGGTCAGGCGGCGCAGGCGGAGGTAGGCATCGTCGAGATCGAGCTTCTGCGGCTTGTCTTCCTTCTTGGGCTCGTCCTTCTTGGGCTCGTCCTTCTTGGGCTCGTCGTTCTTGGTCTCTTCCTTCTTGGTCTCTTCCTTCTTGGGCTCGTCCTTCTTCGCGTCGTCCTTCTTGGCCTCTGGCTTCCTCGCGCGCTCGCCGGCCTTCTTCTTGGCGGCCTCGCCGGCGTCCTTGAAGTACTGGTCGAGCTCGAAGCGCTGCATGCCCTCGAGTTCCTTGTCGAGGAACACGAGGTAGATGTCCGCCTCGTTGTCGACGCGGGCGCTCGCGAACGCGAGCACCTTGTTGTCGGCGCTGAAGCGGGGGTTGGCATCGGGGTCCGGGTGGCGCGACACATTCACCGGCGCGACGCTGCCGTCCGACGGCACGATCCAGATGTCGCTGTTGAAGTCGTCGTCGTCCTGGCGGAAGGCGATGAACCTGCCGTCGGGGCTCCAGTGCCAGTCGATGTCGGTGTCGAAGCCGTTGCGCAGTTCCTTCTCCTCGCCGGTGGCAACGTCGCGGACGACGAGGGCCCGGTGGTCGCGGCGGTAAGCGACCTTCTTGCCGTCGGGCGACGGGCTCGGCACGCGCTCGCTGACGTCTAGCTGCGCGATGAAGGGCTTCACCTCGACCTTCACGGCATCGGCCCAGCGCGCCCCCTCGTCCTTCTTGTCCTCCTTCTTGTCCTCCTTCTTCTCGTCCTTCCTGGCATCCTCGGGCTTGGCGTCCTTGGCGGCGCCCTCCGGCGCGGCGGCCGGAGCCGGCGTGGCGGCCGGAGCCGGCGTGGCGGCCGGAGCCGCAGGGGCGGCCGGATCCGCGGGGGCGGCCGGAGCCGCGGGGGCGGACGGAGCCGCGGGGGCGGCCGGATCCGCGGGGGCGGCCGGATCCGCGGGGGCGGCCGGGACAGGGGCGGCCGCCGGTGCCTCGGCGGGCTTCGCCGGTTCCGGCGCCGGCTTCGGCTCCTCCTTCTTCGGGTTCGTCTTCTCCTTGAAGGCGGACCGGATCTCGCCGCGCGTCTGCGTCACGGCGGCCTCGAAGATCGAGTCGTTCCCGTCCGAGTCGCTCGAGAAGAGGAGCTTCGAGCCGTCCGGCATCCACGCGATGTCGCGCTCGCGCGCCGGCGTGCGGGTGACGCGCACGAACGGCGAACGCTCGTCGGTGCCCTTCACGTAGACGTCGCCGAAGGCCACCATCGCCATCGTCTTGCCGTCCGGCGAGAGCTGCGCCTCGGTCACGTCGCGGCCCATGTTGCGGGGGCGCATGCGGTCGGCCTCGTCCTCGGTGCCCTGCACAGGCACGCGCACGGGCTGCGCGCCGGGTGCGGCCAGGTCGAGCTTCCACAGGCCGTCCCACACGGTGAAGAGCGCGGTGCGCCCGTCCGCGGAGACCGCGAGCTCGCGGACGTCGTCGTCGAAGGCGGTGAGCTGCGTGCCGCCTTCCGCCGGCGCGGCCGCGAACGGCTTGCGCCAGAGGTTGACGCTGCGGCCGTTGCCTCGGTCGGTCAGGTACACGATGTCGCCGCCCGCGGGGAACGCCCAGCCGTCGTTGCCCTTCCAGTCGGTGTGGCGCATGAACCTGCCCGTGGCGCGGTCGAGGCTCCACACGTCGCGCTGGTCGGGACCCTGGTACGCGCGGCGCAGCCAGGCGCTGCCGCCGCGCTCCATGAGCACGGTCTTGCCGTCGCGCGTGGCGAGCGGGTGGCTTGCGAAGGCGTCGCAGGCGCGCTCCACGGAGCCGCCCGCCAGCGGCACCATGTACGGCCGCGACGCGCGGTAGAGGTCGTTCTCGCGCGACGACTCGAAGTACGCGACCGGCCGACCGGACGCATCGACGCCCGTCGCGGAGAGGATGTTGGCCGAGTCGCCGAACGTGAGCTGGCGCACGTCGCTGCCGTCACTCCTCATGATGAAGAGGTTGCGGCCGCCGTCGCGGTCGCTGTCGAAGACGATCGACGCGCCGTCCGGGCTGAACGCGGCACGGCCCTCGTTCGACGGCACGCCGGTGAGCCGGATCGCGCCGCCGCCGGTGATCGGGCACTTCCACAGGTCGCCGCGCCAGCTGAACACGGCCACGTTGCCGTCGGGGCTGAGGGCCGGGTAGCGCGGAAGGTCCACGGCGCCGGCGAGGCTCGGGAGCGAGAGGAAGGCGGACAGGGCGGCTGAAATCGTGGTCTTCACGGAGGAATCCTCGGTGGCATGGGGACGCGCGATCGACCGGGAATACCGGCTATCCGCGGGTCCTGCGCCTGGACAACCCGTAGTTCACGGCCCCGGAAGCAATTGCGCAAGTCGGCGGGCGCCCCGCCGGCCCCGGAACCGCGGCGGAACAACCGGAATTCGTGGCCCGGGAACTTGCCACCGAACCCGGTGAATCGGACGTTCTTGGCTGCAGGCCGGTGCCGCCGCGAGGCACCGCTCGGGTGGGCGTCGTGTGCCCGCTGCCTGGAGGACAAGCCGTCGCGGCGGCGAACCGACGCCACGCCGCGTGCGTACCCCGCATCGTGTGGCAATCCCGCCGATGGCGGGAGGGATGGATGCGCCATGAGTGACTCGCTCCCGAAGCCCCTTGCCTCGATCAACGCGCTGCGCGCGCACCTGAAGCTGCTTGAACGCGGCGTCAACACCGCGAGGGACCGCCGCACGGGACCGCCGCCGGTGGCTGCGCAGCCCGCGATCCAGCCCGTGCGCAAGGAAGCACCCCGGCCGATGCACCAGGCCCAGGCCATGCAGGCGGCGCGCGCGATCGGCAGCGGCAAGCCGAAGGCCAAGCCGAAGAGCTCCGCCGACTTCAGCGAGTTCTTCCAGGACATCCAGCGCCGCGCGGCGGGCTGACGCGGCACGCCGTCGGCGCTCGCGAGGGAAGCGGACGCCGTGCCGCCGGGGATCTACGATCCCCGTGATGCGCACCGAATCGCTGTCCTTCCTCCGCACGCTCCTCGACACCCCCAGCCCGTCCGGGTTCGAACGCGACGGCCAGCGCCGGTGGCTGGACTACGTGCGCGCCAACGGCGCCACCCGCACCTGGAACGACGCCTACGGCAACTGCTTCGCCGAGCTGGCGCCCTCGGCGGCGCCGGCCGCGGGAGCAAGGCCCTTCACCGTGGCGATCTGCGGCCACGCCGACGAGATCGGCCTCATGGTGAACCACGTCGACTCGAACGGGTTCGTCTACTGCAAGCAGATCGGCGGCATCGACCCGGCGTCCATCGTCGGGAAGCGGCTGCTGTTGCGCAGCTCCGTGCCGGGCGTCACCGAGCCGGTGATCGGCCTGATCGGCGCCACGGCCATCCACCTGCAGGATCGCAGCGGAGACCCGAAGGTGCGCAAGCTGCACGAGCTTTTCGTGGACATCGGCGCCAAGGACGAGGCCGCGGCACGCGCGCGGCTGAACATCGGCGACCCGGGCACCTTCCTCGACTCGAGCATGATGCTCTCCGACGAGCTCATCGTGGCGCGCGCGCTCGACAACCGGATCGGCACCTGGGTGGCGGCGGAGGCGCTGCGGCTCTGCGCCCAGCACGCCGAGCGCCACGTGCGGGTGGTGGCCGTGAGCACGGTGCAGGAGGAGGTGGGCCTCCACGGAGCGCAGATGGTGGCCGAGAGCCTGCGCCCGGACGTGGCGCTGGTGACCGACGTCGGCCATGCGACCGACAGCCCAGGCATCACGCACGCGCAGCACGGGCACTTCAAGATGGGCGCCGGGCCGAAGATCGCCATCGGCAGCGCCATGCAGCCCGAGGTGGTGGAGCGGCTCCTGAAGACGGCCGAGCGGCTCACCATCCCCCTGCAGCGCGGGGCGGTTCCGGGTTCGAGCGGCACCGACACGGACTCGATCTTCCTTGCCGCCGGCGGCATCCCCTGCGGGCTGGTGAGCTTCCCGATCCGCTACATGCACACCACCGTCGAGATGGGGCACCTTCGCGACCTCGAGCAGATCGCGCAGGTGTTTGCCGGCTTCTGCGAGGGGCTCACGGGACACGAGCGCTTCGCGCCCACGCTCTGAGGGCCGTGCGAGGTGGCGGGCGACGACCCTGATATCCTCCGGCGGCCCCGACAGAAACCGCCTTTGATCCAGTTCCTCTCCATCGCCTTCCGCAACATGAAGACGGTTGGGACGATCTGCCCGAGCTCGCCGATGCTCGCGCGGGCGCTCGCCCAGTCGGTCATCGAGACCAGCTCGCCCAAGCGGGTCCTGGAGGTCGGCCCCGGCACCGGGCCGATGACCAAGGAGATCCTCCGGGCGCTGCGGCCGGGCGACGAGTTCGACGTGGTGGAGCTGAGCAGCGAGTTCTGCCACGAGCTGGAGGCCCGGATCCTTGCCCCGTGGCGCCGCCGGTCGCCCGGCGTGCGCATCACGCTCCACAATGCGGCCATCCAGGAGGCGGACCTCGACGCGGCGTCGTACGACTGCGTGGTCTGCGGCCTTCCGTTCAACAACTTCGACCACGAGCTGGTGGAGTCCATCATGCGCCGCATGCTGGAGCTCCTGCGCCCGGGCGGCGAGCTGTCGTACTTCTGCTACCTCGGCGCCAAGACCATGAAGAGCACCGTCATCGACGAGGCCGGGCGCCGCAACCTTCGCGCCATCAAGCGCCTCGAGGACGAGCTGCACCTGACCCACTCGGGGTCGCGCGAGGTGGTGCTGGCGAACTTCCCCCCTGCTGAGGTGCGTCGGCTGCGCAAGCCGTGAGCGCCGGTCCCGCGTGAAGGAAGTCCAGGACCATTTCTTCAAGCTGGCCAAGGAGGAGGGCTACCGCGCGCGAAGCGCGTACAAGCTCACCGAGATCGATGATCGCTTCAAGCTGCTGCGGCCCGGGGCGAGGGTGCTCGACCTCGGCGCCTGCCCTGGCAGCTGGATGCAGGTGGCGGCCCGCCGCGTGGGAGAGCGCGGCCTGGTGGTGGGCATCGACCTGAAGCCGATCGAGCGGCGCGGGCTTGCGGGCCACGTCGTCGCGCTGCAGGGCGACATCAACGAGCTCACGCGCGAGACGCTGCCGGAGCGCATGGAGGGGCGGCTCTTCGACGCGGTGGTGAGCGACATGGGCCCCGACACCAGCGGCGTGCCGATGGCCGACAGCGCGCGCAGCGTGCAGCTCTGCCACGCGATGCTCGACCGCCTGCCGTTCCTCCTGCGCACCGGCGGGCACGCCGCGATGAAGGTGTACGAGGGCGCCGAGTACCCCGCCCTGCTCCAGCGGGCCAAGGCGATGTTCGACGAGGCCCGCGGCTTCAAGCCGAAGGCGAGCCGCGCGGAGAGCGTGGAGATGTTCATCGTGTGCCGCGGCTACCGGGGCCCGGCGAAGGATGCGGCGCCGGAACGCGACCCGTCGCTCCCGACCCGCGCGCCGAGCAAGGGCTGGGGCACCGCCGGCGGCGCCTAGCGCGAGGCGACCTTCGGGTCCTTCGGCTTGGCGGGCCGGCGGTCGTAGGGGACGCCGAGGTACTGGAGCGTCTCGTCCACCACGTCGCGTACCACCGGACCTGCGATGGAGCCGCCGAAGTGGCCCTTGCGCTTGTCGGGGTCGTCGATGATGCAGAGGACCACGATGCGGGGGTTCTCGAGCGGCGCCGCCGCGAGGAAGCTGGCAATGTATCGGTCGCGGTCATAGCCGCGCTGGCCGGGGACCGCAAGCTCGGCGGTGCCGGTCTTCCCGTACATCTGGTAGTGCTCGCTCTTGGCCTTGCGGGCGGTGCCTTCCTCGACCACGCCGGTCATGGCGTCCTTCGCCTCGGCAAGGACGTCCGGAGTGATCAGCTGCTTGGACCCCGGCAGCCAGTCGTCGCTTCCCGAGATGCCGCGAGGCAGCACCAGCCGGGGCTGCACCATGGTGCCGTCCTTGCGGGCGAAGGCGCTGAAGGCGCGCACCATCTGCACGGGCGTGACCGCGATCTCGTGGCCCATGGCGACCGATGTCTGCGTGTAGTTGCTCCACTTGGCGGGCCGGGTGACGATGCCCGAGCTCTCGCCGGAGATGCCGATGCCGACCTTCTGCCCGAACCCGAAGTCGGACACCATCTGCCGAAGGTCCTGGTGCTTGAGGCGCATGGCCACGCAGGCCATGCCCCCGTTGAGGCTCTTGACGAGCACCGTCTTCCACGACACCGGCCCGGGGTACTTCACGTCGTGGATGGTGCGCCCGAAGCCCGTGACGAACGGTCCGTTGGGAAGCGGGATGATCTCCGACGGCTTGGCGGCCCCGAGCTGGGTGGCACGGGCCCACACGAAGCTCTTGAAGGTGGAGCCGGGCTCGTAGGGGTCGGTGACGTTTCGGTTTCGGCCGAGCGAGGGGTGGATCTTGCGCGCCGGATCGCGGGTTGCTTCCTTCCAGCCCGGCCGCTCCTGCAGGAAGTCCGCCATGGCGAGGATGTCGCCGGTGCCCGTGTCCATCACGATCAGGCGCCCGCCGCCGGCGTTGACCTCCTCGACCATGTGACCGAGGTGCCGCTCGGCGATCTCCTGCACCGCGAGGTCGAGCGAGAGACGCACGTCCTGGCCGGGATCGCCGGGGACATAGTCATCGCGGTTGATCCAGAGCGTGCGGCCGAATGCGTCGCGCAGCGCCTTGACGCGCCCGTCGACGGGGCGGAGTTCCTTGTCGAAGGCGAACTCGACGCCCGCCTGGCCCGCGTGCTCGAAGCCGACCTTGCCGATGAGCTGGCCTGCGAGACCGCCCGCGGGGTAGTCGCGCACGAGCCGCGACTCGAGGCCCACGCCGTCGAGGTCGAGGGTTCGGATGGCATCGAGCTGCTGCTCGTCGATCTCCTGCGAGAGCACCACGTAGCGGCGCTCGGCGTTGGCCTTCAGGAGCTCGTGGATGGCCTGCGGCGGCTGGCGCAGCACCTTGGAAAGCTCGATGGCCGCATCGCGGAACGGGTCGCACTCGGCGACCGCGGTCGGGTCCTTCTTGGCGGCGTCCTTGGCCAGGTCCCAGCCGCGCTCGTAGATGAAGGCGGGGTCGCAGAACAGCCGGTATCCCACCAGGCTCATCGCAAGCGGCCGGCCGCGGGCGTCCAGCACCTCGCCGCGACGCGCCACTTCCTTGCGGAGGCTGGTCCGCCAGCCGGCGGCGGCATCGAGCTGCGCGGGCGGCGCGACCTTCAGCTGCGCGACGCGGAGCACGGTGAGCGAGAGGCCCACGGCGAGGCAGGCCACGATGCCGCGCGTCCATCGACGCGTGAGCTCGGCCTGCCGCAAGGGCGCGATGCCGTCGGCGGCGGGCACCGCGGCGGGGGAGCACGATGGCTGGACGGGGTCACCGTCGGTCACGCGAATCTGCCTTCGGCTTCGGGGCGTTGGGCTTGGCAGGAGCGGGGATCTTGGTCGCCGCGGGCTTGCCGGCCGGGGACTTCGACCCGACTGCCGCCTCGGGCTCGGTCGATGCCTGCTGGATGGGCGCGAGGTCGATGCCGCGACGCTCGGCGGCGGCGCGGATGTCGGCCGGATCGCTCAGGCGGGCCACCTCGGCGCGCAGGCGCCAGCGCGCGCGCTCCTGCTCGACGATGCGGTTGTGCGTGCGCGAGATCTCGTTGGACACCTCGTACCGCTGCTGCCGGAGGGCGAGCAGCGCCAGACCCATGGCCCCGAGGGCCACGACCACGACAAGGAGCTTGGCGAAGAGTCGCATGCTGGCGCATCCATGCGCCGGGGCCGTGCGCGGCCCCGGTCAGGCGATCACTTGCGGACGGGGATCCGGATGGTCTGGCCGGGCTTGAGGCCCGAGGGATCCTTGATGCCGTTGTGCTGGAGCAGCTCGGCCACCTTCACGCCCTGCTTGCGGGCGATGGCGTACGGGGTGTCGCCCTTCTGCACCTTGTAGGTGCGGGCGGCGACCTTCAACTCGGGAGCGGGGGCGGGCACGTTGCCGGCGGGGACGCCGGCGGCGGCCACGGCCGTGGCGCCCGGGCGCAGCACGTCGATGGGCGGGATGCGGAGCTCGGCACCGAGCTTCAGGCGTGCGGCATCAGGGGCAACGGCCTTGTTGTAGTCCTGCAGCTTCTCCGCGAGCGAGCCGTCGCCGTACTCGGCCTTGGCGATCTTCCAGTAGTTGTCGCCCTGCTGGATCTTGCGGAAGCGAACGGGGGTGCCGTCGGTCACCGCCACCTCGATTGGCATCGGACCGGGCACGGGCTCGACGAAGGCAACGGCATCGGGGAGCGCGCTCACGCCGTCGGCCGAGAGGTCCGCGGCGCCGGAAGGAGGCTGCGGCGCGTCCTCGAGGGCCACCATGCCGACGGCCTCGAGCTGCACCGACTGGTCGGGTGCGGCGGGCTCGTCCTGGACGACGCTCGCAGGGTCGTAGCGCTGGGCCGCGAAATGGTCGGAGACCAGGATCCCGACGAAGAGCATGAGACCGAACCCGATCACCAGGGCAAGCTTGTTCTCGCGCGTCATGACGCCACCTTTGGCCGATGCCAGCCGAAATTCGCCTTTCGCGGACGGCCGACCGTGGCCACCGCTTTCCGTGTCATCGGCAGCGCGGCTCGGATTGCATCAGCCGGGACGACGGATTCCGCCGGTCACGCCGCCGGGCGGTCGGCGGCACGCGCAAGACGGAACGCGCGGAACTTGGCGCTTCGGGCGCGGCGGTTGCCGGCCACCTCCGCATCGGAGGGCTCGGCAGGCTTGCGGGTGAGGCGTTCCCCCAGCCCATCGGCCTCCCACGCGGCCATGGCGTGCTTGACCTCCCGGTCCTCGAGGCTGTGGAAGGAGATGATGCCGAGCCGGGCCCCCGGCGCCAGCCAGCCGGGCGCGCCTGCCACCGCTGCGCGGGCGCCCTGCTCCATGGCGGACAGGAGGCCCCGGAGCGCGCCAAGCTCGTCGTTCACCAGGATCCGCAGCGCCATGAAGGTGCGCGTGGCGGGGTGCATCCGGCTCTGGCGGGCCTTGGCGCCATAGGCAGCAACCACCGCGACCGCCAGCTGCTGGGTGGTCCGGATGGGTTCGCGGAGGCGTCGGTCTGCCACCACCCGGGCGATGCGCCGGGCGAAGGGGTCCTCGCCGAGGCGGAAGATGGAATCCGCCAGCTCGCGTTCGGGCAGGCGGGCGAGGAGCTCGGCCGCCGTCTCGCCGCGCGAGGCGTCCAGGCGCATGTCGAGGGGCGCGTCTGCCTGGAAGCTGAAGC
>Ga0194116_10007408_pt1 | contig 11366 bp, 15 predicted proteins | sample TA2MahsurfametaG_4_FD_148617 | JGI IMG/M metagenome (GOLD analysis project Ga0194116, IMG submission 148617) | Freshwater microbial communities from Lake Tanganyika, Tanzania - TA2015008 Mahale S9 surface | ecosystem: Environmental > Aquatic > Freshwater > Lake | place: Tanzania: Lake... | reverse complement strand
TATTCTCTAAAATCATTATTAAATTATAAATTAGATTAATTCGAAAAATAAATTTTACTTATCTATTTTCCTTGAGATTAAATTATGAAATAAAATAATTGCCTGATTTTAATTAATTTTAATCATATCAATTTATTAAGTTTTATTATATTTGTATAAACTTAAGTTAATATTTTTATATATAAGATAAATTAACAAATAAAAATATAAATATTCATTTTCAAAATTAACTTGGAAAACTTATTTTATGGAACAACAAGAAAAAATAATTACATATACAGAGTACGAAGATGTTGAATCATTTGCAAAATTAGAAGGTCCAGAATTTAAACAATTTATTTATAAAACATTAGTTTTCCTTGGAAGGGATTGTAATAATATTGAATTTGAAGATTCTAAAGAACAACAAATAATTTTTATTGGAGATTCGCAAAAGATTTCAAGAAGACATGCTATGATTTATTGGAATGAAGTTATTGGTGAATGGGAAATTCAAATTTTATCTAAAAACAAAGCTGTTATAAATGGTCAAATAATAAGAAAAGGAGACGCTCCTATTATTTTAAAGCCTAGATCAGCTATTAAAATTGATAAATATAAATTTTATTTTTTTCCTGCTTTGCCTAATGATTAAATAAATTTATTTAGATTAAACAGGTTTCAATGGCATAGAAATATAATTAAATTTTAATTTTAATGATTAGAAAATATGTTTTTGAATAAGTCTGTGAAAAGATTAATGAATATAGTTAGGTTTTAAAATCTTTAAATAAATCAAAATTAATTTCCACTAATTAAGTTTAATATTATAAAAAATAACTAAGTTTTTAGCTTAATAATATTGAATTTATGTTTATTTATATAACTAGAAGAATTTATTTTAAAACTTTTAACAAATTATTTCTAAACATTTTAAGAAATATTCCAGATATTCAATGTCACTTAATATGAATAATTTTAGCTTTATTAACTAATAATTTTTAGATATTTTGATTGAATTAAGTTTTAAAAAATTAAAATAATTATTTATTAATCTTTATTCCATGTAAATCAAAATCTTTCATAATTAAATCTATTTCGACTAAAATACTTCCTGTTGAAATAGTATTCATTCCAAATTTCTCATCTGTTGAATAGACTGCTGATTTATCTATGAATTCAGAAGTGTTATGTAAGAAATTTTCAGAAAAATTATAACGAAAAGTTTTTGTTGGCCTCCAGCATTCTATCTTCAAATAAGAATTCCCAGCCTTAAATGGAAAAAACATAGAACCATATCCAATTAGATAATTCCTGCTGTCCGAATCAGTAGACCAAACCTAGAGATTTTACAATTTTTATTAAAAAATATTAATAATAAAAGAATATATATATTTAAATTTATTTTCAAATAATGAAATTTTTTCGATGTTAAATATATCATTGATATATATCAATAAAATAATGAAAATTAATACTTCTACAAAAATTTTTGGCCAACCTTTAACAGCTGTACATGAATAATTAAAGCTCAGTGGATGATCAAAAAATATACTATGTTCTCCAATCTAAATTTAGAATTTGTTTCATATAAATTTTACTTGAGCCACTGATTGAAATGTTTCGCCTTTAATTTTTCCATCTATTAATTTAAAGTTGGATCCACTTACTATTTCCCATTTAATGAATAATTCACTTGAATCAAAATTTTCAGCTTTTACTATTCTGCCTGAACCGAATAATTGTGGAGTGGAATAAGCATTTTTCATATGAAATTAATTTATTCATTTTTTTTCTAAATTTTTAAAACAGGTTAATTTTATTTGCTAGAACTTAGAAATATGAATATTTAAAAATAAATTTTCAAATCGAGGATTTTTACATATCATTTACTAAATTTTATTATACACTTTTCATTTATTAGAAAATATGACATTTCTTAATAAATTAGAGAGATAGAAATAAAGCTTATATTAATTTAAGTTCATATTATAATTAATTTATTCGAAATTGATTTTTTAATAATCTTTTTCAATAATTATGTTCTTTGTATATGAAATAAAATTATTTGTCTTCTCAATTTTATGTAATGTTTTGAATTAGAAAAAATAATTTGTATTGCTTTTAATAAATATTGTTAAATATCTTTTAGCAAAATTGTTTTTTAAAACAGCAATTATAGTAGTTTTTAATTCAAAGTTTAATTTTCCTTTTAATTTTTCATAAAAATTTCATTAATAAAAATAAAAAATTAAGTTTTTAGAAAATTTTTTAAATAAAAAAAATAAAGAAAATGTCAAAAAAAAGCTATGATGATGAACAATTTGTTCACTTCAAAGATAGGGGTGAAATATGGAATGATATTATTCCAATAGATGAATTTTCGAAAGAAGTTAATATCTTAAAGATAGAATACAGTGAAGAGTTGAAAGAAATAAATGATTATTTTAGAGCAATATTAAAAAAAAATGAAATTTCTCAAAGAGCATATGATTTGACTACAGAATTATTAGAAGTAAAATCAAATTTGATTAGGATTTTTAGAACTAAAATGAATATTTGGGATTTTATCATTTAAAATTAAAAAGATTTTTGATTTTTTTTGATTAATTTTAAATCAAGAGGGCCGCAACAAATTATATGGGCTGGTATCATAGAAGATTATGCATAGATAATATGGATTTAGATTTAGAGGAAGAATTAGAATTTCTAGATGAAATTATGGAGGAGAATCAAAAAAATTATCAAATTTGGCATCATAGAAAAGCTATAGTGGAAAAATCTCAAAATTCTTCAAAAGAAAAGCCTATACTAAACCATATTTTTGAAGAAGAGCCAAAAAATTTTCATGCCTGGTGTCATAGAATTTGGGTTGTTAGAAGATTTAATTTGATAGAAAATGAATTTGAATTTATTGATGAGATGCTTAATAAAGTAATTTAACCGATTTATAAATTAAAATGATTGATTAAAAATATTCATAAATTGTTAAAAGATGAGATTTTATTCTAATATGTTGTATTCTTTTAATCTTTTTAGATATTCTATAATTAAATAATTTCAAAAATTAATTTTTAAATATGATAAATATTATAACAAGAAATATTTCAATATTTAGGATTGTAGAAATAATTCAGCTTGGAATTACCGATTCTTTTTATTTACATTTGTTAATGAATCTATTACAAAAGAAATATTTGAAAATGAATTAAAATACACATTAAAAAGAATTCTAGAATGTCCAAATAATGAATCTTCTTATAATTACATAAGAGGTTTATTCCAATTAAAATCCAAAGACGAAAAATCATTTTTGTTTAAATTTTTCGATTTTCCATACTTAAAGGAGCAGCTAGAATCAGTATTTGAAAAGAATCCAAAAGTTTATAATTGTTTGGCTTTAATTTTCGATCTAGAATTGGAAAATAAAAATAAAGAAAAATGTTTTAAAATCATAGAAAATTTGGTTGAAATAGATTATATAAGAAAAAAATATTGGTTATGGAGAAAGCAAAATTTAAATGAAATATAGAAAAGAAAAAATGTTTTATTACAAAAAATTTTATATTCTAAAGATATGAAAATAATTAAATCGTTTATAATTATAATTCTAACATTTAAAATCAAATATTAATAATTAAACAATTTTTTAGAAAAACAAATCTTAAGCTTCTGGATAAATTATGAAGACCTAACAATTTCTCTTAATTTCAAAAATGTATTTTTTATAAAAAATTTAATAAAGTTATAATTAAAAATAAATTTTAATATTCAAATAAAATAAATATAAATGATAACTTATGAAGAAGATGTTGACAATGAAAATATAAATCTTTCCAATCATAGTGAATCAGATGCAATTTTGAATATAAAATCAAATTTATTGAAGCCTCCGGAAAGATTAAAAGTAGGAAACAGATTACTAGAAGATAGTAATAACTTATAAATTTCAATTTTGAGATAAACGAAAATTAAGAATAAAATAATAACTTATTTTTTAAAATTAGTAAAATACGAAAGAGCAAGTGGCTCAGGAGTTTTTGAGGCGCTTCCCAATATTGTGAAATTCGAAGGATTTGAAATAAATAAAAAGCAAACAATAAAGTTATTACTTGTAAATAAATCAAAATTTTCGCAGAGAATAGCTTTGATTCCTCCAACTACTCCTTTTTTTAAAATAAAATTTACGAAAAGGGGTTTAATTGCACCAGGATTAAGTGAAATTATTTATGTAACTTTTATTCCTCAAACATATCAGTAAATTATTTTTCAAATTATAAATATATTAATTAATCATTTGAAGAAAATTAACGATTGCTTTATAGCTTTAACAAATTTTATTTTAATATTTAAAAAACACTAAAAAAGATAAATAACGAAATGATTATATTTATATAAAAAATTAATTATAAAATAGATACTATTACGATTATATTCGAGTCCTCTGCGAAGGGGATAAAATTATGATTCCTATTCATGCTTATCCTAAAATGAATATCCATATGTCTGACTATGTACCTCGGTTCATAGATTTTGGAACTATAGCAATAAACTCAAAAGGCGAAAAAGAAATATTTTTAAGAAATATTATTACTCTTCCTTTCGAATTTGAGTTTATCCCCAAAAAAACATGTGAAGAAATTAAAATTGAACCGCTCTACGGAGAAATAGATGCCATCTCAAATAAATCTATTATTTTTACTTTTTCACCCAAATCCTATGGACTTTTTCTAAGTGAATATGAATTTAGATTATCGGAATTCGAATATAAACCATTTTTAATTACTATTACAGCTAATTGCAATGTATATGAAAAAGTTTTGAATGAGAATATTCTCATTCACATGAAAAAACAGAGGGAAAAAAAAAATAATATTTTGAAAGGCTCTTATTCTGAAGCTGATAATAAAATTGATGATAATTATTCTTCAAATTATAATAATACCAATAATAAAAATAATAATACACGTAATTTAGTAAAGGGATATAGCCTTAAATATATAAATTCTCCACAAACTCGTCAAAGAACTCCTAATTCTAATTTGCATTTTGCTAATTCCCCAAATGAAAATTTCAAAATTGCTCTAAGCAGTGAGAATTCTAATAATAATAATAACATTAAAAATAATTTTAATACATATACAAAAAACAATTCTCATGAAATTATTGAGGAAAATGAAACTGTCATAAAATCCAGTAGAAGGGCTTCAAAATCACAAGTGCCAATAGCAGATGGAAAATCCTCAAGAGAAAAAGAGAATCAGATTTACAACAATAGTAAAGAAAATTATGATGAAATCAATAATCCAAAAAATTATAATGAAATTGAGCAAAATTTAGAAAATCGAGATTCAGTTTCAAATTTCGTCAATACTGCATCTAATACAAAAATTAATAATAATAATATTAATATTAACAACAGTATCATGACTAATACTATGGCCGGAACTTTACAAAAAGAAGGTACATTTACCAAAAAATTTAAAAGTTTTCCTACAAATAAAGAGCGAGAATTTTTAAATTATTACAATCAAATTGAAACAACAATTAAGGATAAGGAAATAAAATACATAAAATTCATCGGAAAAAAATTACTAACAGATGATCAAACAAATAAAATTATTTCTGAGAGAATTAAAGAATTTGAGAATTCTTTAAATCTTAAAAGAAATTTAGATTTAAATAGATTCCTTTTTGAACTTGACAGTGCCAAATGTTGTGTTGATAGGTTAAATCAATATTTTCTAAAGCCAACTTTCAATTTTAACTTCAATGATAAGTTTTTCAAAACAAGAAATTATTTTAAAATTTTTTTAAAATTGATGACGAAATTAGTAATAAGAAAGAGAGCCGAAAAAAATATGGAAAATTTGAAAAAGATGCTAAGTAGGGAGAACATAAGAAATGCAAAAGATTTTTCCGACTATGCTGATAGGGATTGGACAGAGCAACTCACTAAAGATCAGGAAACACAAGAGAGTAAAATGAAAATAAAATTTGTCAAACCACCCATTCTTACAAGATCACCAGTTTACTTATCTTATGATTATAATTTGGAATCTTTAAAGCAAGAAATTACTCATGAAAATAATATTAATTTGGAGGAAATATATGAATATAAGAAATTCGATCCTTCAGATGTAGAAATTGTTGGATATAAAGGTAAAAATTGATTTTTGAATGTATTGAAATTGACTTCAATTATTCAGTTTAATTGAAATTTTTATATTATTAAGTGAAAAAAGAGAAAATGATAATTATCCAAAAAGTCTAATATCTGGATTATTAATATCTTATTAGTTTTCAATTATTATGAAAATTAAATTCATTATATATTTTTCAAAGTTATATATTTACTAAAAAGATTTTTTGAATATTATTTATTAATTTATATTTTACAAAAGATTTTAAATCCACTGGAATTACTTTATATGAAGTCTCAACTGATGACAAAGTCTTGAGATCAGGTGCAGAAAATGAAAATCCTATAAGAGGTGAAAGAGGAGATTCAGAGCAATGCTTTGATAAAATTATTTCTTTGCTAGAAATGCCTAAATCATATAAGAATCATATCGAGACAAAAATCGATACATTATTATTTAACAATCCTTCATTGAAAAAATACTGTCAGTATCCTGAAACCAATGAGACTTCCATAGATTATAATCTACAGCCAAGAGTGATAGACACTTCAGATTATTTAAAAAATGTTTTAAGTGCTGGATTTAATTATCAAAATGATATTTATAATAAACTCCCATTAACTATTTATGAAAACATACAGTTAAGAGAGATAGAAAAAAGTAAGTTTTTCAAAATGATTCTATTATCAGATATATTTCATACCATTACTTTAAATATTCAACTTTAATTAATACAAATATTTATTTTTTATAAAGTATTTTAAAGAAAAAATTTAAATTTTAAATTTTGAGTAAAATTCATATAAAATAGATATTATTTGCGATTCTTCTCTTGATTTTATTCCAAAAAAAATGATATGCGCAGATCCAAAAGAATTATTCATAAAAAACAATGGACATATTGATGAAGATAATTATATTATCGATATTCAGAGAGAAGATGAAGCAAAGATTCAAGAAAGCCTTGAAAAAGAAGATGAAGTAATACAAAAAATAAAGGAACAATACAAAGATGAAGTGGTTGATCCTAAAGATAAAGAAAAATCTAATCTTGAAAATTATTTGCAATCACAAAAGAGAAAGTGGATTTCTACTCTTCCTACTGTTTTGGAATTTTACAACAATGGAATGAGTTATGCCAATAATAAATTTATTTTATAAAGATATCATTTTTAATTTCAATTTATTTATCAAAAATTAACATTCAATATTTAAAATTAAAGTCAAATTTATATCAAAATTATAATTTCAAGCATTTTTAATATTTTATTTTGTAACTTATCCATCAAAAAATTGTTGATGTAAAATAACATAATAAACCTGAATTAAATTGAGTATCTTTAATAATCAGAAAGTATTTAATAATGATTTTAATAATGTTCACTAAAAAGATTCGATTTTTATAGCAAATTATAAACAATTCAAGCAATATTTTGTGAACATTATATAGTTAATGCTTCAAATCAAATTCATTTTTTAATTTTAATTAATTTTCATATAAAATTGTGAAAAAATGGATTCAGACAAAAACAATTTTGCAAACACAAGTCAAATAAGTAACATTTTTTTAAAATTAAAAAGATAAATTTTTTTCTTCAAAGAGAGTTAATCAATATATATTACGATTGAAATTTTCCTCTTTCCTAGTAATAATATTCTCCGCTTTGCAAATCTTGATATGGGCTAAGCTAAAATTTTGGGATATTAACAAACAAAATACAATATTAGTATATTTTTCAAGTTTTATATTGATTGTCATAAATTCAATAAATTTATTAAAATTCATATGTATTCAAATGCTGCTTGACAATAATATAATAAATAAAGTATTAATTATTTTCTATTCTATGCTTATTACTTTTGGCATTAATTTGGTACAAACATTGTTTACATTATTTGATGCATATATAGAATATTTTGAAAGTATTAAAATTTGAATTTTTTTAGTTTTTATTAAATTTTATTTCACTTAATTTTTTGATACTCAAAATCTTTTTAAAGAATTTGAATTGAAATATTTTAATATAGAGTTGACTAAAGATTATGCTATGCTAAAGGGATATGAATTAACATTTCTTTTGATTTTTTCCGTTTTTTTAGTTATTGTAATAAATAATTGTGTTGTGCTTTATTCATTCTTAATGACTTCCAAATTCTATTCATATGGTATTTGGTTTTCTTTAATTAAAATAAATTATATCCTATTTTTAAGAGATTTATTCAAATAATAAATAGTAAAGGTTTCTTCTCATTTTGGATTATTTTCCACTCATCGAAGTTTTGAATCCGAATCAAATGAAGGCCAAAATAATAATAGAACTTCTATAGGAAATTATAAAACTGAAGTTAATTATCAACCATCACTAAAAATAAATTCTAAATACATGAAAATGGAACAAGAAACAAATTATTTAGAGACTTCAAATGAAAAAAACATTGAAAATGACATTGTTTAAAATTCAAACATTATCGTTTATTAATTATTATAAATTTCATCTTTTTTTGAAATAAGGAAATTTAAAATTTTTTCATAATCAAAATTTATATATTTATTCATTTTAATAAAGTTCTATATAAATTGGATTAACATTAACTATTGGTATAAATCTTTTTTCTAACCATGTGATGATTAAGTGATTTTTTTAATATAAAAGAAATTTTTTTCGGCCTATTAATATTTTTAAATTTAATTATTTATCATTTTAAATCTAATTTTGCCCCGAAGCCTTTTATTTCACACTAATCAAAAAATAAATAAAGTTTCATCCAACCGTTAAATTAAGCACATATCTTTAGTTGGGATTTAAGGAGATTTATTTTCTTAAACATATTATTCTTGTAATCATTATAATAAATTAAAATTGCTTTTATACAAATTTATTTATATTAATCAATAATTTTAGTGCCTATTTAAATTTATTTTAAAATAAAATTTGGATGTCAATTGAATAAGCATCAAAATTTAATTGATATTCTAAAAATATGAATTGCATTTTAATTTTTTTCCTATTCTAAATTAAATATTTTTATTAATAGTTGGCTATTAAGGTATTTAGATGATAATTTTTTCATCTTTAGATAAAATTCCAAAAATCATACTAATAATGTTAGTAAATCTCCAAAAACATTTGATTCTTCAATCACATTTATATTTAATATGTCAAATATATTTCTTTATTAACTCTCTTGATTTATTTCATGAAAATTATTTCTAGTATAAAAAAGAAATAAAAAATATTTTTAAAGAATTATCACAAAGTTTCAAATAAGATCTATAATATTCTTAATATTCTCATAAAGGCTAAAGCCAAGGGCATTGCCTAGAATAATTTTTGAAATACCAGGACAATAACCTTTATAAAATCCTTTAAATCCTTCGGTTTTTATTGTACATTTTGCAAGTTTAATTAATCCAATTTTCTTATTTTCTCTTATTAGATCTGTAAAATACATATTTTGATAAGGTTTCTTCAAAAATATAGTTCCCATTATTATCCGGCTTTGAATCGTCTGTAAAGGATATAATATTGTGGAACTAAACATTGCCGAAAGACCTCCAATAAGCATTAGCATTGGCGTTGTAAGCAGCTTGGCATTATCAGAACAATTAGATCCAGAAAAAAGCCTTTTAAGTGTTTCATAAGCTGTCAAATTAAGACCACAATTTGGAACAGCGGAACTTAAACTTGCTTGAATTCCTCTATAAAAAATCCTAAAACCTCCTTCCTGATAAAGTTTAATTGCAGTGTCATTTATTCCATTATATGTGCTGTTGGAAGAAGCAGAAATTCGCGTTTTAATAACATCCAATGGAAATACGCAAATAGTAGCGCATATTCCAGATAATCCTCCACTAACTAATAATTTTAGAGTCGGACTGAAAGTTAGAATTTTAAATTTATTTTCTTTTTCCTTTTTATTAAAATAAACTTTTGATTTTTCGAAAACATATAATTTAATCGCTGAATCAGGTGTACATTTTATAAGATTTACTAAATTCCCTCTAAAAAGGCCAAATAAGCCTTCGTTTAGATACACTTGTTTAAGTCCATTGAATATATTAGGCGGCTTTAGTCCTTTTCCTGCATAATTTACTTGATAAAGAATTTTTAGACGCTCTAAAGGTGCTGTGATTACACGTGATATCAAACCTGAAAGAGCTCCAGCAATAAAATGTTTGTATTGATGTGATTTTTCTTTTTGGAGTTTTTCTTTGAATTGATTATTATTCGCATCAGATACATTTTTAAAATTAGGATCTTCTACGTAACTTTTATACTTTTTTTTCTTTGATTTAATTTCTAATTTACTAGAAATATTAGCATTATTTATCTTTTTTTGAGAATCTGATACTGGAATATTATCTTGAAAAATCTTTTGATTATAGTTTTCTACAATGTTGTTTTCATCTAAAGTATTAATTATGTTATTTTCTTTAATATTTTTATCTTGATAATAATACATTGGTTGATTGTTGATATTTGATTCTTTTTTAGTCTTAAAATTGTTTGTTGAGTAAATAGTTTCTTTCAATTCAACCTTTTTAAGGTTTATGTCATTCCGATATTCTAATATTCTTAAAATATTATTGTCTTCTTCAGATAAAATTCCTGAATTTTTTTGCCATTCGTCAAATATTAAATTTGGATCATCATTTAGATTAATTATATTATTTTTTATTATTTGAATATCTGAAATTTTGATAGGAGTTTCTTCGGCTATAGAAGCTATTAAGATAGAGGTTTTCAAAAGAACAATTGGAAACTGCTCAAAAAATTTTGATTGAGATAGCAATTCTAAGAATTCTTCTATTGAGATAAATCTAATTGAATCATCTAATTTAATTTTTTTTTCTTTTTCATTCGTAAAATAAGACATCATGAAAAACTTCGAATAATCATTTGATTTTAAATATAATTTTTTATTAAAAAATAGCAATGAATATTCATCAATAAGATTATCAGGAAAATTTAACTCTTTTAAAAATTTCTTTGTTAAATCTAAAGTTAAAAAACAATTTTTGTTATATAAATATCCATCTTCTTCTTCTGTACAAAGAATTTCATTTTTTGGATAACTTTTTATTTTATCGAATTCTGCCATGAATTAGCACTTACGATAATCAAAAAATTTAAATTTTTATTTTATTAATTACTTTAATAAACATAAAATATCTATTTCTGAATTGATGATTGGATAAAATTATCTATATTAAAAATTTATAAATTTAAATTTGGGGATTGA
>Ga0194116_10007400_pt1 | contig 11373 bp, 9 predicted proteins | sample TA2MahsurfametaG_4_FD_148617 | JGI IMG/M metagenome (GOLD analysis project Ga0194116, IMG submission 148617) | Freshwater microbial communities from Lake Tanganyika, Tanzania - TA2015008 Mahale S9 surface | ecosystem: Environmental > Aquatic > Freshwater > Lake | place: Tanzania: Lake Tanganyika... | reverse complement strand
GAATTGGGGATTGGGGATTGGGGATTGGGGATTGGCCCCAATCCCCAATCCCCAATCCCCAATCCCCAATCCCCAATCCCCAACATATTTAATTTTTATATTTATTAATCTACTTTATTTATAACACCTGGTTATTTTTAATTGGAATTTTAATAATTAATATCTGGTTATTTTTAATTGGAATTTTAAAAATATCTGGTTATTTTTAGTATTACTGTAGATTTTTTTTTAAATAAATTTCATTTAAAATTAAAAAATTTTGTTTGTAATAAATTAATTTAATATATTATAATTTTTGAAAGTGAAGGAAATATGAAAACTCTAAAATTTCATAGTAAAATCAACCATAGTTTTAATTTAAATCTTATTCTTTATAGTTTGTTCTTTTTCTTCTTACTCAACATCCATGATAATGCATTAATAAAGATAAACAATTATTTTATAGTAAAATCAGAGTTATTAAATTCGAAAACTTTCTATAATAATAAATTTTCAAATTTTAAAAATCACTTGAAAATTAATCTTGTCGAGAATTGTGAGGAATTGTTAACTTGTGATGCATGTTTAAAAAATAGTGATCGCTGTGGATGGTGTTATTCAGATGGTTTATGCAAATCAGGGAATAAAATTGGCGCTAGTTCATCATTCAATTTTTGTTCATTCGAAAATTGGGAAACTCAAAAATGTGAATCAAGGAAATGTGATAGCTATAAGAACCAACTTTCATGTATAACTGATGAAAATTGCTTTTGGTGTGAAAACTATAAAGATATAGAAAATCAGAATAATAATAAATTTGTAAGTGGTTTATGTGAGGATAATATATATAAATTTTCTAAAAAATGCAAAAATATTTACGATATAAATCAATATTTCAAAAATCCAAAATTTTATAAAAATAAAAATAGTAATGACATGCTCAGTGAGGAGTTAAAGCAATTATCAACATTAGAAATGTACACTTCTATCAAAAATAAAAATGGAAAAATTCAAAATTCAAAAGAAGATTTAATAATTGATACTATTATTGAAAATGTTAATTATGATAAACTTAACAATCATTATAAAAAATTTTCTAAATACGAAAAGTTTTTGAATAACTTGAGAAATTTTATGAAATCAAATTCAATTAATAAACTTCCTATTTACAATTCTATTACTAATCCTGCAGGAATATTTGATTTTCAAAATTCCAAATTAAGAAAAAATAATCTTTTACAAACCTCTAAAAATGTAAAAGTTTCTGATTCTTATAAAGAAACAAATTCTTTAAAATACATGAATTTAACCTTTTATGATATATTATCTAAACACTCAAAAAATGAAATTGCAGAGATTTCCAAAAAAATTGCAGTAGAGCAATTAAAGGGAATGTTTAAATTCTATAAAAATGATCCTCTAATAAAAAAATTGGAAAAAAAATTTAATTTAAAAGAATATAAAATATTAGAGAAAATTGCATCTGAGAAATGGGTAGAATTTTTAGAAAGCAAAAACATTAAATTGAATGAAGTAAGGACTATTATAGGCTATTACAAAGATGATGCAGATTCTGCAGAAGAGATAAAAAAAAATTTCGAAAAAGTAATAGAAATTACTATTAATTTAAAATTCTAAATAAATTTTAGTATTTTATAATGAAAATTTAAAAAAATTTTATTTTAAATATTTTATGATAATTGCAAATATAGATTATCATTAAATTAAAATCTTTTCTTATAAGCTTAGTGATAGAAGAATTATTTATTAAATTAAAGTATATTCAATTTTTTAGCATCAAAAATTATCACTTTTATACACATTGAAAATAAATTCTGATAAAATAGATAATCTGAAAAAATTCAACACGGAAAATTGGAATAAAATTCCAGGTTCTTCTTTAGGTTTCAATGCATATTTCAATTCAATATTATTGATATTTCAAAAAATTCGTTTTGTTGGAAAAGGATTATTTTTTGAATCATTACCAATTTGGAATGAAGAAGGAATCAAAAGTTTGATGAGTACCAATAGAAAAACTTTATCGAAATTAGATATAAATAATTTTGTTGCGAGAAAAGTTAATAAAGGAGAAAATGAATTCTACAATGCTTACAAATCAGATTTTGTTGTTATAAATTCAGAAGAAAACAGTATTGTTAATTATGTTATGGAATTCCCTTATGTAAATAATTTGAAAATTTTTAGAGAAAAATTTGATCCGAATTTTCCTGATGAAATCATTTTCAAAAACATATTAAATTATAATTTGAAAGTCGACATACCTCATAGTACTACTTTAGACGAAAATTTACTTCGACAAAATTATATATTAATTTACAAACTTTCTTCAAATTATATAGAGAAAAATACTTTCATGAAGCTTAGTATAAAAAATAAAGCAAACGGAGAAAAAATTCATGAAACCGCTTCATCTCATTATATTCATTTACCTTTTTATTCTGAATACAAAAATATATTCGGGCTAACGTCATTAAATTTACCAAAAGGAGATTTTGAAATATCTGCAATTTTTAAATACTTTTTACAAGAGTTTAATTTAGAAAAAATTAATAATCAACAAAATAATAAGGAATTTTACATATATAATAATACCAAAACAATATATAATATTACAAGCTTTAATAATAATCTTAAAAAACAATTTGAAATTGATAACAAAAAGGTTGATAAGAAAAATAAGAATACAAATAAATCATCCAAAAAGAATGAGATGATTGAAACTTCAAAAATTAAAAAAAATTTAGAAAATATGGACAAAGGAAATGTTCCTGTAATATCAGAAGCACAAGAGCACATTGTAAAAGTACCTTCCTCTGAAGATAAAAAAATTCACAAACATAAAAAGAAGCACAAAAAAAAACAAAAAAAATATAAAAATAAGACGAAATTGATTTCAAGGAAGGAAGAAATTTTAGAAAAAGAATATGATAATTATTATTATGATAGGAGAATGGGGAAAAATGTTGATGATGAAAAAAAAATTAGAAAAACAAATTTTAGTAAAATATTTAAAAATTATTTCTACAAATTGATTACTTAAAATTAGGTTTAAACATTTATATTTATTTTAATAACAATTATTTTATTCAGGAAAAAATAATGAAGATGTGAATCTTACAAGATTTGATATTAAGGATACAGATATACTGGATTCTGATAAATTAGACAAAGAATTTTTAATTAATAAAATAAAAGAGCTTTCATTCAAACTAGAAATTGCAGAAAAGGATATTTATAACTCGAAAGTTAAACAGAATAACCATACATATTCAATCAACAGAAATAAAAACCCGAATTATATTTTTTTCAATGAAAGTTTTATTCAAAATTTAGAAATAATTACAAATAACTCTGTTAATTTTAATAAGTCTTTAAATCATGAGGAAAATAAAAACCTGGATATAAATGATGAAAAACTCCACAACAAAATCCAAAAGCAAAGATTAGAAGATGATGAAAATTTGAATGAAGCAAATAAAACAAAATCCAAAAAAAAAAAAAAACATAAAAAAAATAAACATAAAAAGGGTAACAATTCAACTAATACAAATAATCAATTTATCACTGAAATTAATCATGCCTCAAATAAAACTAAAAACAAACCTAAAAATGATAGTAATGCAAACAGTAATGTAAGCAAAAATTTGAATAAAACTTTTAATAAAGACTCTAATATAAATAATACAAAAAGCAAGGGGAAAAAAAAAAAAAAAAAATCAAAAAAAAAAAAAAAAAATAAAAAAAAAAAAAAAAAATTTATAAAAAAAAAAAAAAAAAAATAATAAAGAAAAAAAAAATTAAAAAAAAAATTAAAAAAAAAATATTAAAAAAAAAAAAAAAAAAAAAAAAAAAAAAAAAAAAGGAAAAAAAAAAAAAAAAAATTCCAAGAAAAAGAAAAATACTCAAAAAGAAAAAAAAGAGTTTTTAGAAAAAATGAATAAAAATAAAGAAACAAAAATTAATAATAAAAATATTTCAAAAAATTTATTTTCCCAAATAAATGATAAAAAAAAAGATATATTGAAAGACCTTAAACATGCTTTGAATAATTCGAATGAACAAGAAAATTATCATAAAAAGCTTGAATTCTTTGAATTAAATTTAATTCAGTTACCAATATCAACCACAATTTTTAATAAAATCTATAAAAATATTCTATATTTTCAAGGGAATAAAGAATTTAACGAAATTCCGACTTTATATTTTAATTTAAAATTAAATAAAGAAAAAAATGTTTTAATATACATTAATATTATCCTTACATTGGATTATATTGCAGACTTCGAATTCAGATTGCATATAAATGGAAGGAATGAATGTAATAATGCAATTATTTCCAAATCAAAACATATTATAAATGAAAATTCTATATACATTCAAAAGTTTCCTACTGGAGATTATAAATTTGAAATTTTATACAATACTAATAAACAAGGAGCCGTCAATTTATCCTTAAATGAATGGGATGTTTTTTCTTTAACTGTTATTGAATTTGATATTTAAAATATATATGATATCTCTATTATTGCAAATTTTGAAATAATAATAAAATTTTCTTGATTGTTATATTATTTTAAAGGAATTTTTCTTTATTAAATTTCTAATTTGTATTTTCTTTATTTATTAAAAATATTAAAAATTAAGTCATTGGTTTTCAAATTAAGCAGTGATTTTTTTAATATTATTTATATTTATTTCAAATAATTCAAATTTTATATATGATATTCTCAAATAATACAAATTTAAAAAATTTAAAACATTTTAAAAATTTTGTATAATTATTTATTGATGCCTTTGAAATTTTTTTTTGGAGAAATGCATAATAATATAAATTATAAATTTAATAAAATTTCAATTATAGATAAATTTTTTTTATATTTAAGTAAAAATAATTGAAACATATAATGAAATATATTATTAAATTATTGATCTTCCTATTTATTATATTTATAAATCTGTTTTTGATTCAAAACAAACAAAAATATAATTCTATCGATAAAACAATATCAGACAATAATGATCTTAAGAAAATATTGTCAATCAAACAAAATAATTTCCTTCAAAATATTACTATTGATTCTAAAGACAATACAGTTTCGAAAATTCAATCATCTCAACTTTCTGAAGACTTACAAAAAATGATAAATTTAAATAATATCGATAATTATAATCGAAATTTTTTTTTCCAAATTGACAACTCAACAAAATTAGAATATCTTAAAAATAAAATTATGGCTCATCGTGGCCTTTTTGGATATTTTCCTGAACACTCCATAAAAGGATTTGAGTTAGCATACTATATGGGTGCAGACTATCTTGAGACTGATATAAATTTAACTAAAGATGGGAAAATGATAATTTTTCATGATCCAATTCTTGATACAGTTACTAACATAGCTGAGTTTCCACAATATCTTAAAAGAAAAAAAACAAAATATATTGATGGTATTTTATATGAAAATAGTTATTTCATTACTGATTTTACTTACGAAGAAATTTCCCAATTTTATTTAACTCAAAGATTTAAAAATAGACCACAAATATATAATAAGGAATTTAAAATATTACTTATGGAGGATTTGATTCGAATGGTGATAAAACTAAATGTCATACACAACAAGAAAACTGGTATTTATATAGAACCAAAATATCCTCAGTTTTTTAAGGAAGAGTTAAATTTAAATATTAGTGAAGAACTTATTCAAATTTTAACTCTTTATAATCTCACAGATGTATATCACAAAAAGACTGATTATGAAAAATGTCCAATTGTTATCCAGGCATTTGAATTAGAGACTTTGAAATTTTTTAGAGAAAAAGCAAGCTTGCCTCAAATTTCCTTAATGAGTTGGAGATTTTTTTATAACTATAAAGAAATAGCTAAATTTGCTGATGGTATTGGTCCTGATATAAATTATATTTTATATGAAAGAATTGATGATTTACTAATTGCAAATAAAACTTCCTTTAGAAATAAAGATGATTATATTGCAAATGTTGTTGGGAAAGTATTTGAAGATGAATTAGATGTATTGGGAAATCTTATTTTACCATCGAAGAATAATTTATTTTTGGAATATGCAAAAAAATTGAATTTAATTGTTCACCCTTATAATATGAACAATGATAATCCCAAATTCAGTTTAAGACCGGAAATACAATATTGTAAGATGAAGAAATTAGGAGTTGATGGATTCTTCGCTGATTTTTGTGACACTGCTATTTTATCGCTAAAAAATGCAGAAAGTCTTTGTTCTGAATTTTAATTGGAAAGAAAATTACAATTGAATTTTCATAAACAATTTTATTTGTTAATGATTTATTTAGAGTTAAAATTTATTAAGGCTTATAAATGAAAATTAATTAATTCAAATATTTGATAATTGTATTAATAATTTTAAAAAGGAGTTTCATTATTAATTTATTTCCTTTGTATATATTCCCTTTTAGTTCATTTATTATATTTAAAGGAGATTATCAATATTTTAGAAATGAAAAATAAAAAAATAATTATTTATAAATTTAATAAATATCTAAAAATTTTATTTTAAAACATGGACTTCGATTTACTTAATCCAGACCCAAGAGATGAAGCAGTTAAACATAAATTAAAAAAATTAGTACAAAAACCCAATTCTTATTTCCTTGATATAAAATGTGTTCAATGCAATGAGCTAGTCCACACATTTTCCCATGCACAATGTGTTATAAAATGCAAAAAGTAAATTTTTTATTTTGAAATTTTTTATTTTAGATGCAATCAAATTCTTGCAACTCCTACTGGAGGAAAATTAGATTTAAAAATTGGTGTACATGTTAGAAGAAAGGCTGAATAAACAAAGAGATTATGAATTTTCCAAAAGAAATTTTTTAAATATTTTTTGTATTCATAATTATAAGAAAAATTAAGAAATATAATAATAGAAAAACTTTCCTATTAAAAATTAAAATATATTGAATCAATCATGTTCATTTTTTAATTTTCTTTTCATTAAGAAAATTAATTATAATTAAATAAAATTTTTGAATAGCTTTTTGTTTATAATGATATATAAAAAAGTTTTATTCATGGTCATTAATATATGTGCTATTTTTAAATAATTAATAAAATTTTCTTTGTTTTATTTAAACAAGTATAATCTGAAAAGATAACTTCAGATACCAAATTACATAATAATTTTACATTGTATGTGTTCAAGAAAGCTTTCTTTAAATTCTAAAAATAATGTTATAAAATCTTTATAACATTGCTATAAAATTAAATTTATTATAAAATTACTTTAGAAAATGAATCAATTGAAAAAGAATTTAATTGAAGATTTTAGTTATCAAAATCCTAAAGTAAAAAATTTATAAGAACATATTAATTCTTTTTTAAATTTAATAATGATAGAATAATATTGAGTCTTCTTATCAACAAATAGATTTATCTGAGGATAAAAATAATGATTCTAATAAAAGGAATTTGAATGAATTTAAAAATTCTAATAAAGTTAATTTACAGAAGCCATCTGATTTCAATACTCTAAATGAGAGTATATGTAGTTCTTTAGTAATTAATATAATTTAATAATTTTTTCTTTAAAAAATAAGAAAAGAGAGCTCATTAGAATTTGGTATAAGATTGAATATGTTATTGTTCCAAGGTGTTCAGCTAATCATGAAAAAAATTTAAGGAATTGTATATAATAAATGATTAATATTTTTTAGGGGATTTATGGGGACCATTACTTTTTACTATGCTTCTGAGTTAGTAAATTAACAACTTTTAAAAAATTTTAAATTTCTCATTTGAAATTATTATGTAATGTGAAAGATTGAAAAACATTTAGCTTTATTTCGAAAGAGAATAATTTCCAACAAATGAGTCAAACTTTTATAATGATTTTTGTTATTATGTGGTTAGGTGGATCAATTATAACAGTAAACTCAATCATGTTAGGTTCTCATGTGTAATTTTTCAAGTTTTTTTAAAAATTTACATAAATCTTTGATGAAAATCTTTATTAATCTAACTATAGTTCTCTTTTCCAAACACTTTGTGTATTAGGATACTGCTTAATTCCACAACTAATCTCGTCAATAGTTATAGCATATTTACAAGAATATCTAAATTTTACCATATTAATAGCTATGACAGCAGGAACGTTTGTTTGGTCTTCGTTAGGTAATTACATTTTTCTTTATGGATAGCTTCAATTGCTTTTATGGGTGATATAGTAGGACAAGATAAAAAGACATTAGCTGCCTATCCAGTTTATCTATTCTATTTTTCTTTTTCTTGTATACTTTTATTGTAGTCATTCACAAATTTTAGTAAAGATAACTATAATTAAGTTGATTTTAGTAATATTCTATTAAAAAAATTATATATTTAGTAATTAAAAAATTTGGTTTCTCAAATTTAATTTTAATAGAAATAATTTAAAATAATCTAATAATTATTAACAATTAATCAATTAACAAAGAATATAAAATTAAGTAAAAATTCAATTGAGGGTTTAACTTGGGATGTTATATACTATATATATTATTTAATATCAACAAATAGTATTATATTTTCAGAAAAGTATGGAAATCAATGAAATAACATTTACTGAAAAAATAAAAAAATCTAGTTCGTATGTATATCAAAATGCAACAAATGTATTAATAAATAGAGAAAATTTAATAAAATTCGTCAATAATCTGGATAAACATTATTTTCAAAAAGATGAATTTTTAAATTATTTTAATAATCATTTATGTAATATTTCAGATCATAATCTAATTAAATATGAGGAACTAATTGCTTATGTATGCGTAGTTGACTCTTTAAATTTTTGTTTTTGGCCTTTAGAAAAAGAGTACAATGATGAAAATAATAATAAAATTAATTTTGAATATGATGACTATGTTTCAAATCTCAATAATCTTTTTTTAAATGAAAGAAGATTTTTTTTACCTGAAAATTTAAAAAACTTAAATATATTAGAATTGAAAGAAAAAGTTTTTTCAAACTTGAATTTTCCTTTATTAGAAGAAAGGACCAGAAGTTTGAATGAGTTGGGGAAATTTATATTAAATAAATATAAAGGACATTTTTGTGATTTTGTTAAAGAAAACGATTTCGATTGTGAAAAAGTATTTATATTGATTTAGATATGTTATCTTATTTCTTTTCATTAAAATTAAATTATTATTCATTTAAGATTGCAGAAGGGATTGCAGAGGGAGTAACGACTTTTAGAGATGAAACATTATTTAAAGGAAAACAAATATTTATTTATAAAAGGGCGCAAATTTTGGCCGCAGATTTATCTACAGCCATAAAATGCTTTAAAAATCAAGATAAAACATTACTTAAAAATGTTGAAAAGCTAACAATGTTTGCAGATTACCGAATCCCACAAATCCTTAGACATTATGGAATCATTGATTATGAAGCAAATCTTAAAAATAAAATTGATTCAAAAATTGAATTGGAACCTAATTCAACACAAGAAGTACATAAAAATATAATAAATAATTTAATTTGCTTAAAATTTGATATTGTTTGAAAAAATTATTGATTAAAATAATTTAGATTGAAATTAGATGTGCGACGATTCATTGTGTAGAGTTATTAAAAGAGCTTTTACTGGAGTTAAAAAATTTAATTGTTACAAGTGTAGATATAGACTATACTTTTTGGAATTTAGGTGAATTGGTAAGATATAATATCGAACCACATCATAGAGTTACAACTATATTTTATTAGCAATATCCTGTTAAAAATTGAATTATATTTAAATTAAAGTCTTTTTGGGCATATTAATCATTATAAGATTAACCATAGAGAATCTTTTGTATAAATATTTTCCTTTTCTTAATAAGTATTTTTTAAAATTATTAAAAAGTGAATGCCTAGCAAGGACATTTTAAAAATCTAATAAAATGAAATTGATATTTAGTGTGCTTAAAATTAATTAAAATTTTTTTTAAAAAAAGAAAGCTTTCTTTGTGTAATAATTAAAGAAAAAGAGAATATATATCATATTTATAGATTTAATTAATTTTTTCATAATAAAAATTTATCAAACAAATGAACCGATTGTTAAATTTATCATTCTTTTTTACCAAATTTTTCCATAAATTGCATATTATATTTCATTAATTCTTCATTTTGTTTCTTTAAATCTTTTACCAAATCCAAAGCTTCCTTGAGTTTATTATCAGCATTTCTATTTAAAATTTTATTCAACGAGAATTTTATTGAATTTATTATGAAAAATGCTAAACAAATATATGCAAAAATTTTCAAAAATAATCTTTTAGTTCCTTGCTTCATCAATCTATACATACTACTCGGCCTGAGAAAATTTTTCTTTTGATATAATTTTTTACTATGTCTTTTAAATTCTTCAAAATTAAACTTACTTACCGTTTTGTCTTTTTCAAGTCTTTTAAATTTTGAAATGAACTCATCAAAATAATTCCTCACATAATATACTTTCTGCATTGTTCTTGGTAATTTTAAAAATCTATTAACTTTAGATATTTGATGGGATTGCAACATAAATCTAACTGTTGAAATTGTAGAAGGAATTACTTTTGAGAAAAACCCGTTTTTATTTTTATAATATTTTTCAATTTTTGTTGAAAGTTCCTTATTATATTTTATAAAATCACTATTTATATTCTTGTCTTTGTATTTCTCCATATATGTATATATCTTTTTGTTTAAAATTACTAAGATTTTATATATTAAATTTGAGACTTTAATTGCAAAGTTAATTGTATTGTTTACAATCATCCCATATGATTCTGGTTTTAAAATAGCTTTGGTAATTTTAAATAAATCAACTTTATCAAATGTTATTTTTTTCACTAAATTATTAAATTTATCTACAATAACAATTGTTGTTTTCTTTATTATATCTAAAGTGTTTTTCATTCCTTCTTTTTTGTTTTCTAAAGACGTTTCGCTTTGATTATAAATGATTTGTCTGAAATTTCCTGGCGTTATTGCTTTTACAAATTTGTCTAAATTCTCTTGCATTGTATTTTTAATCTTAAAAGTCCAATAATATGGATTAGATTTAATAAAGAATGGGGGAGAACGAATTTTTTTAGGATCATTTCCCATTTCTTTTTCATGTTTTACATAGGAATTAAATTCTGTTTTGAGATTTGTAACTTTTATTTTCGTATTTTTTATTCCCTTAATAAACTTGTTAAAATACAGAGACATTTTTTAAATCACCTTTTATAATAGAATGTTAATTAATAAAATTTTTACAATTAATCTATATATTTTATTGAAATTCCTTTTAAATTATAATTATATTTTTAAAATATGATAAAATTTTAAAAGTTTTTAAATCGAATTTATTTTATTTTAAGAAAATT
>Ga0194116_10007397_pt1 | contig 11373 bp, 9 predicted proteins | sample TA2MahsurfametaG_4_FD_148617 | JGI IMG/M metagenome (GOLD analysis project Ga0194116, IMG submission 148617) | Freshwater microbial communities from Lake Tanganyika, Tanzania - TA2015008 Mahale S9 surface | ecosystem: Environmental > Aquatic > Freshwater > Lake | place: Tanzania: Lake Tanganyika... | reverse complement strand
GAAGCTATGTTTGATTGGTTCTACGTGACGGATTATGATGCAACAGGCGTAGTTGACTTAGTTCAACAATTGAGTTTTTATCCCAATCCTGTCGAGGAACTTTTAACTGTAGAAAATCTTGATCTTGACTTTCCAATTGAAATCACAAATGCGATGGGACAAAAAGTTTTTCAGGGGCAGGTCAAACAATCGCTTGAACAAATTAATTGTGCACAGTTGATACCAGGAATTTACATGCTTAAAAATGGTATAAATACGTTTAAATTTTTGAAGTTGTAGAGAAATACAATAAACTCTCGAACCTATTGCTTAATTTTGTCGTATAGATTTGTTATGTCACTTCAAATTTCTGTTGTAATTCCGCTTTTTAATGAATCTGAATCTTTGCCAGAGTTGCACGATTGGATTGTAGGGGTGATGGAAGTAAACGAATTTTCCTATGAAATTTTGTTTATTGATGATGGCAGTAAAGATTCTTCGTGGGAAACCATTGAATCAATAAGTAAAAAAAATTCATCTGTAAGAGGAATAAAATTTCAACGAAACTATGGAAAATCTGCAGCGCTTCAAAAAGGTTTTGAGATGGCGCAAGGCGATGTAGTTATAACAATGGATGCCGACCTTCAGGATTCACCGGATGAACTTCCTGGACTTTATAAAATGATCATTGAAGAAGATTTTGATGTAGTCTCGGGCTGGAAAAAAAAACGTCATGATCCATTATCTAAAACAATTCCTACTAAACTATATAATTGGGCAGCTAGAATGATTACAGGTATCTATTTACATGATTTTAATTGTGGATTGAAAGCCTATAAAAATACAGTTGTAAAAAGTATCGAATTATATGGTGATATGCATCGCTATATACCTGCCTTGGCAAAGTATGCTGGTTTTCATAAAATTGGAGAAAAAGTTGTTCAACACCAGGCGCGCAAATATGGAATCACTAAATTCGGGCTTAATCGATTTTTAAATGGGCCGTTGGATTTAATAACAGTTGCTTTTATGGGTAAATTCGGGAAAAAACCGATGCATTTTTTTGGCGCTATGGGCACATTCATGTTTTTTATCGGTTTTATTCTTGTTTTTTATTTGGGAGTGGATAAATTATTCATTAATAAAAGTGCTCGACTAATTTCTGAAAGAACCGAATTCTATATTGCTTTAATTTCAATGGTTATAGGAGTTCAATTTTTCATGACCGGTTTTATTTCCGAGCTTATTGGTCGCAATTCATCTACTCGCAATCACTACCTCATAGAAAAAGAAATTTAATGGTTACTAAATGGAAGATTGATTCTTCATGGAGTCTTTTTTTGGACAGAGATGGAGTTATCAACGAACGAATACAGAACGGTTATGTGCTAGACTATAAGGATTTTTCCTTTACAACTGGCAGTCTCGCTGCAATCAAGAAATTTTCAAGCGTTTTCTCTCATATTTTTATAGTTACAAACCAACAATGTGTTTCAAAAAAACTTATTTCAATTGACGAACTAAATGAAATTCATCGTAACATGTTGAAGGAAATCGAGTTAAATAATGGAAAAATTACAGAAATTTTTTCCGCTATAGAACGTAAAAATAAAAATCCACATAGGAGGAAACCAAATACGAAAATGGGACAAGAGGCGAAAGAAAAATATCCGTTAATTGATTTTTCAAAATCCATAATGGTTGGTGATACCGACTCTGATATTGAATTTGGTAAGAAGCTTGGTATGAAAACTGTACGTATTATTTCAGAAGATGAGGAAACCTTAAATTCTGATTTACGGATTTCAAATTTACTTGAATTAGCTAATTTGTTAAACTAAAAAAATATGCGTTTATTTTTCGGTTTTGTTCTACTTACTTTCATAACAAACGCTCAAAACTATAATCAAACTGATTCCAAAGGTTTTAAACAAGGGGCTTGGAGAAAATTTTATGCAAATGGCCGATTAGAATTTGAGGGGAATTTTCAGGATGGAAAACCAAATGGAATTTTTCGTCATTATTACGAGAACGGTTCCAAAAAGGCCTTAATCGATCATAACCCAAACACAGGAAGGTCTCTTGCTAATTTTTTCCATACAAATGGTCAGCTTATGAGCGGTGGAATTTACCGAAATCAATTGAAAGACTCCACATGGATTAATTTTACAGAAAGTGGGCTTGTAAGTGAAATAACAAATTATTTGAATAATGAATTTCATGGTTCGTCTACAAAATTTTACACAAGTGGTCTTGACGGGTCAACCGAGAGAATCCCATTTATTAAAGCAAATTATAACAATGGGAAATTAGATGGTGAATACATTGAATTATTTATGGACGGAAGAAAAAAATTATACTCTTTTTATGTTGACGGTAAATTACAAGGTATTTCAATTGAATATTACAGAAATGGAAATAAAAGTACTCTGTTTCGGTATAAAAATGGATTAAAAAACGGCTACGCTTCAGGGTATGATGAAAATGGAAAGGAAGTAACTACAATTTATTACTACAAAGGAAGATTACTTGAAGGAAAAGAACTTGAAAAACATTTAAATTATTGTAAATCGAAAGGAATTGACCCGAACGAATAAATATGTATATTTGTTTATGAGGATAAAAAATAGTGATCTTCCTTATTATCTTCCATTAATTTTATTTTTCAATTTTATACAATTATTCTCTAAAAAGAAGAATAAATTCAAACGTAAAGTTCACAGAATATGTAATGAGTTATTAAGGGTTATTTTTAATGCGTATTTCCTTTTGAAAAAAACAAAATTTCAAACCCAATAAATTTGGTATTAATCAAAGAATGAAAATCTCAATTTTTTCTGCTTTTCCTCCTTTTCGTGGTGGTATTTCTCAATTTAGTACCAAACTAAGTGAGTCCCTTGAAAAGAAACATGAGTTATCTTTAATTACATTTAAAAAACAATATCCGAACATACTTTTTCCAGGAAAAACTCAGTACGACTATCTTCAAAATAATAATCTCAAGTCAAAAATAAATAGACTAGTAAGTACTTTTTCAATCCTTAGCTATTTTAAAACAATATCATTTATAGAAAAAGAAAAACCTTCTGTTTTTTTGACAAATTATTGGATGACAATTTTTGCTCCTTTTATGGGGTTCGTAGCACGAAAACTTCCCAAAGAAATTTTAAAAATTGTCATTGTTCACAATCTTACCCCGCATGAAAAACGTTTTTTTGACAAAGCATGTAATTCATATCTCCTAAAATCTTACGACGGCTTTGTTGCTCTATCCGATTATGTATATAATGACTTGAAGAAGTATGTTGACGAGAAAAAAATAATTCACATACCACACCCTACGTATGATCAATATGGAAAAAAAGTTAATCGAGAAAAAGCGTGTGAAAAATTATCGATTGATGCTTCTAAACATACATTCTTATTTTTCGGTATAATTCGTAAATACAAAGGATTAGACTTATTAATCCAAGCTTTTGATAGGCTCGATGATTCATTTCAATTGATTATTGCAGGGGAGGTATATGGCAAAGATGATGAAATTGTAAGATTAATTAATAATAACAAGAATAAAGATCGCATTCTTTTTCACAATCAATTTATTCCAGACGATGAAATTTCAACTTATTTTTCGGCATCAAATTACTTGGTTCTCCCCTATCGTTCCGGAACACAAAGTGGTGTCCTAGCAATTGCAAATCATTTCAACCTTCCGATAATTGCAACGGATATAGGTGGTTTAGCCGAAGTTTTAAATTTCAATACTGACCTTATTATTGAATTTCCTCAAATAACGGCAATAGAACAAACATTGATTTTGAGTAAAGAAAAGTCTACGGGTTTTTCAAAAAATGAATTTGTGGCGTCTAAATCCACAACATGGGATTCTTTTTCATCTAAATTGGAGGAATTCGCATTATCACTCAAGAAATAATTTTTTAAAGTTGAATTAATCTCTTTTTTTATTGATTTTCACGTTCCAATAACCTATCTTTGCGCCCCTAAATGACTTAAAATAATTATTAGATATGCGGAATAAAGGTTTTTTTTGGTTTATAACGATTTTATTAACGGCAGTTTGTATTTATCAATTATCTTTTACTTGGGTTGCAAATAGTGAGGAGACTCGTGCTGATAAGGAGGCACAACGCAAGGTAATGGAGTTAAAGACTGAAGCAGCTAAAACAGGAAATAAAGCAACTCTTCCAAATAATACTGTTGTTGATTTTACTAATCCCGAGGCTGAAGAAATTGCAAAGGCAGCATTTATAAACGAAATTTTAAAAAATAAATCCGAAAAGGAAGTGTATCCAGTTTTAGGATCTACCTTCTCTGAGGTGAAAAAAAGAAGTTTGGCATTTGGTCTTGACCTCGTTGGCGGGATGAGTGTAACCTTGGAAATTTCAATTCCCGATCTTCTAAAAAATTACGCCAGAAACCCGCGTGATTTAAAATTTAAAAAAGTTTTCACTGCTGCAATGGATCGTTACAAAAAGGGTGGTGATTTTATAACAATCTTTATCGATGAGAATAAAAAGAAAAACAAAGATTTAGTAGTAAAACTGCTTGCATTAACAGAAATTGAGGGATTATCAACAAAATCTACAGATGCAGAGGTAGAAAGTTTCTTGAGAAAAATTGCTTCTTCATCCATGGATGGCATTGAACAAATAATGAACAAGCGTATCAACCAATTTGGGGTTGCACAGCCAAATATTCAAAAAGATCCCTCAAAAAATAGAATATACATAGAACTTCCGGGTGTTCAGGATGAAACAACTGTAGCAGCAAAGTTGCAGTCTACTGCAAATCTTCAATTTTTTGAAACCTATATATACAACGATATTTCAAGTCAATGGAATCAAGCTATAACTTTGTCTAAACAAGTTTATAACCCGAATGAAGAAATTGAGGCGGATACTACAACAGTTTCAAAGGATTCAACAGGTCTTGTTAAAAAAGACTCAACTGATACCACGAAAAAAGAGGTAAAAGAAGAGAAAGTTACTCAGTCTACTAATCAAAAAGGATTAGGAGACTTAATAAAAGGAAATGCAAATGATTTTGCAGTTGGATCTGCAAAAGTAACGGATAAAATAAAAGCTGACGAATTATTAAAACGTGCTGATATTTTAGCACTTTTTCCGGAAGATTTGAAATTTATGTGGTCTGCTGAGCCCGAGAAAATGGACGATAAATCCAAGGAAATGGGCTATCGTTTATACGCTTGTAAGATTCCTCAAAGTGGGAAGGCCGATGTAGGTGGAAAAGATATTTTGAAGGCGAGTACAGGATATGACTCTCAAAATGGCGATATAACCGTTGATCTTCAAATGACGAATGAAGGTTCTGATAAGTGGGCGAAGATGACAGCAGAAAATGTTGGTAAATTCATCGCAATTACCATGGATGACGTTGTATACAGTGCTCCACGTGTAAACCAAGCGATTAATGGTGGAAATACGCAAATTTCCGGTAGTTTTTCTGTTGAGGAAGCGAAAGATTTAGCAGGATTGTTAAATGGTGGTGCATTACCTGCACCTTGTGTTATTAAAGAACAAACTAAAGTTGGGCCAACCATCGGAGCTGAAAACACCAAAGCTGGGTTAATTTCATTTGCTATTGCTCTGTTGGTTGTATTCTTATATATGTATTTCTATTATGGAAAATCAGGATTAGTCGCCAATATTGCACTCATCGCGAATATTTTCTTCATTTTTGGATGTTTGGCAAGTTTTGGTGCTGTACTGACCCTTGCGGGAATTGCAGGTATCGTACTTACAATTGGTATGGCGGTGGATGCAAACGTTTTAATATTTGAGCGTATACGTGAAGAACTTGCAAATGGCAAGGATAAATCCTCAGCAATTGATGAAGGATTTAAAAAGGCACTATCTTCAATCATTGATGCGAATGTAACCACGTTACTTACCGCTATTGTACTAAAAGTTTTTGGTTCAGGTCCAATTGAATCGTTCGCTACAACTCTAATCATTGGTATTTTCACTTCAGTATTTGCCGCACTTGTGATTTCACGTTTGATCTTCATTTGGATAATGAGTAAAAACATGACTATCGAATTTGATACAAAACTTACCAAAAATGCATTTAGAAATATAAATTTAAACTTTATTGGTAAAAGAAAACTGTATTATTTTATTTCCACCTTCCTTGTAGTTGGTTCATTAATTTTAGTTGCAACCAAAGGATTAAAACCATCTGTTGAATTCTCAGGTGGAAGAACCTACGGTGTTAAATTTAACAAAAGTGCCGCAAATGAAATCGAATTCATCAAAGCCAATTTGACAAAATCTTTTGGTGGAGCTTCAGTTGATATCAAAACAAAATCGAATAACTTCTTTGTAGAAATTACTACGAACTACCTACTTTCTGAAGATTCTGGAGAAGGAAAAGTTAAAGCTAAATTAACAGAAGGATTAAACAGTTGTAAATCTAAATTAGGGAATTATAAAATCATGGAAACACGAAGCGTATCTTCCACTGTTTCTGGTGAACTGATTACTTCATCTACCCTTGCCATTGGGTTGTCTCTAATAATGATTTTCGCATATATTTTACTGCGCTTTGGAAAATGGCAATATTCATTCAGTGCTATTGCCGCATTGTTCCACGATGTTATTATTGTATTGGGTGTTTTCTCATTATTTAATGGAATTTTACCTTTTAACATGGATGTAGATCAAGCATTTGTTGCTGCCATTTTAACAGTAATTGGTTATTCGATAAACGATACGGTCGTGGTTTTTGACCGAATTCGTGAAGATCTTTCATGGAAGAAAGGAACCGACTTAGGTTCTGAAGTAAATGGTGCTTTGAACTCAACCTTATCAAGAACAATTAATACATCAATGACTACAATAGTAGTTTTGATTGTTATTTTCCTTTTGGGTGGAGCTGCAATTAAAGGATTTGTATTCGCTTTACTAATTGGAATTGTTGTAGGAACCTACTCGTCATTATTGGTTGCATCACCAATGTTATTAGATCTTACAAAATCTAAAAAATAAATTATACTTCAATAATTTTTACGTCAGGCTTTTTTAAAAGAGCCTGATTTATTATCGTTTTGTCATCTCGATTTTCTTGTTGTGGCTTAATAAATTTTTTCCAGCCTGAAGTATCTAAATTATTAAAATGGTAGGGCGCAAAACCAAATCCAATAAACACCCCTTTCTCTACATAAACCAAACTTTTTTCAAACTTATCTCGACCTTTGTCTAAAATGAAGAAACTTTTTCTTTCAAACGTCAATTTATCCACAAAAAGTTGAACTCTTTGATTGTATAATTCGGTTGTTTCAATATCTAAACAAGCTCCTTTACATTCCTCAATCGAGTAATAAAAACAAGCATTTTCAACTTTTTTTGTACCACAATACTTTTCACATAAATTGTATTTAGACCGCACATATTCTAAAAAATCGGAAGCCTCTTTACGAGAAGAAAATTGAATTATGGGGGTTGAAGCTGATTTCCCAAGTGATCGAACAACTAGTCGTAGATATCCATTTATATCAAGTTCATCAAATATACCATGACTAAAATTTGATTTTTTTAGCGCACGATTAAACTTAGGTTTGTGATGCTTAACCAAATGAGATTCGCGCAATAATGCGATAGTTTCAGATCCTGTTAATTCAAATTCAACCCGTGCTATTTCTTGAATTAGTCGCAAGCCTTTTTCCTGCCTTGAGTTTCGAAGATGCTGCTCTACCCTACTTTTAATATTTTTACTTTTACCAATATATATTAGATGATTATGTTCGTTATAAAACAAATAAATACCCGTCTTATTTGGAAGGGCCTCTATTATTTCGAGATCAAGTGAACGGTGAACTAACTTTGGATTTATTTCGTATTGCACGAATGTTTTCAGCTTTTCAGAATCTTTTTCATGCATCATTTTAAACAAGTGTACAGTTGCAAGCGCATCCCCTCCTGCTCGATGTCGTTCATTCAGTTTTATCCCAAGTTCTTGAGTTATTCTTCCCAGACTATATGATTCAAAACCTGGATAAATAAGTCTAGCTGCTCTGACAGTACACAACTGAGGTAATCGAAAGTCGTAACCTAATCTATTATATTCCCGCCTAACGACGTTGTAATCAAAAGAGACATTATGCGCTACAAAAATACAATCTGTACAAAAGTCAAGAACCTTTTTGGCAATTTCGTAAAAACGAGGGGCATCAGCTACCATACGGTCAGATATACCTGTAAGTTTAACGATAAACTCAGGGATTCTTTGCTCTGGGTAAACTAATGTAGTAAACTCATCAGTGATGGTTTGACCGTCAAACTTATACAGTGCAATTTCGGTAATTTTTGTAGTCTTTGGGCTTCCACCTGTAGTTTCAACATCAATAATTACATAATTCATCATGCGAAGGTATTGAAAATGTTTCAAGATAATTGGGGTAAATTATTTTATGTTCTTACTTTTGCGTTTCTGTGAAAAAGAGATATGATTATGGCTTAAATTTTTGGATTATGTCGTTATCCATGTTCTTTTTCATGCTTAGTTTTAACCTTATAATGCCTGAATTAAATGGATTCATTGAACTTCTTGGTGGTGAGGATATTAAGGGACTAACAATAACTCTTTTCACAATTTCTGCAGCTATTTCACGACCCTTTTCCGGAAAAATTTCTGACTTAGTAGGTCGAAAAGCGACCATATATCTTGGAATAATCGTTTGTATTTTGGTTTCATTTAGTTACTCCTTCGTGCATTCTGTATTTATTTTTCTCATGCTACGATTTTTACATGGATTGAGTGCTGGGTTCACTCCAACCGGAGCTACTGCGCTGATTACAGATGTTTTACCTGAAAATTCTCGAGGACGTGCCATGGCAATTTGGGGTACCTTCATTTCATTGGGAATCGGAGTGGGTCAGTTTCTGGGATCATTCATTTATATAAATTTTAATTATACAGTCTTGTTTGTTACATCGGCCTTTTTGGGCTTCATTTCACTTCTACTTTCAATTTATGTGAAAGAAACATTGCAAGTAAAAAATAAATTCATTCCTCGTATGTTATTGATTAAATGGAATGATGTTTTCGAACCCAGTGTATTACCTGCCTCTTTTGTAATGTTTCTAACTTCAGCATCATCAGGGATTATATTTGTAATAACACCTGATATTTCACAATTTCTTGGGATTCAAAACAAAGGATGGTTTTTTGGTATCTATGTTATCTCAACAATACTCGTTCGATTGTTTACAGGTTCGTTGTCCGACAAAATAGGCAGACGAAAAACTTTACTAATCGGAAATTTATTTCTTATGGTATCAATGGTATCAATTGGTCTGGCAAATTCAATTTCAATGTATACGTTTGCTGCCATAATTTTTGGTTTTGCAACTGGAATTTCAAGTCCCACTTTATTTGCATGGACGGCAGATTTAAGTAGTTTTGAGCGTCGTGGAGTTGGAGCTGGAACTATGTTTATCGCCTTGGAATTTGGAATTATGCTAGGGTCGTTATCGACTCTGGTACTTTACGATTCTAAAATTTCTTCCGTATTTGTTTCTTTTCTTTTTGGAGCTTTTCTATCATTTATTGCATCAATGTACCTCCTATGGCACATTCGTAACCGTAAATCCTTATTTTAAAAGAATTTTTTTCATTATAAAGTGTCCGAGGTAAATCAGTGGCGTTAAAGAAATTGCAATCAAAATCTTCAATGTATAATTTGTTAAAGCCAACGAGGTAAAATTTGAAAGTTGAATTTTTCCAGGTAGAACGAATCCAATGTAGAGAACAAGAAAAGAATCAATCAATTGGGAAAGAAGAGTGCTCCCAGTACTGCGTAACCAAATAAATTTATTTCCTGTTCGCTTTTTTATTTCAGCAAAAACGAAAGCATCTAATAATTGAGAAACAAGAAAGGCGCATATACTAGCAAGAATAACCATTTGTGCTTGACCAAAGACTTGGTTATATGACTCCGTACTTGCTAAATCAACTCCTGGTATATTTACGGCAGGTATTCCGAGCGTAAGAGTTATTATTATAAAACAATACGCAATAAGAATTGAGGTTATCCAGGAAAGACGTCTAACGACTTTTTGACCATAAAATTCATTTAATAAATCCGTTAATAAAAATACCACTGGCCATGGTAAGATGCCCACAATTGTAACAAAAGGTCCAAAATTAGAACCACCAAGCGAGAAGGAAATAGGAATTTCAATGAGTTTATTACTAATTAATTCAGCTGTAACAGCATTTGTGATAAATAGACCCGCTAAAAAAACAAAAATCCAAATTCTTTTTTCACTCCACTGATATATTAAATTTTGATCCATATTTTAAGAAAACTGCTTAAAAAGTTACATGTAAATTCGCCAAAATTAATTACTTTCGATAAAATGAAAAAAGAATTGAACATTGACTATTCAAAACTAACAAAATTGTACTACTCAATTGGAGAGGTTGCTCAATTATTTTCGGTCAATGCCTCTTTAATTCGATTTTGGGAGAAGGAATTTAAACTACCGCTTCCAAAAAAAAATAATAAAGGAAACAGAATGTTTACAATAAAAGAAATTCAAACACTTGATAAAATTTATCATCTTGTAAAAATTGAAGGATATAAACATGATGCGGCAAAAGAGAAACTTAAAGCAAGAAGAAAAGAAAGTAATGATGTAAAAAACTACACCGATTTTAGTGATCAAAACGAACTAATTTCGCGATTGGAAAAGATTAAATCAAATCTCTTAAAACTGAAAATATCCTAGTCAACGTAACTCAATTTCAACATATTAGAACCACCGAGATCTTCTAATGGAATTGAGGCAATATTTACAACTAAATCTCCTTTTAATAAAAATGCATTTTTTTTCAATAAGTATTTGATATCTGCAATGGTATGATCAGTGCTTATTCTTTTGTTGTAGTAAAATGTCTTTACTCCCCAAATTAAGTTTAATTGAGAGAGAATTTTTGGATTACTGGTAAATACATAAATTGGGGATTTTGGTCTTTGAGAGGAAAGTTTGTATGCCGTATACCCTGAAAATGTCATAGTAATTAGGGCTTTTGCTTCAACACGTTGTGAAAGTCTACAAGCATTGAAGCAAATAGAATCTGTGATAAAACGATCCTGAACTTTACTTGGAATTTCTTCTCTATTGTAAATTTGATCACACTTCTCAACCTCCATGACTATTTTACTTATTGTTTGTATTACTTGGACAGGATATTGGCCAACAGAAGTTTCACCTGATAACATGACCGCATCTGCACCATCTAAAACTGCATTTGCAACATCATTCACCTCGGCCCTAGTTGGAGTAAGATTTGTTATCATGCTTTCCATCATTTGAGTCGCAACAATTATCGGTTTTGCCACGCGTATTG
>Ga0194116_10007395_pt1 | contig 11379 bp, 11 predicted proteins | sample TA2MahsurfametaG_4_FD_148617 | JGI IMG/M metagenome (GOLD analysis project Ga0194116, IMG submission 148617) | Freshwater microbial communities from Lake Tanganyika, Tanzania - TA2015008 Mahale S9 surface | ecosystem: Environmental > Aquatic > Freshwater > Lake | place: Tanzania: Lake... | reverse complement strand
ATAAATTAAAATTTTATATATTTATTAAAATAGTCTTTTAACTATTAAATTATTAAAGTTTTTTTAATCAGGATTTATATAAATTAAAAGTAATAAAAAATAACAATTTTACAAACTTAATATAGGAATAGTAAAAAATATTGTAAAAGTTTTGTTATGCGGCTGGGACAAATATTATGAAAAAAAATTCATTTTTCAAAAAATTTTAATATTAATTTAAATATTTATTTATGAAGAAATATTAGATTATCTAAAATACTTAAATAAAATACAAATAAATCTATTATGAATAGAAAGTAATCATTAATTTTATGAAATCTATTTTTTTTATTATATCCTATTTCAATATTTTTTTATAAAGCTTTTGGAAAAAATTCATTTTTTGAAAAATATTATTTTAATGTTATTTCAATTTTCGATTTTATTTTTTTTAAGAAGATTATTTATTTCATTTAAATCAGATTCATTTAATTTTTGAGCGTTTCCAAAATAAATATTTTGAATGGTATTGTTTATTTTTATTGCATCTTTTAAATAAAAAATGTTCTAATCATTACTTGTAAGCTTATTAAAACTAAGATCAATATTTTTAATCGAATTATTTCCTTGCAACCCTTCTTTTATATTAAACATATTTCTCTCACTAATCCCTAAATCATTATTATTAAGGTTTATAATATTAATGGAATTGTTAAATTTGAAAATTTCACTTAAATAAAATATGTTCATTTCGTTAATTCCAAGCTTATTGCAACTTAGCAAGATACTTTTAATTGATTTATTAATTTCAAATGCTTCTTTTAAGTAAAGCATATTATTTTCATTAATTCCTAAATCAGAATTATTTAAATCCAGAACTTGAATTGAATCGTTAATTTGGATTGCTTCTTTTAAATGGAGCATATTATTCACATTGTTGCCAAACAAATTAAAACTAATATCGAGAATTTTAATAGATTTGTTTATTTTTAATGCCTCTTTTAAATATATGAAATTATTCTCATTTTTATTCAGTCTATTTGCAGAGAGATAAAGTTCTTGAATATTATTGTTAATCTGTAAAGCCTTGCTTAAATTAAGTAAATTATTTTCATTTTTTCCGAAATTATTAAAATTTAGATTAAGATTATTAATTGAATTATTAAATTGTAATGCTTCTCCTAAATTAATCATATCAGTCTCATTATTTCCAAAGTGGTTAGATCCAAGGTCAAGTAATTTAATTGAATTATTGATTTTCAATGCTTCTTTGAGATAAATCATATTAGTTTCATTTTTACCTATATCATTTTGATCAAGAATAAGTTCTTGAATTGTATTGTTAATTACTAATACTTCTTTAAAATCAAGCATATTTTTCTCATTTTTTCCAAGACGATTGAGACTCATAGTTAGTCTTTTTATTGATTTGCTTTTTTGTAAAATTTCATTTAAATGAATAATATCATTTTCATCTTCTCCTAATTTTGAACTTTCAAAATTTAATCCTTTAATTGAAATACAATGTGGAATCAGTTGTTTAAAAAATTCAAAATTTTTTTCATCATCTTTTATGTAACAGGTCCTGATTTTTTCAATATATTTTAAATTTTTTATAGCGAGATAAAGGCAAATATTATAAGAAGCAGATTCCGATATCTCTAAATCTAATAAATATTCATAAATTTCCTCCATATAAGAAAATAATTAACTTGCTTCTGATTTATATCCTTCAAAGTCTTCTTTAATAATATCAAACCATTCTATTTTTTCCACAGCAAATTTGAATGATTTGCAAACAGAAAAGAATTCAACAATGTCTAATGCTTTTAAAAAAGAAAAAATTTCATTTTTCAAGTTGAAATTATCAGAATTAAGTTTATTTTGTTTTTGTTTCATTTTTTCTCAATGTATTATTTTAAGAATATAATCTTGATTATTTAATTAAAAAATGAAAACAAAATATATCTGGATCAATTTTAATTTTTAATTTAAAATTAAAGTATTTAATATCTTTTTTACTAAAAAAGAAATATTCTTTTTCAAATTAACTCAAGTTAGAGCTTTTTGTCAAAATTATTTGGAACTTTAATTAATTTTTACAAGTCGGCTCTTAGATAAGTTAAAAGAACTTAAAGTTTTTATAAAATCTATTCTTTTTATAGTCACTTTGATTATATTAAAATAAAAATTTTTTGTGGATTTTAAAAAGAAGTTTTGTTTAATGATTTTTAATAGAACTCAAATTAATGCTGATTAAAATAAAATACATATCAGGGAATATCTTTACTTTTTAATATATTATATATCATAAATATAAATTAATGCAGTCAGGACTCCTAATAAAATAATCAAACTATTGATTGAAAGTCAGCAAATATTCAATGGAATATATAGAATGTTAATTTTATTGAAAGTAATAATATTCATATTTTAATAACAAAATAAAACAAAATTATTTTTAGTCATCAAATGGAGAAAGAAACTAAAAATTCGAATGTAAACAAAAATATCCAAAATGATTTATTACAAGAATACACATGTGCAATATGTTTACTATTACTTGTTGAACCAATAAGAACCGAATGCAATCATAATTTCTGCTTTTACTGTTTTGAAGAAATGAAAGATTCCCACCTATGGTCTCAAACATTTAAATGCCCTCTATGTCGTGAATCTCTGGATAAAGAAAAGATAAATGAAATTGATTTAAATTTAGAAGCTAAAATAATAGAATTATTCCCGAAAGAATATCTTGAAAAATTCAAAGCTTTGGAAAAAAGTAAAAAACTGAACTCTAGTTTATTTAAAATAAGAATAATTTTTGGAAATACTCATTCACTTATAATTGAAGGAAACAATAAAAATGATGATAATAGACATAAGTGGAAAATGTTTTTAAAACTAGAAGGAATAAAAGACGAAGGTAAATTTATCGAAAAAGTTGAATTTAAATTGCATCCAACTTTTACAGATAATCTAATAGAAATGAAAAAAGCACCTTTTGAATTCTCTAGAATAGGATGGGGAATTTTTAATATACCTATAAAAATCGTTAGGAAACCTTTATTGAATTTGGAGCCAACTGAATTATCACATTTTTTTAGTTTTGAGCAAAATATAAAGAGTGATGTAAAAATAATCAAAATTGATAAAAGTCTTATTGAGAGACATAACTTAATATGAATTATGTTTCAAGTTTTTTATCAAATGATTTAAAAATTAAAAGATTTTGAATCTTATAATGAAGATTTTGTACATATTCATTGGATAAATTTATCATTCTGTAAATTATAAAAATATCACTCAAAAATGTTCGAAGAGATTAAATTTATAAATAAAATGGTTAATTTGATTTTTTATTTATTTTTTAATAATGAAAAAATTTATAAGTATTTCTAAATTCAATTCCTTATCTAAAATACTCAATAAAAAAATTTTTACGAAAAATTTATTTTCCCTAATTAAAATAAATTAAATTTATCAGCTGAAATTAATTTAATCAATTATTAATTTATATATCACAAATATTCTAGAAAAAAATAAATTTTAATTTTTATCCTTCTGAAATAATTATAATATTTAATTTTATAAAAAATTGCAAAAAAATTTAAATTTATTTCATATCCTATAGATTAGTTATAAAATTTACTAAATGAACTGAGAAAATTAAAAAATACATTCTCTAACAAGTTTAGAAAAAAATTATATATTTGTTAAAAAATATTTGTTTATTATCAAAGAATTAATTTTTATTTTTATTAATATTTATTGATTCTGCTACATTATTAAAATAATAAGAAAATTGTCCTGTTGTGTCTGTTCCAGGTGAAGAACAATTTATTTTACTTTCATCTTTAGTATTATCATCAGGATTCAAACTCTTTCTTATTATATTATTATAGAGCTCTTCTGTTAGAGTTCCATCGATTGTCATTAAAGGAGAAAAAATATAATTTCTAATAATTTTTTTTCTTAAAGAGATAATCATTGCAAAAGATATTATATAGGATAGTGCTTTTATTATTAATATATAATCAAATATCTGAAAAATTGAAAGGATATTTAAAACTTCAATTTGCTGGGATTTGGAAAATTCATTTCTAAAATCAACATAGATATCAGAACATAAAGAAAAGATTATTATCAAAATTTCAACTCCTGAGCTATAATTATATAACAACCATTCAAATAGAGCGATTTTTAAAAAAATTATACTACTAATAATAATGTTTTTAATTAAAAAACCTAAAATATTATCAATTTACAATATCAGATATATCAAAAGATTAGTTTTGATCTCAAAATATAAAGAATATATCCCATAAATCAATACCATTACTATTGATGTTGTATTGGCAATTATGTTCAAAATTGTTTTTATCATTAAATAACCTTTTATGCTCTGCAAATTTTCTGATGATGCATTTAGTTCAATAGAATTTATCAATATAATTATATTAAGAAATATACTTGTGATTTCTATTAATATCAAGAATATTAATATAATAAATGTTATATTTTTATTGTGTTTATACATTTTTATTCATTTTTGTAAAACTATAATAAATATTATATAATTAATAAAATCCAAAATAAAATATTTTTAATATTATTTTGAAAAATTTAGAAAAAATATTTTTTCCTTCATAATCTGCAACATATATTGGGATTAGATAAAAACTTAGAAAAATGGTTTTCTTAAAAAATTTAATTAAAAATCATTGTAAATAATGATCTTGGAAATTCCTTTTGAAAATTATTTTAAAATATTAATCTTTGAAATTTTATTTAAATTAATGTGTAAAATTCTATTTTTATTGTTAATTATTTTGATTTATTTAAAATCTCATTTCTTCCTTTGTATTTATTTCTCTTTCCAAATGATAAAAAGATAGAAATTTTTGATAAGTGAAAAATTTGAAGATCATATTTCATTTATAATAAACAATTTATAATAAATATTTGATTTCAAAAGGAGCAATCCTTTGATAAGAAAAAATCAGCAGAAGATATATTTATTATAAGTGAATTGTTTTCAATAAATTTTCCACTTGTAATTTCTTAAATGAATAAATATCCAATCTAACCACGTTTAAAACTTTAGGTTAAATCTTCACAAAATCCATAAATATAAAAATTTATAAATCTGCAAATTTACTTTTTGCAGGGTCTGGGACCTCATGGATTTACATTTTTTATTTGAGAAAAGTCCATAGACTCTCCTTCTTTTCCATAGAACATAATTGTATTAACTTGAATTTTATCAGCAGAAGTGTTTGAAAGATAAATCTAAATTAAATTTTTTTATAAAGGAAAGCAAAGTTTTAAATTGTTTTAGAAATAATTTAAATAAAACTATATTTAAATAAAAATTTGAAATAAGGAGGACTACTATCAAAATTTATATTGCATTAAATAAAATATTTTGCTTGAAGATTCTAAAAAAACAATTAAATTAAATAAAAAGATAATGGATTGAAAACCAATGTTTTTTTTACTGTTAATTGATTGACACTTCTAAATTTCGCTATTTTTAAAGGCATTTGTTTTCCTAAATTATTTTTTAGATTTAAACTTTCAGTAGGTGGAAAGCTACCGATATCTCCGAAATCCAAATTATTCTTGTTAGCAAATATTTGAATTTGCTCGGGTTCAAAGTCTTTTTCAAAGCATTCAATTTTGATACCAGAAATATTTACAGGTTCTTTAAATTTTATAAAAAGAATCAATTCTGGTTCTCCTGAATTGGATTGAATTCTACCTCCTAATCCGAGTATTCCTTTAACTTCAGAATCCCCATCTATATTTAATCCAGAACATTCTCCAAATGAAATTTTATCATGCAGCGCTAAAGCACCATTTTTATTCGTATTTGACGACCACATTTTTTTATAAAATAAAACTATTCAAAAAATTTTTAAACAAAATTAATTATAATAGAATGATATATTTGTAGAAATCGAAATAGGTTTTTATTATTAATTTATTCGTTTAAATAATCTATTTATAATAAATCCTAATAAATTATTCATTCTTTAATTATTTTATGTATAACACAATCAAAATATATTAATATGTTTGCTAATTTATAGGATGAAGGCTTTTTTAACAGTTTTTTTTTAAATGATTTTATTCATTCCAAATTTATTTTTTAAATTAAATAATTTTTAAAGGAAAGATTCAAAATATTCAATTAATATACTCATTTCGAGATTTTTATTATATTCTATATTAAATTGCACATAAATCAAATCCACTATATACTCACACATGTCCTGTAATAATTCTTTTTTTAATAATATATCTATAATTTTTTTTCTAAAATTTTCTTTTTTTGTTGGATTTTTTTTTCGGTAATTTTCATTAAGCTTTTCTAAATTACAAGCCTTTTGATTTTCGAATTTTTCTGTTGGTAATTTTTCCATATAACTTCCTTGAGTATTCATGTTATTATTAAGTTCATCTGTTAAGTCTGAAGATTTATTTTTAACTAAGCATTCATCAGAATTTATGGAAAATTTTTCAACTTCTCGATTTTCTAATTCTCTAGAAAAATACAAAATGAAAAAGAAAAAATTGTATAGAAAATAAACTAATTCATCATAGGAAATTTTGTTATCTTTATTTTCTATTTCATTATTTTTAAATATCTCTAAGATAGTTGAAACTCTGTCTTCCAATTCAGCATCGAAAAACATTGAAAGACAAGAGAAAATTAAATATTCATCAAAAATATAAACTTCCATTGATGATGTTTGAAAGAATTTTAAAAGATTTGAAATCTTTTCAGAAATTCCAGTATTTATTGAACTAGGCCTTTTTATTAAATTGTTAGTTTCATAAATAGTCTTGTTTTTAAGATATTTAGCGTTGTTATTTTCAAAATTATTCGGAAATTTTTTACACGAATTTGTTTTCAAATTACCGATTAAATTTTTATTATTTTGATTATTCGACAATAAATAGCTATTGAAACTTAATGTCAAATTATTATTATTATGTTGCGGAATAAAAGAAGATATATTCTCACAAGCTTTTTTAAAAGGAGTTGTAAAATTCACATTATTTCCAGATCTAATGTAATCTTTATTTTCTTTAAGATTATCATCTTTTGACATTGAAATATTACAGCTTAAATATTCTTCATTTTTATTCTCCTTGTCCTTTATGGTTAGATTGCTTAATAAATTATTGTTAAACTCTGAAATGTTATTATTATCATGCTTACTTTGGTTATCATTAATGATATTCTTTTCAAATTTATTTTTATCTCCTGCCAAATTTTCTGTTTCACTGAAACAACAATCCAATTTTTTATCTAAATTTTCTATTGATACATTCACCAAATTATCTTTTTCATTAAATATATTATTTATGGGAGATTTTGTTTCTGATCCATTGTTATCATTTCTAGTGTTTTTATCATTGCTGTCTAAATTCAAATTATTATTAAATCTTGGTAGCTGTTGATCGTAATTATTATTAATAATATCAATTGAATGATTCAAATGGTTTTCTATTTTTTCTTCTTTTGAATGATCAATGAAAACATTTTTATCAAAGTTTATAGAACTATTTCTCCTACTTAAATTTTTGACGTTTATGATATTTTTATCAGAGTTTTGTTTTAAATTGAATGCAATTGGGCTTATATCATTGGATAAATTCAGATTTAATTTATAAATTTTTCTCATAAACGAAACCAGTTGATTGCTATTTAATTGCCCGGCAAGCGAATAACTATCTAAGATATAATGAAAAACTTTTAAATTAATTTTCGGAAAATCAAAATAATCTCTAATTCTAAGAAATTCTTCAAAAATTAATTCTGAAACAGTTTCTATCGAATCAAACAAAAGAGGAATTTTTTCATCAAAATTTTTACATTTTGAAAAATCCACACATTTGCTACTTTCATATATTTTATCTTGGTTTTCTTTTTTGTTATTTTTTTGCATATCAAATTTACGAATAAAATCATTTTTTTTATGCAAGCTTTCTTGTTCGTTAGTTTCTTTCAAATTTGCTGTGCAATGGCATTTTTGTGTATTTTCATCTTTTAATTCTGCTTCTGTTCCACTTGAGCTGCTAGATGTATCAGAATCATCGTCTTTGTCATTTTCATCTAATTAGAAAAATTAATTTTTTTAAAATATTAAATTTTTTTCTTAATAGATTTCTTAAAGAGTAAAAATTTTAAAATTTTTTATTAAAAAAGTGAAATATGATTGAATTGGGAAATCATTACTAATAAAATAATCATGAATATTTGATATAGTGAGAAATTGTTTCTTATTTAAATTTTGTTTTTGAAAAATATCTTCCACTAAATATTCTGCAATTATAAAATTTTCAAAGTTTTTAACGTTATGAGTTTGATTCTTATTGTAATTATCATCTAATTTAAGAAAATCAGATTTTACAAAGAGATTAAGACTGTAAGAAATGTATTCTATCATTTGCATTCTTGTCAAAACCAACTTTTTGTTTATTAGTATCATCAATGCTTTAATTCTGTCAAGATATTCTCCCTTAATTAGATTAATCAAAGCAATCTTCATCTCATATAATGTTATTGTTTTATTATTTTCTTTTTTTAAAATGTATTAAAACAAACTTTTCAATTACCTGAAATCTGTAGAATTATATCATAAAGATCTGAAAAGCATTTTTGTTTTAAAAAATAATTATCATTATAAGTAGTAAACGAACACAATTCATTTAAAAAAGAAATAAAGGTTGATTTTGAAACATCTGTAGAATCTATAATAATTAATGTGTGTATATTGAAATATAATTATTTATTAGAATATAAATTTTATAAAATTTCTTTATATACTTGAAAAACACTCTTGTGATTCCCAAGCCAAAAAATAATCAAGGAAATCTTCTATTGAAATATCATATATATCTAAAATTTGATTCTTTAAATTTTCTTAAAATTAAAAACTTTATCTAAATAATTGAATTCTTCGAAAAAAGATATTAGTTTACATGTAATGTATTGTATTTTCATTAATTGATCATTGATGTAAATGTTTCTTAAGTTGTCTTTGCCATCATTTTTCTTATAATCTAAAACCAAATTTTTAACATAAATTTTTAATTATTGTATTTAAATGAATTTTAAAACAAATGTCTATTCACATTACATTCATTTTCATTTGAATCTTGATCTCTATATTCATTCACTTCTTCTTCATCTGCATTCTCCTGATGATTATTTCTTTCATTTTCTGAAAGATTATATTCTTCAAAATTATTTCTCAATCCCAGAATATTTTTCTGTTTATTTTCCTTTTGAAATTCATTTTTATTTATAAGATTTTTTTTATATAAATTTTTTTGACTCTCAAAGTTGCTTTCTTCGTTATTTTTCGGATTACTATTCATATCTTGAAATGATACCAATTTTCCAATAGGAGAACAATATTCAGAATCAGATCCATCTACAAAATTTTTATATTCAGCTCTATCATTACTCACTGGCATTTGAGATTGATCATTTGGTTTGAAACTTAATTGGTAGCTTATTGTTTCTTTTTTGCTTTTAGAACCTCTTTTCTGAACTTCAGGAATCGAATTTTTATTATTATAATAATTTCCATTCATCTCATTATGAGGTTTGTTAAAATTATTATTTGGATGTTTTGGTATTTTTTTTGGGCTTTGATTAAGACATTTCTCAGCGGATTCTCTTCTCGCATTATTGTTATTATTTAAGAAAATTGAATTTGAATTTTTCCTTATTTTTTTTTCATAATCTGAGCCTTCATTTTCTTTGAAGGAATTGAAATTACCAGTTTCGTTTGTATTTTTTTTTGATAAATTTCTGTTGAATGCTTTGGATCTACTATTTGGCTCTTAATTTTATTCGAAAAAATTATATAAATAAATCAAATGATTTAAAAGATAAAAAAATTTCCATCAATCATTCAATTTATTTTAAAAAATTAGATTAAATAAATATTTCTATGAAATACCTTCATCGGATTGATTATGAAATTCTAAATTGTTATTTTCTCGTTGGAAATGAAAGTTAAAAACATTGCTAAATATATATTCTTCTGTCTTAACAAAAATATTTTTCAGATCTTCTTCCAATTTGGAGTCTTGTGAAATAATCTTTATAAATATTTTTCTCGAAATAGCTTGTTTGCTTTTTTTATAAAAAAGCTTCTGTAAAAAATCATTTATAATATTATCTATTTTTTCTTGAGTTTGATAATCATATTCAGAATCAAACATGTTTTTATTGGATTTTTTTGGTGCAAACAAAACATTTATTCTTCTCTCTTCTGAAAAATAAAAATCTAAGATGCTGTTTAAATACAATTTCATTTCATCTGATTCAATTTTATCCTTTCCACTCTTGTCGATAAAATTGTAAATTTCTGAAATTTCTTTATTCTGATTTCCCAAACAAATACAGTATTTGAGAATAGAAATTTTACTTATTTCTTCACTTTCAGAATTTTCTTTATTTTTAAAAATTTCAAATATCTTTTTTAAAATTCTTTTTTCTTTTTTTTCTTGTGATTCTGAATTAGATTTATTGCTATCTTTATAAGGAGAAAAAAGATTTAAATTTGCAACAACAAAAGTTTCGAGATTTAATTTTTCATCATTTAAAAAGTCGTTGAAATAAATAAACAATTCTATATAATGGAAATTTATCAAAGGATAAATAGTCAAGATTTCATCGACTAACAAACAAACTAAAATATTATAAAAAATTAAAATAAAAATAGTAAAATTTTTATATATTATTTATTTACACAATCGCAACCTCAGGATTAAGGGAAGAAGCAATAAAGAAAAATAAATAATAATAATCAGCTGTGAAAGCATCAATTTTATTAATTATTATTATAAAAAAATCTTTTTTACATTCTTCATTTTTTTGGGAATCTTTATATTCGAATTTTTTAATATAATCATTGGTTAAATCAGTATATTCTAAAAAAATTTGCTTGATGTCTTCTTTTTTAAAATTTTGAGATGTTTTTGTTTTGTGAACAAATTGATCTACTTGTGAATTCAAGAAGTTCCATAAATAATCAACGATGTAGTTATTTGAATCTAATAAATCATTAATCCTGTTTAACTCCTTTTTTGTGAAAATTGTATTCAAAATCTTTTCTTTTAAAGTAGAAATTTCATTGGAGTTTGTATTTTCAATTTTATAAGTTGTCATTTCAGAATTTTAATTTTTTGATAAACTAAAATATATTTAAATAATTTTTGCATTTTACATTTTAGAGGATAATTTATAAAACAAATAAATCATGGAGGATTTTACAAAAATTAAATATGTTAAAATTTCTTAAACAAGAGAAAGACCGAAAAAGAAACAGATTGCGTGAAACAAAATTAATAAATATTAAATTTTAAAAA
>Ga0194116_10007394_pt1 | contig 11380 bp, 4 predicted proteins | sample TA2MahsurfametaG_4_FD_148617 | JGI IMG/M metagenome (GOLD analysis project Ga0194116, IMG submission 148617) | Freshwater microbial communities from Lake Tanganyika, Tanzania - TA2015008 Mahale S9 surface | ecosystem: Environmental > Aquatic > Freshwater > Lake | place: Tanzania: Lake Tanganyika... | reverse complement strand
CCCAATCCCCAATCCCCAATCCCCAAAAATATTTTTAGTAATTATTAAATCAATTTTATATAGTTATTAATGATTATCCAACCAGCGAATGGATTGAATAATTATTTAAGCCAATTTAAAATAAGATTGCTCTCAAAATTATATATTTTAAAACATGAAATAAATAATAAAGAAAGGAAAAATCATTTGTTAAAAATTAATAAAAAGAGTTAATTATAAAAAAGACTATAATTTAAAGTTTTATTCTGGTTACAAAATCAATTAAATTTTTAGATATTTAATCTTTAGCTATTTACAAACAAGTCTAACTATCACATATAAGCCTTATAATTAGAAGCCTCTATAAAAATAAACTTGTTTTTCATAAAAAAAAAAAATTTTTCCATTACATTTATCTAATGATTATTTAAAATTATCTGACATTAATTAAAAATCAAAAAAGGATAATTTAATTAATATAATTACATTGTATTTTATTATTAATTAGTTTAATCTCAATCGAGAAGATAACCAATGATCAAAGCGAATAATTACAATTAATAAATTTTTGAAATAAGCATTAAAAATTGATATGTAAAGCAAATTATAAAATTTATAATAAATGGAAAGTCATTCCAAAATTGTTCAAACTAATAAAAATTTTTTGGGAAAAAAGCGTAAAGGTAAAAAACAAATTTTTGATTCAAATCTAAAAATTCAGATGAACAAGGAGAAAAAGAAAATTATAAAACTGTTTTAAGAAAATATTATTATCTGACTTCATTAAATTGGGATGATGATAAAATTACTAGGAATCTGCATTCTATAGGTAAATATCTCATTTTATTTAGATTGTAATTTAAAACCGCCTGATATTTTATTCTACTATAATGCTATGTATTTTCCTTCTTTTTTGGATAAGCTAAAAAACAAAGAAATTGATTTCATATTTCAACAAGTTTACAAAAAAGTTTTAAAGTTTTTAAATTTTTTGGTTTACCGGAAAAATCCTGAAAAAATGCTTCCAAAGCAAATTTGTAAATATCGTTTTAATTTTTTTATTGATTGATTCTATTGATAAAAGTTTTTTTTCTTATTTAAATTTTTTAAGTTTTTCCAGATTTGCCTCAAAAAGGTGCATCGAAAAATATAAAAATTACTTTAAATGAAACAGAGCAAGATTTTGAAAAAATAAGCAATAATCATTGGATCGTATCTGAGAATAATTTGTCGAGTAAAGATTGTAATTTAAATTACGATAATTCATCATTAACTAACAAATATTCCAAAGCTAACCCTCCTACTTTCCTAACAGATGAAGTTTATAATCAAACTAATAACATTAAACTAAAAATCTTCAATATAAAAGACTTTGAAGCAATCAATGAAAAAACTCAAAAAGTAATAAAAAACATGAATACTAATAATAAAAATAAAAAAAGAAAAAATTTAAATAAATTTGAATTATTGAAAGATTTGCTATTTTTTTATTTTGAGGCTGAAGAAGAATTTGATTTAAAAATTCCTATAAATTCACCTACTCCAAATAAACAAGATTTTGAGAATTATTTTGAAAATTCCGAAAAATCCTTAAATTCAATTATATTAGAATTGGGAGAATTAAGTTTAAATGAAGCGTTTAAAATAAATGATTTTACTAAGTTTGATGAAAATAAACATTTTGAATCTCAAATCGTAAACAACATCAAAGATATTAAAAGCTTAAAATTAGATTCAAAAATTCAAATTTTGCAAAAAATTTCCGAAGATGTTTTTACTTTTAAAAATTCTCAATTAGGCTTAAGTGACATTATCAAGATCGAAGATAGCAATAAAATAAATTCAAAATTATCAAAAAACCACATTGAAAAGCCAGAAAATAATTCTTATCAAAACGAGGTATTTGAAAATATTATTAAAAATGATAATAAATCAAATGCTATTTTTAGTGATAATTTTAATAATAATCATCAAAATTATACTAAAGAATATTTGACGAATTATAAAGCTGATGAAGAAGATTATAAAATAATTTTGACAAATAATGAAAATTCTAATTCAAATAAAAGACATCTCAATAATAGCTTAAATGAAATAAATGATTCTCACAATAGTCTCAATAATTTTTTTAAGAAAAATTCATTAAATTTCAGGGAATCTAAAAATATTAGTTCTATTTTCGTTCAAGATAATCTTAAATCAAACACTTCATCAAATAACTTTATAGGTCAAAGAATAAATGATGAGAAAGATATAAAAAATCAATTTAATATTTATAATTCTGAAGAAATTCAAAAAGTGCCTAAGAAGATAATTGAATATCCAGCTGATTTTCTAAATTCAATTAAAAAGCCAAATCAAATAAACACATTTTTTAATAAAAATTTCGAACTCAAAAATTTAAAAAACTGGGATTTTAGTTTAAATAATACATTAAATAATCATAATTATAAAAATGATTTTACTCATAATCTTGATAATGGAAAGAATAACAATTATTTCAAGGATTTTAATAATAACAGCTTCATAAAAAATCTTGATAATATAAATTCACAAACAAAGTCTTTATTAGATGTATGCAATGATATGAGTAATTTTTTTGTAAACAAGAGAAAAATTTATGATGAAGAAAATAAAAATATTGATTTATCTCAAAAAAATTTTACATTTCAATTAAAAGAAAATCTTGAAGCTCTTGAAAAATGCAATTCAAATAATTTATTTAAAAACATAAGAAAAGAGGATCTAAAATTTAACGAAGACAATAGTACTTCAGGGAATAATAAAAAAGCACAGAAAGCCTTGGAAGGAAACAATAATACCATTTTGAATATATATAGTAATTCAATTTTCAATAAATTCATTGATCATTCTACTGATAAAAAAACTGATATGTACATTGAATTAACTATAACAGATGATGAAAATAGTGATCAATCATTTAAAACTTCTAAAGAAAATAAACCAAATACAAATTTAGATACAATAAACAAAAATATAGAATGTGAAGTTCTATTAAATAAAGGAAGCAATAAGAATGAAAATGATCTAGTGAATGAGATTTTAATTTCATTTAATTCAGAAAATTTTAAAAATTTAGAACAAACTAATTCAATTTCATCTAATAAAAATATTCCAAATATTAATGAAAAAAATTTGATTAAATATAATCAAAATATTCATGAAAATTATAACAAAGATAACACTCAAAAGAAAAATTATGAAGATAAAATTAAGTCGAATAAAAAATCATATGATTTTATGGGAAGCAGAAGAAAAGCTAGAATTAAAAAGCGTACTAATTATAAAGATAATTTAAAAAATTTTCTAATAGATAAAAGTATTCCAACATTGGAGAATCATATTAGTAATGTTCATTTATGCAATTTGCAAAATATAAAATCTTTATCTGAATCAATGTTTAAACTATATTCAGAAAACAAAGAAAATAATTTGAATTTTATTGAATATGGATATAGTAAAGAATACATTTTAAGAGATATGTCTTATAGCTCAAAATTGAAAGACTATTATTATTCTTATTTATCGAATAAAAGCTATATAGATTATGAAAGTTTTACAAATAATATTTACAAATTTATTTCCAATGATGAAAATAAAAATAATGAAGATATTAAGGAAAATAATTTATTTATCAAAGCATTAGATAAAAATTCAATCAAAATGAAGCATTCTGAAAAGCAATACCTTAAATCAGATGAAAATAATAGAAATTTGGTGATAAATGAAATAATAAGAGAATTACTTGAGAATGTATATGGAAAAATTACTACGAAAATAAATTCAAATAAAGAAAATAAGAAAATTTATTTAAAGCATTCATTTCTAAATAAAACTCAAAATCTTAATATTGATAAGTCTTATGAAAAATGTATTAATTCTAATAATATCGAAAAAAAAGAAAAAGAAGAAAATATTTTTAAAGTTGAGAAGCAAGATAGATTTGAAATTACAAAAAAAACTTCAAATTTTGAAAAATCATTAAAAATCTCAAAAGAATTTCTCGAAGAAAATTTCAAAAAATTATTTTCTAAACCAATTTTAAACTTCAAAGATTATTTAAATATATACGCAAAAATCAACGAAAATATATGTCAAGTATGCAATAACGGGGATTACCAAGAAGAAAATGTTTTTTATTTTTGCATAAGATGCCAATTAGCAGTACATGCTAATTGCTATGGAATCCAAGATACAAAACCTGATGAATTTATTTGTGATATATGTAATTCCTTTGAAAATTATAAAGAAAATATTTTTAAGGTTGAATGTATTTTATGTCCTGTTACTGGAGGAGCTATGAAAAGGACAAATGTTAGAATTGAATCTGAATACTGCAAAAAGCTCATTAAATTGCGAAGAGAAAAAAGCGAAAATTATAATAGTTTTTATTCTGAGTTGAGTAATTGTTTACGTGCTGATAGAAAGAAAAGAAATCCAGATAATCTGAATTTCAAAGAGAATTCAAATCTAAATTTTAATTATCAGGAAAATCTTCTGTTAAATCTTGATGCGAAAAATGAAAATAAAAAGACAAATTGTTCAAAAAGTTTTGAAAATAAAAAATTGAGTAACTCCTTTATAAATAGCGGTTGTGATATAATCTCAAATAATGTTTCTAGAGGATTTGAAAAAAATATTAAAAATCAATATAATTTTTTAAATAACCATCCTAATTTAAAGATATATAATAATAATTATGCTTTTAACGATTATAATAATTTAGAAACTCAGATCAACAATGGGGCAGCTAATAGTAATTTAAGCATATTAAAATCTTATGATCAGCTATATGAAAAAGGAGATTTCAATTTATCCGAAAAAAATATAAATTTTAATAAGAATAATTACAATTTTAAAAATGAATGTATATTCGATAGCCCAAAAAATGAATTTTCCAATGTCTATGAAAATCCATTTATTATTAAAATTGACTCAAACAATCTGACCATTTTAAATAGCAATTTAAACACTTCTCAAAATAATTTTTATTCAAATGAAAACACCAATAAAATTCCTTATAAAGAAAAAAATGAAGAAATAAATAATTTCTATTACAAAAATTTCCTAAATTCTAATTTGAGCCAGAAATTTGTTAATAATAATAATGATAACTTCAATAATAACTGCATAAAAAGAAAAGACCCATTACAAAATTCTAAGGGAAACAGCCTAAGATTTACTTGGGTACATTTATCTTGTGCTCTTTGGAATAGCCAAATTCATATTGTCAATTTTAATAAAAAAGAAGATTTTCAAAGTAAAAATATTAATTTGTGGTTTTTAAAATATTAATAATTAATAAATCAATTTTTTTAATTCATTTTAAAATTTTTAGATTTTGAAATTATTAAGAAAGATAAAATTCAAGAAAAATGTGTTATTTGCAATCTTGCTTTTTTCGGTCCAGTGAATAATTGTAATTATAACCTTTGTAATAAAAAATTTCATCCGGAGTGTGCAAGAATTAATAATTTATACATGGAAGTTTTTGCGGAGAAAGAAACAGTAATTTATTATATTAAAAAACCAAATAACATTTATTTTCATTTTACGACTCTTTATTTGCATATTTACCATATTTAGCTTAATTATTATATTTATTGCAATGAGCATAAGCCGATAAGAACAAAGAGAATATTGGAAGTAAAAAAGAAAGCTCAAATTTACTCTATAGTGGAATTCTCGAAGAAGATTAAAAGTGTTTTGGAAAATTATAAAAAAAATTACAAAGAAAACATTGATGAAGACTTCTCAGAACTTTACAATAGCTTTGATTCGGATAATGTTCAAGATAAAAATCAAAAAACAAATCTTAATAATCCAAATAAAATAGATAATGTCTCTTTAAAAAATTCTTTAATGCTAAAGAATGAACAATCAATAACTTTTGATGAAATGAATTTTAAAAGCAGAAAACATCATATTGATACAAATTTACATCATTGTGAACTTAATAAAAGTGAAAATTTTGATGATAATAAAAAACATAAAAATTCAAATTATAAAAAACTTATAAATATTCAAGACAAAATTGAAGATGCTTATGAACCATCCGAAGATCGAAGAAATTCTAAAATTTTATTGGAAAAAAATTTGGAAAATTTTGTGAAATCGGCAATTGATTTTGATAATATTTTCGAAAACAACCTTCTTTTTCAAGAAGATAAGAATTTAATTGAAGATTTGTTGAATGATGAAGATATTGATTTAAATAATATTTCATCTAAAAAAGAAAATTTTTTTATTAAGTCGCAAATACAAGATGAAGTTATTATTAATGAAAAAACTAAACAATTCAATTTCGAAAAATTCAAAAATTCTCAGGACTATTCCAATGATTCAAAAAAGAGGAGGCAAAAAAAAAAGGGAAATAGAGCTAATTCACATAATGATTTTGAAAAATTATATTCAAAGAATCTTAAAGCCAAAAATCAACTAAAGGAAGAATTCAAAAATAAAAACATCTTTTTCAACAAAAATAAAAACATTTTAATTATCAATAAAAACATTTTTAAAAATCATATAGCTCAAAAAAGATATCCTTCTAATACAAAAGTTAATCATCTAAATCAAAGCCTGAAAAACGATAAATCGATGCACCAAAATCCAATACAAAAAAATTCATTTTTTTCTAAAATTAGATATGATCAAACTGAAGAATCATCTTTATCTAAAGATGAAAATTTTTATATATTTCCAATAAAGAATAATGATGATATAATGAATACTTTAGGTGATAAAAATAACATTCTAAAAAACAATATAAAATTTAATCAAAATAGCTTGAAAAATAAAGATCTAAAGATTCAATTAAATTCAAATTACCTGGAAAATTACAAAACTTCTTCAAGCTGTTATTACAAAAATTTTACTACTTCAAATAGTGTAAATATAAATAAATCTAACAAAGAATTAGTAAATTCAAATATGTTAACGAATAATTATTCTAATTTTCTGAATTTCCCAATTACAAAAAAGGAATGTAGTGATCTTCTGGAGCAAATTAAGCTTATCGATTTTAACATGAAAAATTTGAATATTATCCTTAAAAGAGTTCAAAAGAATCCAGATAAATGGGATTTTGCTTATAAAGAATTAAAAAAAAGAGTTAAATACAAAGAAATACTAGAAAACAAAGACTTTCCTTGGGAATTAGTTAAAGTAAGAAATTTCAATACAGAAAAAATCAAAAAACTTTATAAAGATTTATTAAACAATCCATTGAGCTATAATAGCTTAATTTTAAAAAAATCATTTTTGAAAACATTCGGAAGGAAAAAGAAACAAATTGCTCTTTATACACCTGCAATTTCCAATCTATCAAATACAGATTCTGATATTTATGATCCTATAATTGATAGTAATTTAGAAGAAAATCATTTCAATAAATATTCTTCAGAAAAAAAAAAAGTTGTGAAAACCGAACAAAATCAGCAGATAAAGAAAAATTTTAATAATGCTGTAATTGATAGAAAAGGAGAAAGTAAATTTATTACTCTTTGTTTTTTTAGTATTTCTATAACGATTATTTTTGAAATCTATTTAATATATCTAAATTATAAGCTCTAAATATATTCTTAAAAAAATTTTATTTTATTAAAACTCCAAGAAAAATTATTTAAAGACGAACAAGGAATATTAATGAAGAAATCTTCATATAATAATTTTGAAGATCTTTATTTAAAAAAAAATAAACCCTTTTTCAAATACTCTCAAAACAAATATTTTTCAAAAAAGAACCATTCGATCAAATCGAAAACAAATTCTATAATTTCCAAAAATTTGCAAGAAAAAATAACTTTTCAGCAAAAGCCATGTTCAAAAAACAATTACAAAAATGAAGATACCATAGATGACGAAATATTCTCTGATATACTTATAGATTTAGATGATATTCAAATGGAAGTCAGTAATAATATAGAGGATAATTTTGATAGAAAAAAGGAAAATAAATATTTAGCTCAAGATATAAATTTTCTTAAAGATGAAGGCCCATTTATAAATAATAACAAAACCAATAAAATATTAAAAAATAAAATTTGTCTTATAGAATCTTCCAAGATACATAAATTAAGTTTTGATAATAAAGAATTTAATAATACTGAAAAAAATAAAGATTGCTACCTTTTAAATCAATTAGGAAGTGCAAATAATGAAAAGCTAAATAAGGATTCTTTTCTCGAGATAATCGATAAATTACCCAATAATATGAAAGATACTTTTAATATTTTACCCTTTAAATTATCTTCTAATTATTTAAATAATATTACGAATAAAAATAATAAAATCAAAGAACTAACCAATATCAATCTCAATTACCAAAACAATTTGGATTTTCAAAATTTCAATCAAATAAGTATTAACTTCAATTTTAATAACTACAATACAGGAAATAATATAAATATTAATAACCTAAAACCTTATTTAGATAACAACTTATGTATTAATGTAAGTAATTTTAATTTCTATGGTAAGACAATTAAAGAAAAATCAGAATTATCTAATCAGAGCTTCATTAAAAAAAAAAAAAAAAGTAAAAAAAAAACAGAATTATCTAATCAGAGCTTCATTAAAAAAAAAAGAGCACGTAAAAAAAATTTAAACAAATTTATAAAAAATGCTAGATCGGATGAGAATTTACCAAAGAATGATACAAACTTTATTGAATTAGATAAAATAAAATCAAATTTTAATATTAATCCGAAAAAAATTTTTACAATTAAAAAAGTTAAGAAAACAGGATTTAAAATCATACCAAGTCATAATATGCATAAGGATCCGATTTCAATCAGAGATAAAAATAAAAAAAATATTCGAAAAAAGAATATTAAAAAATCAAATGTTAATAATTCTAAAATGTTATTAAGGAAAAAGAAAAAGGGAGCCAAAGAGTATGATTTAATTTTATTAAAATAAATTATTTTAGTATAACTTAATATCTTATAAAAATGAAAGCCAATTTTGTTTATTTGGATACTCTCATAATATTTAAATTTACTTCTATATAATTATCTGAATATAAAATCAACCAACCTTTTTTAATTTATTACAATTAGATCAAATACAAAAATGATTATAATAAAGACAAATTAAGCATTGAAACTGATTTTAAGAGTATGAATTTTATATAATATCTCAGCTTATTTAATGAATTTTTTAGTTTTATTAAATACTTATTTTCAATAATTTTATTAAATATATAAGAGAGCATAAATGAAAGAATTATTCAATTAAGAAACCAAACCTATCTTATCGATTCTAATGAAGATAAAGAAAATATAAAAAAAGAAAAAATTATCGAAAAGGATATTTTATTTAATAATCACAAAATAATAATAAATTCGAATTTAAATTCCAATCTTGATGAAAAAAAAAATCTCCAAAGTGAAGTTTAATGTATTTTGTATATCTGTTGAATTTCAAAATATTTTCTTTATATTTTTGCGTAAAATCAAAGTTAAAAAAAATCAAGGTAAATTGCATTACTGAGGATGCTGTCTACAAAAAAATAATAAAAATTATATATTTTTAATTTTTTCATTTCACATTTAAAATACTATTTATAAAGTTATATCATGAATTTTTTAAAAAAATATTTTTTGGAAAAAGATAATAAATTTTTTATTTAAGTATTAATAATGAAATTATGAAATTATAACTTTCAAAAAAAATATAAAAATTATGGTGTAAAAAAATAAGACAATATCAATATTCTTATTTTTAGAAGATTTAAATATAAAAATTTGATAAATGATTTTTCTTTTTTAGGAAAAAATTCTTTAAATTTTGAAAAAACATTTTCACTTGAATTTTAAATTTTATATTTTAATTGGAAAGCATATTTTTCAATGTTCATTTTTAAATTCAAAACTGAATATTCAATTTTTAATTATTAAAAATCAAAGTTCAATTAATTGGTAGAAAATGAAAAATCAAAAATACTTAAATTCTAAAGAAGAAGAATATAATAATAACGGGCAATTTAATTATAATGGTATAAATTCAATTTCCTTGGGTTCTTCAGAAACAGATTCTTTCATTCAAACCACTCCAAAATTAGAAAATGATGAAAAAGAAATACAAATTTTGAATAACAAACATTTTTTTAAATTTTATCTTTCACAGCTTCTTCTTTCAATACCATTTTTTCTAGGAATTATGTGCTATATAATTACCTTAGAGCCTTGTTTAAAAGATTATGATTCTTGTTTGAATGAATTAGATAAGGCCAAAATAAGTCGCTTACTTACCATATCACTTTTATCAGTAATATGCTTCACTTTCAAATATTTTTTAATTTTTCATTTCGAAATTTCTTATAAAATTTTTCGATTTGTTTTAATAACATCTGTGTTAGCATATTTAACACTAATTTATGATACAGGGAATTCTTTCAAATCTCATGGAGCTTACAATAGGCTTTTTCTTTATATTGGAATTCCAATCTGTTACATTGGCTTTTATATCATTCTTGTTTTGCACCGCTGTTATGTCAAATATGGTAAAAGCATACCAATTTCAATAATTGTTTTGTTTATAATCTTGCTCTTTTATATAAGAACAAAAATTTTTAGATCTTGCGATTTCTGGGATAGAGGTTTTAAAAACAGTGTGATTGATAACAATATTAGTTGTAGATTGGAAAAGCCTAAAATTTGTTCTGAAATAATATTTGACAATATATTTGATGCTGTATTTTATACTAATGATGAATGTAAATATAGAAGAAATGAAGATTCTGAAATATTGAAAGAATATACTAATTTAAAAAATCTAACTAAAGTTGCTTATCCAAGAGTAGAAAAATGGGAACATACTCATGTTTGCAATTACTATTATTACAGAGATAATGTTATGAGGCATATTTTTAATCTTGATGATCCTTACATACCTGAATATTATAAGAAAAAAAACGAAGTATATGTTGATTTTACAGTTGAACCGAATCCACAAGTAAAAATTGATCTAAAAAAAGATGAAGATTTGATCAAAGCTAAAGATCGAATATTGAAAGATCATCTTAATAAAGGAAATCTTATATTTAAAAACATTTTATTTTTCTTTATTGATTCAATGTCTAGAAATCATTTTAAAAGAAAATTGCCAAAAGTTTATGAATGGATTGAAAAATATTATGTATCATCAACTGATTCTAAAGAAGAAAAAAGCAAATATACACATGAAGCTTTTCAATTTCTAAAATATCATGGACTGGGAACCTGGACTAATATCAATCTTCAACCATTTTTCTTTGGAGTTCCATATGATTTTACTCAAGGAATTTATTCCTTAAATTTTTTCAACTATAGAGGCTATATAACTGGGTCTACTGAAAATACTTGTTCAAGAGAGTTTGTTGGATTATATTCAGGACAAA
>Ga0194116_10007393_pt1 | contig 11381 bp, 8 predicted proteins | sample TA2MahsurfametaG_4_FD_148617 | JGI IMG/M metagenome (GOLD analysis project Ga0194116, IMG submission 148617) | Freshwater microbial communities from Lake Tanganyika, Tanzania - TA2015008 Mahale S9 surface | ecosystem: Environmental > Aquatic > Freshwater > Lake | place: Tanzania: Lake Tanganyika... | reverse complement strand
TCTAATCTAACCGCGACGAAGTGGCCACCCTCCTTCTTATCTTAAATCTACTTTTTTACGGACAATACGGATTGTTGATCGTGGACGGATCGGTCAGCGGTTTTGTCAAATCAGAGGCAACTACGTATACTTGAACTCAAAGCAGCCTTAACTGGCAGGGCTTGATCAGTCGACCAAGGGTTTTGCGTGGAGCAGTTGCAGGTGGCGGGAAGTCACGCCCGCGACGCGTCAGTAATTTGTGAACAGCTCCCAGTCGCCCACCACGGTGAGAAGTCGCAGCGATTTGCCGCGTGCAAGTGGGTGTGAATTGTCAAAGGAACCCTTAAACCCTACCACGAATACGCGCTGCCGGCTGGCAAGTAATTCGCTATATGATTGATCGTCCTTCAGCACGCGGTCGCCGAAGCGCGTGCGGTTGCCAGGGAATTCGAACGGCATCCGGTGTTCCGGCAGTCCGGACAGGTAGGGCCGGCGCGTCGCGCTGATGACTGGGTGCGCGTAGAACGGCAGGCCTTGCGGGATGCGATGGCGCACGATGACGAGGTCGCCCTCGCGAAACTCGCTGCGCAGCGCCAGCCCGAGCGGCTTCAGCGTTTGATTGCTGCGTAGCTTCGACTCCACCAGCGGCACTAAGCTAGCCACGGCTAGTAGTGAGACTGCGGCTATGCCGCCGGCCCACCGCGCACAGAGAGCCGGTGACCATTTACGGCTTCTCCACCACGCAGCGAGGAGCAACAGGCCGCTGCTGGTGACGGCTACCTTCACCCACATCTGGTCTTGGACCTTGAAGACGAACCAGCAAGCGAGCGGAAAGGCGAGCAATGGTAGCAGCGCGGCGGTGGGCAGCACGCGCCAGAGCCAAGGTGGGGTTGGCGCGGTCTGTCTGCCTTCTCTTTTATCCTGGCCCTCTCCCGCCAGAGGAGAAAGAGCGCGACCGGCTTCGAGCGCGAAGTTGCTCCACCGCAGCGCTATCAAGGCCGCGAGTGCGGGGAACATCGGCAGAATGTAATGCATTAGCTTGGCCGTGTTGATGGAGAACACCGCGAAGGTCAGCCCCGCCCACACCGTCAGCACCAGCCAGGCTTCCTGTGTTCGCGCGTTGAGCGACCGCCAATGCGCGCGTCGCCAGAGCCAGCCCAGTAATGGTGTCCACGGCAGCAAGCCCGCTAACAAAACCGGGATGAAAAACCAGAAAGGCTGCGCACGGTTTTTTGCTGCGCCTTGCATGGCATGGCCAACGACCTGGCCCTTCACCATAAAGGCAAAAGAATCCTGAACAGTGGCCCACACCGCCCAAAACCACGGCAGCGCCAATAAGAGGAACAATGTTCCACCCGCGAGCGCGCCAAGCAGCAGAACTGAGCCGCGTGGTCCGGGTGAATTACGCCGCCACCACACCATCGCTCCGAACGCTAAAAGTGGAATCGCCAACGCAATCGGCCCCTTGGTCAACACGCCGCCGGCCATCGCCGCCCACGCACCGAGTTGCCATGCGAAGCTGCGTTTGGCCGCCAGTCCGCGCGTGTCCGCCTCCGGATCGGCTTCGTCTTCATCCGCCACAGTTTCAGGCTGACTGCTGACCGCAGACGGTTCTATCAATGGATCCAAGCTCCGCCAGCTTTGCCAGAAACAGTAAATGGCCCACGCGATAAACTGCGTGAGGAAAATGTCCGTGGTCAGCATCCGCGCCATGACCCACGGCAGCGCGGAGGTGACGAATACCAACACCGCCAAACGGCCCGTCGCAGCACCTGCCACAGAGCGCACGAGCAGGAACGTGGCATACGCCGCGCTCAAGCCCGCGAGCGCCAACGGTAGCCGCACGGCCCACTCGTTCACGCCGAAGACCGACAACGACGCGGCAACGGCCCAGTAGGTGAACGGCGGCTTGTCCAAGTGCGGGACATACCAGATGTGTGGCACGAGCCAGTTGCCGGTCTCGACCATCTCGCGGGCAATTTCCGCGTAACGACCTTCGTCAGGCTCGTTGAGCGAGCGGGTGCCCAGCAGACCGAAGCAGACCAGGAGGACGAACGGTACGAACCACCACGGGGCGCGTTGGTCGGATTCGGCTTGCGGCACGGCAGAGTTGTAGCCCGCGGAGAAGCGCGGCGAAAGTGATTACTGAGTTGTGAGCTTTGGGTGATGGCGAGCAAGCTGGAGGGGAACCCGATGACTGATCCATCAGCGCAGATCAACCTGGATGTATGCCCCCTGCCGTTTTAACCAAGGTTCTGCTGTCCGCGCGGGCTTTTGTTTCGAAACCGTCCTCGTTCCTATCGACGCTGCCGAGCAGGTGTTCCGCGAGCTTACGCACAAGGAAGTTGCCTTGCCCGCCGGCGACGACTTGCTCGTGTCGTTGCCGGGCGGCAGCCAATTCGCCGCCGCGCGCGAGTTGGGCTTTTGGCTTGGCCTACGGTGCAGCGCTGGCATCTCCACCGGCACGCCGTAGGCGTGGCAACACGACGGGCACCTACCTCAAGCCTGGTGACCAAGTGGAAGCTGCATCAAGAGAGTTGGCGTATTGCGGAACCACACGGTAGCGGAGTGGTTTTGGTCCTCTTCTCGTTCCCATCCTAATTTTAAGCCTGTTCCTTTAGCTTCAATCGGAAAAAGGATTTCGATGGGAATTTAGGTTAAGCGCAGCGAGGAAATTACGCCTCTACCCACTGCCCTGGCACCGGCTGGATCACTTTGATCTTCGGATGCCGCGCGGTGATTTGCTCCGCAAACCATGCGCGTGCAGGGCCATCGCCGTGGCCCAGTATAACGACGCGCGGTTCAACTTCGCCGACGAAAGCGAGCAGTTCATCGCGGTTCGCATGCGCAGAAAGATCGAAGTCGCGCACCTCGCATTTGCGGGTCATTTCGCCGGTGCCGGCGCTGAAGATAAAGGGCTTGCCGAGTTGGCTGGCTTTGAGCCGGCCGCCGGGCGTGTCGGGATCGGCATAACCGACAAAAAAGATGCCATGTCGGGAGTCGCTCATCATGCGCGCGGCGAGGTCGTGTGCAGCGGTGTGCTCACTCATCATGCCAGCAGTAATCACGAAGATGCGCCCCCCGGTGAGCCGCATCGCCTCCGCTTGACCCTTCTCCAAGACGACGAGGTTTAGCGCCTCGTGGAGTTGGAGGGAACTGTGCTGCCGGTGCGCGCGGTGCGCCTCGAGGTCATATATTTCCGTGAAGACGCGTCCGAGGCCGCCGATGAAGACAGGCTGCGGCTCGAGCTTTCCAGCGCGCATGGCCAGTGCAAGCGCAGCTAGGATTTCCTGCGTGCGACCCAGTGCGAAAGCCGGAATAAGCACGCTGCCCTTACGTTTTAGCGTGGCACGGATGGCCGCGATGAGCCGATCTAGCTCGTCTTCGCGGGTGAAGCCCGGCGTGGGCGCGCGATTGCCGCGCGTGGTTTCCATGATGAGAACATCGGCCCGCACGTCCTCGAACCGTGCGGCCTTGAGTAGGGTCTGGTCGTGAAAGCATACGTCGCCGGTGTAGAAAAGCGTCTCGCGCCGGCCGCGCACGAGGACGCCGGCGGAGCCAAGCGTGTGCCCGGCGTCGAAGAATTCCAGCGTCGGCGATGCGCCGCTTACGCGAGCCTTTTGGAACGCTGCCCATTCTATCTCGCGGTTGTATTTAAAGCCTTGGAATAGCGGCGCGATGTCATCGACCTCGTCGTGTGAGTAAAGCGGATACTCGCGAATCCCCAGCTCCTCGCGCTGGCGCTGCATCACGTTTACTGAGTTGTGCAGCACGCGCTCGACAAGGAAATAGCTGAGTTCGGTCATTAGCACGTGCGCGTGCGGATGGTGCCGCACCGCGACGGGTAACCCGCCGACATGGTCGTGGTGGCAGTGGGTGATGGCAACCGCGTCCAATTCCACGCCCTTCATGAGGTTCATCAAGGGCAGGCCGTCCGACCTTCGCGTTTTGGGTAAACCCCAGCGTCCAGGAGCAGACGGTGGCCGTCCAACTCGAGCCACCATGCGCTCGCGCCAATATCGGCATCGGGGTTCAAATTACGGATACGCATAGCTGGAACAGATCAATTTTTTTAATTTTGGACAACGGAAACTCTGGCCGGGCTGCCTGTCGAAACTCTTTCTGTTAAGAAAATAAAAATTTGAAGTACCCCGGACCCGTGCTTGATTTTCTTTGTAGTTGGTTTGGTTGTTGGGGTTGGGAGCGGGTGGCGAGCAATCGTTGCCCGCTCCTTTATTTATGACCCTAGAATTTTGCCCGCGAAATGGCAAATAACACGGATGGCTGGTGGGCTGAGCAACCAGAAAATCGTTGAGAATCCCCCTGCTCACCCATTTCGTCTGCGGGCTAACTTCACTTCAATCCGCCGACTCCAGAGCTAAAGGCCTTCATGGCCGCCGCCTGGATGACCGCGTTAAGGTCGGCCTGCTTAACAAAGCCGACGGGCAATGCAAAATAAGCAGCGGCCGGCTGGCCTAGTTTGATGTTGCTCAACTGGAGTTGGTAAGTCTGCTTGTCCTTAGTTATCACGATCTTGACTGGCAGGTTTTGCAGGTTTGTGGCCTGCCAAACTATCGCTGTGCCGTCGTCGCCCGGAATCTGCACAGCGTATTTTACGGCGGGCTGGCCAGCGACAGTTTCGCGACCTAGCTCCTTCTTCTCAAGGCGACCAATCTTCTCCGCCGCTTGTTGCTGGATGCCCTCGGGTTTGGGCATCGGCATCTCGACGTAGGACTTCATCCCGGGTAGTACAAGCGTGAGTGGTTTGCCGGGCAGAAAGATAAAAAACATTCGGTCCAGACCCATCTCGCGGATGCTGGCGACGGCCTCGGGCGGTAGCTCAACGCTCTTAACGTTGGCGAGGTTCAACTCCCAGCGCATCTTCCCGTCAGCCATCGCGACGCCGAAGGGCAGCTTCATCCCGTCGCCGCCGCCCGGGGCGGGCAGGGTCATCTCAACGCCCGCCGTGAATGCTCGCGTGTCACTGAAGAACTCCGACAGCGCGGCGGCAAGGAATGGGGCCTGCGAGTTGATGGCCGGTATTCCGGCTGCGTTTTGGGCTGAGGCAACCGGAGCTGCAAGCAGCAGCGACGCACAAACGAGGGCGAAAATACTTTTCATGGAGCGGATATCGATCCGGCGAGCGTTAGACGGCGGCCTATATACCCGCTTACTTTTTTGCCACGGCCCACTCAAAGATTAGCTTCACCTCATCGCCAGTCTTGATGAGGCCAGCCCCGGCGGTAGGGGCAGGCGGCTTGATGCCGAAATCGGTCATTTTCAAAGCAGCTGTGCCGGTGAAGTTGGCGCGCGATGTATCCACGCGGCGATGCAGTGTCAGCGGAAAGGTGATATCCTTGGTTACCCCGGCAACGGAGAGGCTGCCCTTGGCTTCAAGACCGACCTGCGCGCCTTTAACTTCTTTGAGCGACAGCTCGGTGAGCCGGAACGTGATACGCGGGTTTTCCTTCTCCTTTATCGCCTCCTGCATCACGGCATCCATCAGCTTGCCACTACTGCACTTAAGCGAGCGCACAGCGACGAAGGTTTCCGCCTTGGCGGCGACCTTGCCGGGCTTGAGCTTGTCCGGCGACTCGATGAGTGCACCTTCCAACTCGACATAGCCGCCGACGAGCTGACTCTCGGCGTGCCAGTCATGAATGCTCGAAGTGCCCTCTAAGCGCATTTTGCTGCCGGGCTGCGACTCATAACGCACGAGCGTCTGGGCAGTGGCAGTGGCGGCGAGCGCAAATAGCGTAGTGCTGATGCTGAGAAACTGGAAGAGGCGGTAAATTTTCATCTGGAGGTGGTACGCACTGAATAAAAAGCAATTGCAACGCTTAGACGCGACGACGTCAAATCCCATTCGGCGTGCGCGCCAACTCAGTGGTTGAAAACAAACTCTGCTGAGTTAAGCAACGCCCAAAGGATATCCTCGGTGGCAGACTGACGGGTGGCTCCCTTGACAGTGAAGGCTTTCAAGGCGAGCCCAAGTTCCTCGGAAGTTGGGCGACGATTGTAAGCGCTCAGGTAGAGGTCATTGGCGATGTGTTCTTCGGAAGCCTTGCTTGTGGCCAGCAGGCGCGCTCGGCCCTCGCTGGCGGTGATTTTTGTGTTAAGCGCGGTCGAGTTCATCATGTGCAGCGCCTGCACCATGCTCGGCTTGGCGTCGCGGTCGCACGGGCACTCGGCGCTGCTGTTCGGGCGGCCGAAGGCATCCATGAAATCGCTGCCGAGCTTGTGGTTCCACGTATGCAACGCGCGCGCCCCGGCAGGCAAGCCGGCGAAGCTCTCGCTAGTGCCAGTTACCTGTGTAACGGCATCGAGCAGCACTTCCGCAGGTAACCGGCGGCGATAGCTGCGGGAGTAATTGCGCGTATCGGTAAGGTTAGTCTCGTTCGGCGTAGAACTGAGCTGGTAAACATGCGAGCGAAGAATGGTGCGCATGAGATGCTTCAAATCGAACTTGTGCGCGATGAAGTCCTGAGCCAACCAATCCAATAACGGCCCATTGGACGGCGGGTTTGATGCGCGGAAATCGTCCACTGGGTCCACTACACCGCGCCCGAAGAACTGGGCCCACACGCGGTTCACCGCGGCGCGCGCAAATAGTGGGTTCTCCGGTTGAACCATCCAGTCAACCAGCGCGGCCCGCGGGTCATGGTCGGCGGCGATGACCGCCGCAGGGCCGTCGGGCGCACGAGGCTTCAAGTCTTCGCCAGTGACGGGGTGCTTCATTGCGACGCTACTGGTCGCCCAGATGTATTCGGGCTCGCCGCTGATGGGTGCGGAAATGCCTTGGCCCTTGCGACGCGTGCCGCTGAAGAAGGCGGCAAACTGGTAGTAATCCTTCTGGTCCCACTTCTCGCTCGGGTGATGGTGGCACTTGGCGCACTCGAGTCGCACCCCGAGAAAGACTTGACTCACGAAACCGCCCGCCTCCTCCGGTGTGCGCTTATCACGGAAAAGCGCAGGCGGGCCAGTCTTGTGCGTACTGCCCTGCGCAGTCAGCAGCTCCCGCACAAACTGGTCGTAGGGCAGATTTTGCCGAAAGGCATCGCGCAACCACTGGTCCATGAGGAAGACCGGCTTCACGCCGACGCGCGACGGGTTGCCGCGCACGAGATCGCCCCACTTAACAGCCCAGTGGTCGGCCCACGCGGGATGTTCGAGCAAGCGGTCAATCAACTTCGTGCGCTTATCGGGTGAAGGGTCGTCAAGAAACGCTTTCGCCTCGTCCGCCGTGGGCAGCGTGCCAATGGTGTCGAGCGCCGCGCGGCGGAGGAACTCCGCGTCCGTGGACAAAGCGGAGGGCAAGTGGCCGAGCTTTTGGAGCCGTTGGTAGACGAGGCGATCTATATCGTTGTGAACGGGTAGAGCGGCAAACCGCTCCGCCGGCAACACTCTGTCGCTAGGGACCAGCATAGTGCTCACAGCCACGCTGCCGAGGAAGCGCGCGACCACCGCGCCTTCGCCGCTAAATTTGCCCACGCTCACCAAGCCGTTGTCATCCACGGTCGCGAGGGTTTTCTCGTTCGAGAGATACTCGGAAAGCTCGGTCACATCGCGCACAGAGCCGTCGGAATAATGGGCCTGCACGAGCAGCGGCTGCTTGGCCTCGCGGCGATAGCGACGTTCCTTTGGAAAGACCTCGATGCCAGTTAGCGTCGCCTCACCGGGGTGCGAGTAAGTCATGCCTTGAGCAATCCAGTTAACCAGCGTGCGAAACTCCTCGGAGTCTCGCTCAACGCGGAGACCACCTTCATGCGGCACGGCGAGCGAAGCCTTCTTGAGCAGCAAGCTCTCCTCGGGAAATGCTGGGAACACGCGGCGACCACGCGCATCCTTCACAATCTCCAAATAGTCCGCGCGCGGGTCGTAAGCGAAAATGGTAAGCTTGAAGCCATTCTGGCCCTCGGCTTTTGCATGGCAGGAGCCGAGATTGCACCCGGCTTTGCTGAGGATGGGTAACACGTCGTTGAGGAAGCTAAGAGGCGGTGCCGCCGCCGGGCCGCTGGCTTCTGGCTGCCGCCCTGGGGCGTTAGTTGCGCTCGCCGTCTCGCTGCCCGCAGGCGGCAACTGGACCACGTCCGCTCGGACACTCGACTTTACGGTCACTTTTACGATCGCGGACTTTCCGTTGGACTTCACCGTAATAGTCGCGTTGCCCGGCGCGAGGGGACGAACTTTTCCATTCGCACTGACGGTTGCGACGGCAAGGTTGTCCGAGCTGAACCTCGCCGGTGCGGGTAACTCGAAGCCTTCCTTGTCCGTCGCCGTCACGACCACGCGATGCGGCGCGGCGCCGGCGATGAGCGGCAGTTCCGTGGGAAACACTGCGATGGCCGTAACACTCTTCAGCGCCGCTGGCTCAGACTTGCCCGCCGACTTCTGCGGCGGTGTGCACGCGGCGAGCAAGAGCACCACGCAGGCGAGCAAAGCCATTTTGGCCAGAGATAAAACACGGCTGAAACCCTGATGGAAATTCCAACCGTTGCGCACTTCGACTCCGTTCAATCGGTGATTCATCTGCGGCTAAATTATTTGGCCTCCAGCTTTGTCGGCGCTTTTCCACCTTCCCACACATACACGCTGCCATCGTGGCAGCCCGCAAAGACCGTCTTTGCATCCGGCGTGGCGGCGACAGCGTAAAGCACCTCGTCCACGCCCGTAAGCCGCCGCTCGTTGCCGGGCGAACTACTCTGCTCGCCGCTATGGCGCTTGAGATCGGTGATGGACGAAGCGCTGCCGTCTTCCGACACCGTTAAGAGCGTAGCGCCGCCGCCGACCCAGTGCAGCGCGGTAACGGCGGCTTTGCGATTCGAGAAAGAACCTTCACGCCCCGCGCTGGCGATGTCCCAAAACTTCAGCTCCTTGTCTGCGCCGCCGGTGGCCAGCACGGCGTCATCTTTGCCGAAAGCGACAGCCTGCACGTAGCTCGTGTGGCCCTCGAGTTTGGCGACTTCCTTCTGCGTTGCGAGGTTCCATACGCGCGCAAGTTTGTCTGCGCTGCCAGTGGCCAGAAGCTTGCCGTTCGCACTGACCTTCAAATCTAAGATGCTGTCGTTGTGCGCGGTCCAGGAGGCGAAGGGTTTTTCGTCGCCCATCCTCCATAAATGAACTTGTCCCGCCGCGCCGCCCGGGCTGTCTGCGACCGCGAGTGTATTGCCGTCCGGTGTGAAGGCGACAGCGGTGGCGCGGCCTGCGAGCGGTTTGTCCAGCACGCCAAAGGGCAGGAGTGACTTGGCATCAAAGAGCAGCACCCGGCGGAATTCGCCCGCTGCAAGCCACCGACCGTCCGCGCTCCACGTGACCGATTGAATGGCGTCACGCGCACCGGTGAGCGTGGCGGCGAGCGTGCGATTCGTCGCGCCAAGCGTGTAAATGAGAAGCTGGTTGCCGCGTGCTGTGGCCAGGCGTTTGCCGTCCGGCGCGAGCGCGACGGCCAGCACGGGTGTGTAGCTGGCGGGGAGTGCTTTGAGTTCGTCCGGTTTGGTCTCACGCGTAAGGAGTTTGAGTACGCCTGCGTCCCACGGCGCACCTGCTTGTACCCAGGCCCGGAGCGTGGCAATGAGCTGTGGTGGTAGCTGTTTCTTCGGCGGCATGTGAGACTCGACGCCGGGTGCGAGTAACTTGATGAGTGGGCTTTCAGAAGCCTTGCCGGGCTTCAGCGCTGGGCCGTTTTCGCCGCCCTTTAGCGCGGCCTCGCGCGAAGTCAGGTCAAGCTGGCCGCGCTTCTTCTCGACGTTGTGGCAGTTGAAGCAGTTCGCGCGGAGAATGGTCATCGCGGCTGCCGCGTGTGAATTTGCCTCCGCACCATGAAGTGCGGGCAAAGCAAACACCACGAACGCATAGGCGACTATGCACAGCTTTAAGCACATACCGAAAAAGTGACGCGAAGCGGGATGGCGAATTCACAGTGAGAACTTCTGGCCTTGTCGCGGTTCAACTGCAATCTGACTTTTTGCCCGCCAGCGCGTTGATTTGGCTCGCCGCATAACCGGCTCCGAAGCCGTTATCGATGTTCACCACGGTCACGCCGCTGCCGCAGCTCGTGAGCATGCCGAGCAGTGCCGCCACGCCGCCAAAGGCCGCGCCGTAGCCAATGCTGGTGGGCACCGCAATGACGGGCTTGGAGACGAGTCCTGCGACGACGCTCGGCAGCGCACCTTCCATCCCGGCGCAGACTACGAGCACGTTGGCGCGCTGAAGTTGGTCGAGCTTGGCGAGCAGCCGGTGGAGGCCGGCCACACCCACATCACTAATGCGCTCGACGCGGTTGCCCATGATGTCGGCCGTCACCGCGGCCTCGTCGGCTACGGGCAAATCGCTCGTGCCCGCGCAGAGCACCCCAATGTAACCGGGGCGTTTGGGCAGGGGTTTTCTCTCGATGGTCACGGCCCGCGCGGCTTTGTGCCAAACGGCGTGCTTGAACTTGCGCTTAAGCAGCCGCGCGGCTTCCGGCGTAAGCCGCGTGACAAGGACGTTTTGCTCGCGCTCGACGAGCTTGGTCGCGATGGCGACGATTTGCGGTGGTGTCTTGCCCGCACCAAAAATGACTTCGGGAAAGCCCTTGCGCAGCGCGCGATGCGTGTCCACCTGCGCGAAGCCGAGGTCCGCAATGGGTGCAGCTTGGAAGGCTCGCAAGACCTCATCGCGGCTGGTGCGGCCAGCGCGAAAGGCATCAAGAAGGGCGGCGGCTTGTTCAGCAGTCACGGGCAGAGGATGCGCCGGCGCGGGCGCGGATTGAAGCAAGAAGTCCTCGAATAATCGTTACTTAGTAAATCTAGCTGTAACCCACGCAACCTAGCTTGCGTAAGGAGCAAGCGATAGCGTTTTGCTGAACCCGGGAAAAAAGCTCAAGATCGATCAGCCTGCCGTCAGCGAAATAAATATGGGGAGCTGGATTTCGGTTTTCCGAGCGCTGGGCATTTGTCGGCTGGCGTACTGCGCGGACGCTTCATTATCCTCCTCCGCATGGCAACCAATCGCATCGGGATCATCGGCGGCAGTGGCTTGTACCACATCGAGGGATTTACCCATCAAAAGTGGGTGAAGGTTAAAACCCCGTTTGGCAACCCTTCGGACGAATTTCTCACGGGCCGGCTCGCTGGGCGCGAAGTCGTCTTCCTCCCCCGTCATGCGCGCGGTCACCGTATCCTCCCCAGCGAGTTGAACCACCGCGCCAACCTGTGGGCGATGAAGTCCCTTGATGTTCATTGGGTCATCAGCGTTAGCGCCGTTGGCTCGCTCCAAGCCAAGTATCGCCCGTGCGACATCGTCCTGCCCGACCAGTTCCTTGACCGCACCAAGCGCGACTTCGAGCACACGTTTTTTGGCCGCGGCATCGTCGCGCACGTCGCCTTTGCCGAGCCCATTTGCGAGGAGTTGCGCCAACTGCT
>Ga0194116_10007391_pt1 | contig 11382 bp, 9 predicted proteins | sample TA2MahsurfametaG_4_FD_148617 | JGI IMG/M metagenome (GOLD analysis project Ga0194116, IMG submission 148617) | Freshwater microbial communities from Lake Tanganyika, Tanzania - TA2015008 Mahale S9 surface | ecosystem: Environmental > Aquatic > Freshwater > Lake | place: Tanzania: Lake Tanganyika... | reverse complement strand
TGACGGATCAGGATCTCAATGGCATTTTCTTCACGGGATCGCTGGCCACAGGACAGCGAATCGCCCAGGCCGCAGGTCCGCGCATGATGAAGATGCAGCTCGAACTCGGCGGCAAGGATCCAAGCTATGTCTGTCCTGATGCTGATCCGGTCGTGGCGGCACAGTCTCTGGCCGACGGGGCGATGTACAACGCCGGCCAGAGCTGCTGTTCGGTCGAGCGGATTTATGTGCATGAGGCGATCTACGGTCGTTTCGTCGAGGCCCTGGTGGAGACCACCCGCAGCTTCAAGCTGGGCGATCCGATGCAGGAAGACACCTATTTGGGCCCGCTCACCCGTTCAGCACAAATCGGGGTCCTCGAAGCCCAAGTGACGGATGCGCTCAGCCGCGGTGCGCGCTTGCTAACGGGCGGCGCGCGCGTTCCCGGCCCCTTTGCGGGTCGGGGCAACTGGTTCGGGGCCACAGTGATCGACCGTGCCGATCACAGCATGGCGCTCATGCGCGAAGAAAGCTTTGGCCCGCTGGTGGGCATCGAGAAGGTCAGCGATGACGCGCAAGCCCTTGAGCGCATGAACGACACCCGCTACGGATTGACCGCTGGTGTGTACACGCCCGACGAGGCGCGAGCCAGGGCCATTCTTTCCAGGGTGCGGGCTGGTTCGGTGTACTGGAATTGCTGCGACCGGGTCAGCCCGCGCTTGCCCTGGAGCGGTTGGGGTGACTCGGGCCTGGGGCTGACGCTGTCGGTGGAGGGCATCAGCACCTTCACCCGGCCCAAGGGCTGGCATCTGCGATCGGTCTGAGGCTGGCGATGAGTCATCCTCCGCTGGTTCTTTTTGATCTGGACCACACGCTGCTCCAGGGCGACAGCGATCAGCTTTGGTGTGACTTCCTGGTCGAGCAGCATTTGGTCGATGCCGAGCCCTTGATGAGCGCCAGCCGTGACATGGAGCGGGACTACAAGGCCGGCACCGTGGATGTCAGTGCCTTTTGTGAGTTTTATATGGGCACCTTGTGCCTGATGGATGCGGCCGCCTGGCAACCCTGGCGAGAGCGCTTTTTGCAGCAATGCATCCTGCCCCGTCTTGCGTTGGCGGGCGTGCGCCAACTCGGCGAGCATCAGCTTGCCGGTCATCGGGTGGCCATCACAACGGCCACCAACCGATTCATCACCGAGTTGACAGCGGAGCATCTAGGCGTTGCCGATTTGATTGCCACCGAACCGCAATGCCTCGGGGGCCGCTTTACCGGGCGGCTGGTGGGAACGCCCAATATGCGGGGTGGCAAGGTGCTGCGCTTGCAGCAGTGGCTGGCTCAGCAGGGCTGGAGTCTGTCCGAGCTCGACAGCACGGCCTACAGTGACTCGATCAATGACCTGCCGCTGCTCGAGGCGGTGACCCAGCCGGTGTGCGCACAGCCTGACGCCAAGCTCGAGCGCATTGCACTCGAGCGAGGTTGGCCGGTGGTGCGCTGGTTCTAGCAGGCTCCGGCGCTAGGCGGCGCTGCGTAGCGCGAGCAGTCCCTGGGCCAAGACACCTGCTGCATCTTCGGTCATCTCGGCCAGTTTCGCCATCGCCTGGTCGGGGGTAAGGCAGACAAAGTGACTGACCTCGCCGTCCTGATTGCAAGGCTCCAGGCCGGCCGGCAGCAGCAGGTTGTAGACCCACAATCGCTCATCGTGCCACCCTTCGTTTTCGCGTCGGCGGGTGAGTAAGGAGCCCGCGGGACGCACCTGGTGGGCGACTTCGGCAGGTATCCCGGCTTCTTCATACAGCTCACGCACGGCGCAGTCGAGCAGTGACTCGCCAACTGGAAGACCGCCGGCGGCCAGGTTATCGAGGCGCCCCGGATCGGTGGCTTTGCTCAAGGCTCTGGTGCCGCACCAGATGCGCCCGTCTGCACAAAAGCCGTTGATGTGGACCGCATGGCTGCGCAAGCCAAAAAAGCGGAAGGCGCAACGCTCCATCCGGAACCACTCCGCCTCAGAGGGGCTGGGGGCCATCGGGATTTCGCCCCAGTAACTGTAGAGTTCATGGCGCCAGCCGGTCAGCAGTCCAGCTGCATGCAGCTTGTGGGCGGCTCGGGCAAGCAGCTCGCTGCGATCGACGGGCCTGAGATCGTCGGCATGCCAACGCAGGCCCTGCGGGACTTTTTGGCACAGGGGCAAGTGCTGCAGCAGGGCGTCATCGTGGCCAGGCGCGAGCCAGCCGATGCGGCGGCCCAGCAACTCCAGAGGCTTGAATCCATCCGGAACGGGGTGATCGACGCCGCGCAAAATGTGGCCCAGGGTTTGGTCATCGACAGCAGACCAGGCCGCCAGTGTTGAGGGCAACATGGGGCCTGCGATCACCAGGCCGGGGGGCGCTTGTCGAGGAAGGCCTGGACGCCCTCCAGCGCCGTGGCGTCCATCATGTTGCAGGCCATCGTCTGGGCCGCATCGTCGTAGGCTGCGCGGGTGCCGGCCTCAAGCTGCCGGTAGAACAGTTGTTTGCCCAAGGCCAGCGCCAGCCGCGGTTTGCCCCTGATTTGATCGACCAGGTGCTGCACCGTCTGGTCGAGCTCTTCGGGCTCGGCCACTCGGTTGATCAGGCCCCAGGCCTGCGCCTGCGCCGCGTCGATGAACTCGCCGGTGGCCAGCATTTCGAAAGCAGCCTTGCGTGGCAGGTTGCGCGAGAGAGGCACGCTGGGCGTGGCGCAGAACAGGCCAAGGTTGACACCGCTGACCGCAAAGCGCGCCGTGCGGGCGGCCACGGCCAAATCACACTGGGCCACCAATTGGCAGCCCGCCGCCGTGGCCACGCCCTGCACCTTGGCAATCACCGGCACCGGCAGCCCTTGCACGCTGAGCATCATGCGGCCGCATTGGTCAAACAGGTGCCGGTAGTAGGCCAGATCGGGTTCGGCTCGCATCTGGCGCAGATCATGGCCGGCGCAAAAGGCCTTGCCAGAGGCGGCAATGACCACAGCCCTCAGAGATGGATCGTGTGCAAGGGCATCGAGTTGCACCTGCAAGGCCTCCAGCAGTTCCTCACTGAGCGCATTGAATGCCTCAGGGCGGTTGAGCGTGAGCGTGGTCAGGCCACGGCCATCATCGTGACGCAGCAGCAAAGGTTCTTGAGCGGACTTCATGACAGGCTCCTATTCGATAGCCGATGCAGACCGGGCCCGCTCGCGCAGGGCAAATTTCTGAATTTTTCCGGTTGAGGTTTTTGGAATTTCCTCAAACCGAAGTTCGCGTGGGACCTTATAGCCGGCCAGCAAGGCCTTGCAATGCGCGATCAGCTCGGCAGCATCGGCCTGACTGCCCGGTTTGAGTTCGACATAGGCCAAGGGCGTCTCACCCCACTTGGGGTCGGGCTTGGCCACCACGGCGCAAGCCAGCACTGCCGGGTGGCGATAGAGCGCGTCTTCGACCTCCAGGGAGCTGATGTTTTCGCCGCCAGAGATGATGATGTCCTTGCTGCGATCGCGAATCTTGGCGTAGCGGTCAGGCTCCAGTACCGCGAGATCACCGGTGTGGAACCACCCGCCCTCAAAGGCCTGGGCGGTGGCTCCCGGGTTCTTGAGATAGCCCTTCATGACGATATTGCCGCGGAACATGATTTCTCCCATGGTCTGGCCGTCGGCGGGTACGGGCTCGAGGCGCAGGGGGTCCATCACGGTCATGCCCTCCTGCAGCGCATAGCGCACGCCCTGCCGACCGTTGAGACGGGTTTGCTCGGCCACACTCTGGCCGGCCCAGGATGGCCTCTGTACCGCTACTGCGGCGGGTCCGTAGACCTCCGTCAGTCCGTAGACATGGGTGATGGCAAAGCCGATGCGGGCCATGCCCTCGATCATGGCCGCCGGTGGGGCAGCCCCGGCGACCAGACCGCGCACCTGTTGGGCGATGCCTGCGCGCATCTCTGCCGGAGCGTTGTAGATCAGGCTGTGGACAATGGGCGCGGCGCAATAGTGGTCAATGCGATGTTCGCGCATCGCCTGCAAAATCGAAGGGGCATCGACCTTGCGCAGGCACACATGCGTGCCGCCGAGAAGGGCAAGGGTCCAGGGAAAACACCAGCCATTGCAGTGGAACATCGGCAGCGTCCACAGGTAAACCGGGAAATGCGGCATGGTCCATGTGGCGGCGTTGCACACCGCGTTGAGATACGCGCCCCGGTGGTGCGTGACCACCCCCTTGGGGTCCCCGGTGGTTCCACTGGTGTAACTGACTGCAATGGCGTCCCATTCGTCGTCGGGGCCATGCAGGCGCTCGACGGGTGCATGCGCGGACAACCAGGCTTCGTAGTCATGGGCGCCGAGCCGGGCACCCGCCCCGGTGTACTCGCTGTCGCACACATCAATGACCACAGGCTCTCGGCCGTATTGCGAGCGCAGCAGTTCCAGCGCTTTTTGCATGACCGGCGCGAATTCGCGATCGGTGACCAGTACCCGCGCTTCGCAGTGATTCATCTGCCAGGCCAGCAAAGCCGCGTCGAGCCGCGTATTGAGTGCATTGAGCACCGCGCCGAGGGCCGGGACGGCGTAATGCATCTCGATCATTTCAGGCGTGTTGGGCAGCATGGCGCTGACGGTGTCGCCCCGTTTGATACCCAGGCTCTGCAGCGCTGCAGCCAGACGAGCTGAACGCTCACGGGTCTGCGACCAGCTGTAGCGTCGCCGGCCGTGAATGACGGCCGGCAGATCGGCAAAAACTTCGGCGCTGCGCTCAACAAAACTGACTGGCGTCAGGGCGGTGTAGTTGGCCGGGTTCTTGCCGAGGTCTTGGTCGTAAATGCTCATCGCTGTCTCCAGTCCATCAGGCCGCCAGGGCCCTATCCTTTGCAGGGCCGATGATAGGGCGCTTGACCCTGCAAAGGCCAGCCCGGCCCGTTGCAGGTCTGTGCGCTGCTGTCTGAGCCGGCGGCGCGACCTTGCCCGACAGCCGCCAGCCTGCTTGAGGCGGGTTTGCGCTGGAGAATGCGGCGATGAGCAGTCAGCGCAGCGGCCTGCGCCAGGCCGATGCGCTACAGAGGCTTGCGCTTGAGGGGCCCAACGAGATCGGCCCGGCGCAAGGACGGTCCTGGCTGCGGCGCTGTATGTGTCTGCTGGCTGAACCCATGTTTGTGCTGTTGTTGGCGGCCGTGGCCATCTATCTGGTGCTCGGTGATTGGGGGGAGGGCCTGACCCTGGCAGTGTTCGTGCTGGCCGTGCTGGGCCTGACCTTGCTGCAGGAGGGGCGGGCTGACCGCTCTATCGAGGCCCTGCGTCAGCTCAGCGAGCACCGGGTGCAGGTCTTGCGCGATGGCCAGCTTCAGGAGCGGCCCGCGCGCGAAATCGTCCGGGGCGACTGGGTGCCGCCGGCCGAGGGGCGGCGGATCGCTGCCGATGGGCTGCTGCTCGAAGCGGACCATTTGCAGGTCGACGAGTCGCTGCTGACGGGCGAATTGGAGCCGGTGACCAAGCAGGTGCAGGCCAGCGGTAAAGCGGCGCGCGTGTTTTCCGGCACCCATGTAGTCCGGGGGCAGGGCCTGATGGAAGTGCAGGCTACGGGCGAGCGCACCGAGTTCGGCCGTATCGGTCAATCGCTCGGTCAGATCAGGCCGCAGCCTACCCCTTTGCAGACCCAGACGGCCCGCTTGGTGAGGGTACTGGCCTGGGTGGCCTTGCTTCTGTGCGCGGCCATGGTGCTGATTGAAGGGCTGCGCAACGGCTCGTGGTTGCCGGCACTTCTGGTGGGCATTACGGCGGCGATGGCCATGCTACCTGAGGAGTACCCCGTGGTGCTTACCATCTTCCCTGCTCTTGGGGCGCATCGCCTGGCCCGAGAAGGGGTGCTGGTGCGTCGGATCGAGGCCATTGAGACGCTCGGCGCCACGACCGTCCTGTGCGCCGACAAGACCGGAACCATCACGCAAAACCGCATGGCGGTGCAAATGATGGCGGTGGGGGATCGGCCCGAGTTACTGCGCTGCGATGCCTCGGGCGATTGGCCACCGCAGGCATTGGCGCCGGCCTTTCATCAGATTGCCGAGCATGCGATCTTGGCCAGTCTGATCGAGCCTTTTGACCCGATGGAACAGGCGTTCCATCGTCTGGGCCGGACCATGCTGCCCGAGAGCCGGCTGCACGATTGGCAGTTGGTACACAGCTATCCTCTCAGCTCCGGCTTGCGTGCGATGTCACAGGTCTGGCGCGCGGGGGACGGCCAGGCTCATGTGGTGTCGGCCAAGGGCGCTCCTGAGGCGGTGATGGATCTGTGTCATATGCCGTCGGCGCAGCGGGCGAAAAGGCAGGGCGTGCTCGAGCAAATGGCCGCTGAGGGTTTGCGTGTGCTGGCGGTGGCACGCAGCGAGCATCCCGATGCCCCTTGGCCGCAATCGGCGCATGACTTCAACTTCGAGTGGATCGGCCTGATCGGATTGGCCGATCCTTTGCGGCCACAGGTGCCTCAGGCCATGGCGCAGTGCCGCCGCGCCGGGGTGCGGGTCATCATGATCACCGGCGACCATCCTGCTACCGCCCGGGTGATTGCGGCGCAGGCGGGCATGGCGGTGGGGCAGGTCCTGTGCGGCGATGAGCTTGATGGCTTGAGTGAACTCGAGCTGGGGGCCCGCTTGCGCTCGACCTCGGTCTGCGCCCGTATCTCGCCGCAGCAGAAGTTGCGCATCGTGCAGACCCTGGCAGGCTTGGGTGAGATCGTGACCATGACGGGCGACGGCGTCAACGATGCCCCGGCGCTGCGCGCTGCGCATGTGGGCGTGGCCATGGGCCAGCGTGGCACCGATGTCGCTCGTGAGGCCCCCAGCGTGGTGCTGGTCGACGACGACTTCGCCTCCATCGTGCGTGGCATCCGCACCGGGCGCCGAATCTACAGCAACCTGCGTAAATCGATGGGCTATATCTTCGCAGTGCATCTGCCGATTGCCGGCATGGCGGCGCTGCCTGTGGTGCTGGCCTTGCCCCCGCTGCTCTTGCCTCTGCACATCGCGCTGATTGAACTGATCGTCGACCCAGCCTGTTCACTGGCCTTTGAGGGCGAACCGGAGGAGGCCGACCTCATGGATCGTCCGCCGCGCGATACCCGTTCGGCCTTGTTGGATGCTGGCGCAATGGCCCGGGCATCGGTGCAGGGCCTGCTTTTGCTTGGCGGCATCGCCTTGGCGTACGGGGCCTCGCTGCAGACCTGGGCGGCGGAGGGCCCGGTCCCGGCCGAGCATACGCGCGCGATGGTGCTGATGGCTTTTGTGGCGGGCAATGTGGCGCTGGTGATGGTGAGTAAAGCCGGCGAGGTCTCGGTGCCCGCTTGGCCGCGTTCAGGCCCCGGCAACTGGGCGGCCGTGGCCGTCATGGCGTCAGCCCTGGCCGCCGTTGCCCTGGCGATCTACCAGCCAGCGCTGGCTTCGGCGCTGCAGTTGCGCGACCTGGACACCCTGAGCGCCGCCACGGCCTTGATCTGCGGACCTGCGGGTTTGATTCTCGGCCTGATGGCCGGTCGGCGGGTCAGCCGGCCTTGGCTTTGTTGAGGGCTTGGCGCAGGTCGCTGTCGCCGCTCAGCTCGCGCTTGGACTCGTCGATTTGAAGCAGCAGCCCCATCACCCGGGCGCCGTGTTCGATGGCGATCGAGCCATACTTGATATCGCCCTGCACCATGCACTGCGCTTGCAATTCCACGCGCTCGGTGGCGTGAATCTGGCCGGATACCTTGCCAGCCACCAAAATGCGGTGGGCGAGGATATCGCCTTGCACCTGGGCGCCCTCGCTGATAACCACGGTGACCGAGTCGGCGCCGGCGGTGATGTTGCCCTCCACCCGTCCGTCGATACGGGTGCTGCCACTGAGTCTGAGCTCGCCTTTGATGAGGCTGTACGGACCGATCAGGGTATCAAAGCGTTCGGCGCTTTGCGTCATGGGTAGTGCGGTGTTGGAACGGCGTTTGAACATGATTGCCTCGCTTTAATCTGGAGCGCCCGATCAGCGCCAGGACAGGGGGGCCAGGGCCTTGACCGGATCGACGGTCAGGCCTCGGTGCTCGACTTCGTAATGCAGATGGGGGCCGGTCGACCGGCCGGTGCTGCCCAGATGGCCCAGCAGTTGGCCGCGCTCGACCCGCTGCCCTTCCTGAACCGTGCGCCGGCTCAGGTGGGCGTAGCGGCTTTTATAGTTTTCGGCGTGGGCGATCTCCACCAGTTGCCCATAGGGGCCAGCCCACTCCGAGCGCGTGACGGTGCCCGGGGCGGAGGCCAGAACCGGCGTGCCGGTGGGTGCCACAAAATCCAGACCTTCGTGGTGAGTGGGCGTGCCAGTGATGGGGTCGTTGCGCAGGCCGAAACCGCTGGAGACGAAAAACTCGCCCATCAAAGGCAGCCCGACCGGCAGCCGGGCCAGGCGTTGCGCTTCCAGGGTCCACTGTTGGTGTAGCTGCCCCCAGGATTGATCCAGCCATTGCGTCTGCCGTGCAGTGTGGGCGAGCTCGCGGCCCAGGCCGGGTGCTTGCAGGGACAAGCCGGCCAGGTTGAGCAGAGGGCCTCCGCGTCCGAACCAGCTCGCGGCCTCGCGCGCGCCTTGCACCTTGCTGATCCCCAGGGCTTCATGAAATTGGGCTTTGGCCGTCTCCAGCTCGCCCACCCGCTGGGCCAATCGGCCCATGCGTTCACGCAGTCGATCGAGCTCGTCCCGGTAGGCTTGCTCGATGCGTGCCTGTTCGCTTGCGCTGGTCACGCCGCCGAGCTGTTGGGCGATTTGCGGGGAGTACGCCACGGCCAGCCGCAGCCCGACGAAGTGCAGCGCCACGCCAGCGCTGATCATGATCAGCGCCACGACGGCCACGGCCAGCATCACGCGACGCCGCGTGATGGAAAAGCTCAACATCTTGCCGGTGGGCCCGGACAACCAGATCAATTGCATGGGGGAGTGCGCGTCCCGAAGGGACACGAAGCCGAACACTTCGGTGACAGTGTAGGGGCTGCGGCAGGCGATGAACAGAGCCCCTCGATTCGGGTTTACAAGGACTTCGGAGCAAAAACAACCCCATTTTTGTCTGTACGGCCCCCATCCGATCGCAGGGTCGGTCGAATCAGCCACCTCCGAGGAGGCGGCGCAGGGCCCGGCGCCAACGGCGGTCCTGCATCAGGCCGAGCAGGGCGCTGGCGCGAGGCGACTGCGCGTGGCCGTGCATGCATTCCAGGGCGTGCCAGAGCAAGGCCAGGTTGCAGGAGACGATGGGTTGGCCCCGACGGGTTCGAACGCGGCGGGCCAAGACCGGCAGGGTGGGAGTTCCGGTGCCCAGCAGCAGCACTGCGTCGATATCGGCTCGGTCAATCGCCGCGATGCCCCGCTCGGCTGCCTGGGCCCGCAAGGCGTAAATGGGGTGGAAGGCGTCGGCATCGCTTGCCAGTTGCACCACTTCTTGCACCCGCAGGCCCCGGCTGAGCCAATAGGCGCGGCTGTGTTCGGTTAGCCAGTCGGGGTAGGGCGAGACCAAGGCGATGCGGCGGGCCTGCAGCGCCTGCAAGGCCGCTACCGCCGCCAGGGCCGAATTGGTCGCTGGATAGCCATTACGGGCGGCCAGCTCTGAAAACATCTGATCCTCGGCTTGCGCGCCGATCAGGTAGGACGCGCCTGTACAGGCGCTGGCCAGCGCACCCAGGGGCGCATTGGCGAAGGCTTGAGTCCATAGCCGCAAGTCCTTGTAGTAGTCGATCAATCGCGAGCGCAAATCGCCCGCCGGGCTGCACATGCGGCTGGTCAGCAGGCTCAGCCCGGGCGGGCACAGCAATTGCAGCTCCGGCTCGACGGTGGTGTTGGCTTGCGGGGTTAGCACCCCCAACAAGCCGCGTGGGGCATAGACCAGGCCCATGGTCAGGGGGGAACCGCCGCCAGTTGCCGCGCTCGCTCAAGGCCGTCGAGCATCGAGGTCTGGCGCAAGTGCCGGTAGAGCCGATCCCGGTCGGCGATCAACGCCTGCAACTGTGCCAGAAAGGCGCGCCGCTCATCCAGCGACCTCAGTTGCATGCGCGCATGGTTGCGATCGGCCTGACCGATGATGTCATCGCGCACCACGGGCAGACGCTGTCGCTCGTAGTTGTCGAGCACCGACTGTGCAGCGCCATTGAAGTGCTCGATCAGGTTCTGACTCAGGCAGATGGCGTCGTGAATGCCACCGTTCATGCCCATGCCCCCCTTGGGGTTGTTCAGGTGGGCGGCATCCCCGGCGATAAACAGCCGGCCCGCGCGCCAGCGCGAGGCCAGGCGCTTGTGCACCCGGTACGGTCTGATTTCCTGCAGCTCGAAAAGATGCTCGGCGCCAAACAGCGACTGCAAGCGCGCAACGATGCGTTCGGCCCGCACCTCCTCCTCCAGCGGTCCGTTGGCCAGCGGATGCAGGCTCACCCGCCAGAGTCCCGGCAGGTGCAGCAGGCTGTAGGTGCCTTCGTCCTGCCAGATGTAGTTCACGCCCGCCAGATCGGGCCAGAGGCCTGCAAAATTGAAATGGGTGGTGACCAACAGGGTGGTATCAGGGTAGGTGCTGCCCTCAAAGTCCGATCCGATGGCCTTGCGCACCACACTGTGCGCGCCATCACAGCCGACCACGAAATCAGCGTCGATACGCTCGACCGAACGGTCTCGTCGCACCTCCACCCAGGCCCGATCGGCGCTTTGACCCACATCACCCACCTCGGCCTCACGCCAGATGCGCGCCGAAGGCTCCCGGAGCAAGCGCGCCTGCAGACTACGGCTGAGCACGGCCTGCTCGCATTGCAGGCGATAGGGGTGGGCGGTATCGTCTTTGAGGATCGACAGGTCAAAAGTGACATGCTCGCCGGTTTCGTGCAGACGAATTTGCCAGGTGGGCGTGATGCGGCCTTGGGCCAGAAGTTCGGCGGTGATGCCCCAGGGCTCGAGCATGTCGAGCGTGGGCGGATGAAATGTCGAGGCCCGTAGCTGAGTCGAGACGCTGGCCTGCGATTCGATCACCGTCACCGTGACACCCGCGCGGGCTAAACCGTAGGCCAGGGTCAGACCCACCGGGCCGGCGCCGACAACGATGACCGAGTGTCGGCTCATGGTTTCAAGTGGCTCTGGCTGGGGACAGCTTGGTCTTGAGGCAAGCGCCGAGCCGACCGATCGGCCAGGGCCTGCTTCATGAGCGCCTGAGCCTTGCGCTCAGAAGGAGCTTGAGCCCGTACAGAACGAGCAGAGTGCCGGCCAAATCGCCAAGGGCCATCACCGAGGCGTTCCGAACAAAGCTCTCGCTCAAACCCAGACTGACAAACAACAGTTGATGTGCCACTGCGCTCACCACGGCAAATAGCGCCGCCGTTTTGAGCAGGATGGCCAGTCGCAGGTTGGACAGGTCGGCTTGCAGGTCCAAGTAGCGCCAACCGATCCAGCGCGCCA
>Ga0194116_10007388_pt1 | contig 11384 bp, 8 predicted proteins | sample TA2MahsurfametaG_4_FD_148617 | JGI IMG/M metagenome (GOLD analysis project Ga0194116, IMG submission 148617) | Freshwater microbial communities from Lake Tanganyika, Tanzania - TA2015008 Mahale S9 surface | ecosystem: Environmental > Aquatic > Freshwater > Lake | place: Tanzania: Lake Tanganyika... | reverse complement strand
CCATTAACCGAGTACGTTATTTTATATCGGACATCCTTGTTGTAGAGTTATTACGGGTCTCCCTGTCGGTCGACCCTTCATCCCATGGTACTGGTGATCATTTTTAGACCATCTGGTGGACTTTCTTCACCTTGACAATAGTTGTGGGTGAACATCCAACAATCTTTGATATTTCGGTGTAGGAATAAGTTCCTTTGGATAGATACTCCAGTATCTTCTTGGATTTATCTTTCTTCAATAATCTCTCCGGACTGTCCACCGTTCCAACTCTTCTTCCTGTGTAGAGTTGTTTTTCTTTTCTTAATCTAATTCCTTCCATCTGTCTCTCACGGATTAACCCTCTTTCAAAGGAACTCATCATTGAGAGTATGGACATTAGAAGTTCGGAGAACGTATCGACCTTACCATCCTCACTTATGTTCCTAATGGATGGGTTCTTACATACGATGATAATTCCTTTGGTGGTTAGTTCCTCCCATACGGTTAATACATCCAGTGTATTCCTCCCAAGTCTATCAATTGAGTGGATGTGTAGTTCTGTGAGTTTACCCTCGTCCAGTAGTTTCTTTACTTGTTGACCCTTGGGTCTTTCAAACAGAGGTATTGAACCTGAACAATAATCTGTGAAGACGTAGTCATAGATCTTATCCTTCAACTGTCGTTCTGGGTTCTGGTCAATACTTGATACTCTTGAATATAATACCCTCATTTCATTACATTTTATAACTGGTATCAAAATAAGTCTATTTCTGGAATATATCCAAGGGTTTGAAGGGGTTTTAACGTTTCAGTTAATACTATACCCCAAATTTGATATTAATATCGAGCCAATCACTTTTGACATGATCAGGGAAATTTCTGGTGGGAGGATGGTCACCGAAGATTGTGGGGGTTTCCCCCAGGGTGTCCTTCCGGGTATCCTCCCTCCTGGAACGACTATTTGACCATTATTTTATAGGGGAGACTACCGGACAAAAATATTTTCCAGATTTTTTAGTGAAAATTGGAATACCGTGCAAAGTCTGTTAGTAGAAGGATTAGTGATGAAGTTGGGTTGAGAGTAAGTCTTTATATGATAAACTAAAATCTGGATCAATAATTAATATTTCGTTGTAATTAACTTTATATAGTTTGTATATAGCAATATCAATTTCAGATTGAATTAGACTCATTAATTGAATATCATCAATTTCTAATAATTTTTTTACTCGGATTGATACGTATTCTTCGGTTATCTTATCAGGAACAACAAATGGAAGTTTTTTTAATTGACCAATTTTAACCTGAGGAAACACTCTTCCAGACTCTGATACTATTTTATTATAAGTGTAACTAATAAATTTAGAATTTATTAATCCGAGACAAAATTCTAAACTAATACTTTCATATTCCTCTTTTGTCCAGCAACACTGTATTGTGTTGCGAAACCATATTCCATCATAGTCAATTGTCGCGATAGGTTTAGAAGCAGTTTGTCTCCAAATAATTTTGGGTTTTCTATTAAATGATTCAAGATTAAATGAAACAGATTCATTTGATTTTAAAACATTTTTGTAATCTAAATTAAAAAACTCATCAAAACTTTTATCAATTTTATAGTAGTTTATCTTTTTCCCATATAATGTTGGAACAGAGTTTTTAAAATGGTTCTGATTTTCAGAAAACAATCTTTCATATAAATCATTCCCACCTTTATTTTTTAAACCGATTCCTGACCTGTGATATTGTATACCCGCGTCTTTAATTTCAAATATATCATTAAAAGATAAATTATGTTCACTTTTGAAATTAAGAAAAGATAAATCACCTGATGACTCAATATCTATTCTATTAATATAAGAAGTTTGAGAATTTTCAAGTAGTAGGTTGAATTTTGAATTTTTTGAAGAATCAATGTAGATAAATTGATCAAATTGTTTTGATTTAGAACCGATAAAAATTAATGTTGGAACTACTGCAGATTCAAAGACATTCATACCAAGGTTATTAATTTTTAGTATACGAGTTTTTAACAAAAAGGACCTAATATCTTTGTATCTTGGTTGACTAATAAATGTATTTGGAGTAATTAAAGAAACTATTCCATTTTCTTTTATGATTTTGAATGATTGCTCATAAAAACATTTGTATATATCTAAATAATTTTTTGAAACCGAATTAAATTTATTTTGATAATATTTTGCGTGACTATCAATATTTGATCCATAAGGTGGATTCCCTATTAAAATATCAAATCCAGAATCACTATTTATTTTTTTATTTAAAACTTCAGGAAAACTTAATTTCCAATCAAAATAATCTAAATTTTCATCTTCATTATTCTTAATTTGTTCCAATTTAATTGATAAACTATTCAAATACTCTGTATATAATTTATTTTTTTCATTTGATTTTATATCTTCCTCAGTTGGTAGAAATCCACCTTTTATTGGATTACTATCTTGAAATGATTTTTTGGTTAAAAGTATTTGATTTGATAAAATTTCAGTTTTTAATTTCTTGATGTCATTTTTTAATGAGTTTTTATTTATATATGATTGAAAATATAAATGTTGAAGATGTTCAAGTTGGTACAATTTATTTTGTTGATCAAGTATGATATTTTTTACTGACTCTGAATTTTTAAACTTTAAATCCCAATCAATTTCAAGAATTTCATTTTCAAAAAAACTTACTAAACTATTTCCAGACAAAATTTTATAGTCTAGATTCGGTAGAGATTTTGGACATTCTTCATCAACTATTAAACTTAACCAAAATCGTAGTCTTGCAATATCCACCGCACCTTTCTCAATATCAACTCCATATATGCTATTTTGAATGATATTTAACTTGATTTCTGAAGATGGAAAATTGTTTAAACTCCCAAATTCGAAATTCCATAATAATTGTTTAGTTATGAATATTTCTTGAAGAAGACCCATTGGAAATGCACCAGAACCAATTGCGGGGTCACAAATTTTAACAGTATCTAAAGCGTCATTAAATTCTTTAAAATGTTCAATAACTATGCTTTTGTCATTATCATTTAATCTTTTTTTAAGTAAATCTTCAATTAGTTTTCTTCCAATTTTCTTGATTTTAATCGGATTTTCTAATTTTAATTGACCCAATCTACTTTCATTCTCAGGGAATAATAATTGTTCATTTGAATTCTCAAATTTTGAATGTCCAATTATTTCATATCCTTTATTTTCAAACCAAGTTGTCAAGTATTCAATTAAACTCTCTTGACACATATAGTGTACAATCTCTTTTGGTGTATAGAATGCTCCTTTATCCTTATTGTCTTCAAGTAAATTTTCAAAAATATGTCCCAACATTTCTGGGTCTACTGCAACAGTCTGTTCATTAGGGTCATCTTCATAAATTGTGAAGTTAAACTTATCAAAGAAATCAAAAAGGGAATACAAGTCTGATTCATTGAAATCTATTTCATTATTATCAATTAATTCTTTTTCAAACAATCCTCCATTCAAGTATGGTATCCTGGTTGATATCACCCCGTCCAATTTTACTAAATCATTTTTTCTTTCAATACTCAAGTAGTCAAAGAAAATCTTGGAAATAACTTTAGAATAGAAATGAGGTTTATCAATAAATGATTTGAATTGGTTTGATAAAAACTGATGGTCTCCAGTTCCCCATTCTGCACCTTCTTTAACTCCTAACCATCCTTTCTTTTGGACAAAATATAAAAACACAATTCGACCTAAAAACTTCTTTACAAAATCTCGAATTAGTTTATCATCATCTTGAAATATCTTCTTTTTATCTTTTGATTCATAAAAATAGTTACATAATAATTCGTAATGTTCCTTGTAACCATTAAAAAACTCTTTATTTAACTTGTCTACTGAAAATGCGTCAACTACATCTTCAATCTTAATACTACCATTTTTCTTTAATAGATTTTCAAATCTTTGGGACGGTGTTATGCAAGGTTCATTTTTACCAAGTATATATGTAAATCGTTTAGATGATGTTTCGGAAACATAAACACCGTCTTCTGTAACTTTTGTAGTCTTTGAGGCAAATGTGAATCTATAATCATCTGAACCGTTTTCAAAAATGGTCAAAACACCATTAAATTTATCATCGGAAATATACTTAGAGATTATTTTTCGAAGTCCTATTTTTTTTGAAAGCACATTTACATTCGACTTGATGTTAACTTCAAACAAGGCAACAATATACTCATCGTCGAGTGTTACGTATCCAATTTGTAAGAGAGATTCAACAATTTCCTCTTTTATTTCATATTGATATGGTTCATCAAAAAAAGTAACCTTACCTTGAAATATATTACGATATAGATTTTTCCAATCTTCTCTATTATAGGGATTTCTTAAAATATTTTTTATTTCTATTGAGTCCATTTTAACAGTATGTTAGTGAAAGAATTACTTTCGGGTTAAGGTCTTTCGTACTGATTGAAGAATTTGATTTAGATTTAGTTGCACTATTTGTAACAGGATACTTGTCAAGTATTGTAAAAATTGACTCTACAACTCTTATAGGAACTAAATTTGACCTTCTAATATTCCTAGAAAGTTTGAATAATTCATTTGTCATATTTGGGAGTGAATGTATCTGAACACATTTCAATGCCATTTTCATTAAATTCTTTTGATCTTCATTGATGAATGTAGATTTCATATACACTGATAATAATTCACTTGAACCTTTTTCTTGTGGTCCTTTCTTATCGTCTGCAGTCAATGTAATTGTGTTTTCTTTCATAACTTCTTTTTGAAATGAGTTCATTGAGTCTTCTACGTGTTTATAATGACTCTCTGGAATCGAAGTTGACTTTTCATTGAGACTTTCTTTTAATGAGTCTGCCATTTTAGTAAACGATAACTCTTTTATTTCTCCTTCCTTTATCTCATAGAAAAGGTTCTTTCTTTCGTTTTTAAGGAAACAAAATGATACATCTGATAGATTACTATTTTCTAATGCTACCCTAACCTTTAATGGAAGGTTTTTAATCTTCAAATATTCCTCCTCGTTTTCTTCTCGGAACTTTCTTAATTCCATTAAGTAATTTAAATTCAAATCTCTATCTTCATTAATTGTCTGTTCAAATAAACCGAAGGATTCTATATCACCTTCATCGGGACTATAAATCTGGGAATCCTCACCAAGTGCATTATGAAAAGCAACTAATTTAAGAATTGCCTTCTTTTTTAATTCTATATCATTTTCAACCTTACTTGTTGGAAAGAAGTTATAAACAATTACCTCTGGTGCGGTAGAACCAATTCTATTTACTCTACCAATCCTCTGCATTAGTCTTGTCGCATTCCAAGGGGTATCATAGTTGACAATTGTGTTTGACCTGTGAAGATTAACCCCTTCTGCGAGAACCTCGGTCGTTATTACAATTTTATATTCATCTTTCTGGTCTTTGTAATTTGCATCAAAGTTTTCTCTCAAGTCATTTATTCGAATCTTTCTATTGCTCGCATCTACATCAATTACTCCTTCAATTTTGTCTTCTTTAAGTCTTCTTGTAATGTAGTCAGTAGTATCTTTTGATTCTGAGAACACGATAAGTTTCCCCTGTGGATTCCTACTTTTATCGGTCATATGTTTCAAGTATCCCTTGAACTTTTCGTATTTGGGGTCGGTCTTAACTTTTTCCCATTTTTCGTGAAGTGTCTTTAAAATATCCAGGTCTTTTTCCACCCCTTCAAAAAATCCTTCAATAAAGTCTTGTTCTTCACAGACTTTAATGGTAGGGTCTGTCGTAGACCTTTCAACCAGTATTTCAAATAATTTATCATCCTCACCATCTAACATCATATCAATGACCTTATTCTTTAGTTTAGGTGCAATGACAATTTTGTTATTCTTTCTCATTGTTAATAGAACTTCCATCGCATCCACGAATCTTTTAAGGGAACTTCTAAATGCAACGAAACTCGAATCAATTCTCTTGACAAGTAACAACCTCATTATGTAAACCAATTGTTCGGAAGTCCTATCTGCGTCTTTATAATCTTTTTTTAACTCCGGTTTTAAAAATGAGATGATTTTATATCGATTAAATGTAAGAACCTTTGATTCAGGTGTAAGGAGTTTCATTGTCTCCTCATAAAGTAAATCAAGTTCAGCGTCTAATTCGTAAAAAAGAGGTTTTGGTTTATCGACCTTTGGGAAAATGATTCCTTGTTTAACAAGGTCGTCTTTATACACTGGATGTGCAAGTAAATCTGTTCTAGTTCTTCTTATTGTTAGGGGTTGAATAACCCTTTCCCTAATGTCATTGTATATTTCCTCGATTATTGGTTTAGAAGTTTGTAGAGAAAGTCTCTTTGCCTCTTCCCATCTTGACTTCTTTTCATTGAAGTAACTTGTTAGATTCGGAATATCGAGTGTTGAATTCTTACCATCTTGAAATAAGAAGACCAAGTTTTTAATATCATCAGGCCTGTTATTTAGTGGAGTTGCTGACATCAAAATGACTTTCTTTTGAAAATAAGTTTCATCATCCTTTTGTCGACCCGCGTGTTCCTTACATATTTTGATTAAATTATCATAAATCTCGGTATTACTATTACGGAATTTGTGCGCCTCATCAACAATAACTAAATCGTACTTGTCCGCCTTATTCAACACTTTATGTAATGACCCTGTCGTAACTACATCAACCGACATTAAAGAAAATTTTTCGATAGTCTCATCCCAGACTTCCTTAAGTGCGGGAGGTATAACAACAAGTGTTCTGGAGATATGGTTAGGGAATCCATTTGAATAAAAAAACTTTTTCGCAATCAATATTGCAATAATGGTTTTACCTAATCCTACTACATCAGATAAAAGGAATCCATTATGTTTTTCAAGTAACCTAAGTCCTTGGTCAACTGCATCTAGTTGATAATTCAACTTTATAAAACCCTTTGGAAGGTCGGTTACTGCATTTGGGTCAAAATCTACGTTCTTACCAAAATATTCAATTAAAAGTTTGTAGTAAAGTTGTCTAACAGTGAACCCTTCTTTGATAAAGGTTTTATCTTTTACCTTTTGAATATCTGACGGTAAGATAGGATGTGATTCAATCCATAACTTTTCAAACTCGTCAGATGCAAATTTTACATCATCATAATCTCTTAAAATAACATTGAATTCATAGTTCCCAGACCATTTATTCATACCTAATCCGGCCTCAGTTAAATTCGATGAACCTGTAATTACTTCCCCAGGTCTATGTTCTCCAAATTTATCAGGTTTGAATATGTAAATTTTTGCGTGTAGTTTTTTTGAAGGATGTGCTCTTAATTCTATTTTCTCACTCTCTATATCCTCAAGAAATTGGATTATACCGTCCTCTATTTCTTTTTTGTAGTTACAATCTTGAATATCTGATTTTAAATCTTCGAGGAATCTCTCTCTTGTCTCATCCATATTACTTCTGTCAAAGAGAAGATTACTTTTATTGAAATGGGACGAGATAAGTTCATCTGCATTAATCCCAACAAGAATTCTTATTTTATTTACATTGTTTAAATGTGGTCTTAATTTAAAATACCCAGATGAACGAAAATAACCAACTAGTGCATCAAATTGGTCAACTTCAACATTACTGAAGACACCTACAAATTTGTCGAACAGTGAATTGGATTCTCGATTGGTAAAAAACTTTGTACTCATTTGTGTTATTTCATCTAGGTTTATTCAATTATTAAATCAGAAATTTTCACCTTCAAAACTTTTGCAATTTCAGAAAGTGTTGAAAGACTTGGATGGTTCTTGTTACTACACCAATAATTGACAGTAACCTTAGATTTATGAATCTTCTTTGCAAGTTCAACCTGAGTGATTTGTTTTTCTCTCAGTACCTCATCAATTCTAAGTTTTACATCCATAATTCAAACTTTTAAACAAGTTAAGGTAATTTTTTAATTCCCTTTATTTCTGACAATTAATTGGTAACCTTAAAACATTTGCCAATTTGGATTTCTCTTGCTAAATTGAATACTATATGAAGGTAAAAGTTTCCAATTTGACTCATCATCCCCTAAATAAGAGGATATACTCACTATCGGGTATTGAATCCTTAATGGAGTCAATACAACAAGTGGGGTTACTTGAACCTCCAACTTGTGATCAAAATGATCAGATTGTTTCCGGAAATCGAAGATTCGAAGCAATTAAGAGACTTGGGTGGAAAGAAGTCGAGGTGCATCAAATCAATGTCAAAAAGGGAGATGAGGTACTGACCCTTATACACTTCAATAGACAACGAATTAAGACCACCCAGGAACTGTTAAACGAGTATTTTGAGTTGGAGTCATACCACAAGAAAAAAGGTCTTAAAAAGGGTGAAAGAGTTAGAAACCTAGTATCAAGGGAAATAAAGGTTACTGATGGTCAATTATCAAGGATATTATACGTTCATAAAAGAAATCCCAAGTATATTGAATTAATTGACTCTGGTATTTTGACTATTAATCAAGCGTATTTGAATTTGAAGAGGGAGGAAGAGGAAAGGTTATCAAGAGAGACAAATAAAAAACTAACAAAATTTCAGTCACCATCAAATAAGAGAGAATTTACTTTCTATCAGAAATCATCCCATTTACTTGAGGAAATTAAGGATAACTCTATTCAATGTATTTTTACCTCTCCTCCATACTCATTGGGAATAAGAGAATATTCAAAAAAAGTTGTCTTAGGTACTGAAGGTTCAGTTGATGAATACGCTGAAAATCTTTCAAATCACCTCGTCAATTGTTATCGTGTACTTTCAGAAACAGCCAGTTTCTACTTGAATTTAGGTGATGTGTATCATGATAGCGTTCAACAAAATGCTCCTCATAAGGTGTTATTCAAACTACTTGAAAAAACTAATTTTAAATTGAGGTCAACTATCATTTATAAAAAAACAAATCCCAAACCTAGTTCAATAAAAAATCGACCAACTAATTCATTTGAATACATTTTTCATTTAGTAAAGTCATTGGATTATGATTATGAAAGAATGACACTTCCTTTGTCAGATAAAACAAGGTCATCTCATCCACCAAGACACAGGTCAAAAAAAGGGGATAATCAAATTATTATAGGAACACCTTACATTCCCTCAACATCTGGAAAGAACCTACCTGATTATTGGGATGATGAATTAATAGTTACATCCGTCGCTAATCAATCATTAAACTACGGGACTGAACATCCGGCTATGTATCACCCATCACTTGTTACTATACCAGTACTTCAAACCTGTGTTCTTCCTTGGTTGAATGTTGTAGACAATAGAAAAACCATCCGAAGTAAAATACTAGACCCTTTCGCAGGAGGTCTAAACACATACAAGTCGATGAAGTGGATTAACGAGACTTTTGGTACTAGTCTCGAATTCATAGGTTATGACTTAAAGAAATATTTTTAATGGGAGAAGGGGGGAAAACCGGCCCGGGGGATGAGGGAATCCGTAGGATTGTACTTCGTACCTTATCCCCTTCGGGGGTTGAGAGTTACTAATATCTTCCATATAACAACTTTTTTGACCTAGCAAGTTGATTTAGAATCAACGTAATTGAATCCAGTTCATTTTTATTTTTAATTTGATGTTTCAATTCCTTAATTCCTTCTGGATTTGCCATTTTAATTAAAAATGGATACTGGGTATATTCTTCAGTTAAAATAGTTTCACATTTAATTATTAATTCTCTGTGAAATTCCGCCAAAGATTTACCAGTATTTTTAGTTTCCCCAGTATGTTGTATTGGTTCTTGAATTTGTATAACTGAATTAGTACTTGAATTAATTGTGTTCTCAATAGAACTATTCTTATCCACTTTGGGAACTACCCCCTCATTACCAGAAGAACTACCATTTGATACTTTCGGAACTAGGGTATGTTTCTCAAAAGAACTACTTTTTATAATAGTTCTCCCAATACACATCCTACCCTTAAAGTGATTTTTTGTATTTATATATCCCATTTCCTCCAATTTATTAACTCTTTTGTTGACTGAGGTTCTTCCAATTCCTAATAATCTACCAAAATGGTTATCAGATGCTATACATCCATCAGGAAGTTCACAAAGTGAATAAATTTCAGTTAGCAATGCCTTATTAGTCCAATCTAATTTCTTGTCGACCTTAATTTCTTCGGGAATCCAAATTCCCTTTGTTTTATTTTTTTTGTTACTCATATAAAATAAACGACCCCAAATTGAAACGTGAACCTTACAACACAATTCCAAGATGAGGTCTTTATAAATTTCTTTATTGATTGTAAGGTTTTAATAAAGTATAAGTAAAAAAAATAAGAAAGTCAACTCACGGATTTTGTCTGACATTATAATATTTATATGTATGAAAAATAAAAAAGTAACAATCAGAATAACCGAATCTCAGTTCAGAAGATTATCAGATAGAATAATTGAAGAACAAACTACAAAATCCAACTACATGAGAAATTTATTAGAGAAATCAGACTTTTCTTGTCGTAATATAAGTGATGAGTCAAAATCACATAAAAAATCAGGAATTAACCTTCTTGATATAATTAAACGAAAAAAACATGAATAATCAAATCTTTGAATCTAACTCAGATATTATATCTAAAAAGAAATTTGACAATAATATTCAACTTTCTGAAAAAGACACATTGTATGTCTTTTCCCAAGACTTTATTACTACAATAACTGACATTTCAAAAACTGAGGATGAGAATGCAATGAAAATTATGTCTCTATTCGAATCCTCTCCTGATAATGATGAGAATGTATGTATTCTTGGAAGTACCATGGACATCTATCATTTTCTGATACACCTTCAAAGACACCTTATGTCTTAAAAATCCAGAAAATTTCCAGAACCGAATTCCCCCACATGTTGGGGGTTTTCAATTTTCCTAAATTTTGGGTCAAGATTTTAAAAGGGTACTATCTCCCCTTTTAGGTTACCAAGATTTTTACACACCAAGGGAGGATACCCTGAGGGACTCCCCGGGGGAAAGGGAGATACCTCAATTGACAAAATCATCCCCTCCCTGCCGGTCAATATCTACATGAAAGTTTTAACGGTGACCATCCTCCCACCAGAAATTTCCCTGATCATGTCAAAAGTGATTGGCTCGATATTAATATCAAATTTGGGGTATAGAATTAACTGAAACGTTAAAACCCCTTCAAACCCTTGGATATATTCCAGAAATAGACTTATTTTATTACCAGTTATAAAATGTAATGAAATGAGAGTATTATATTCAAGGGTATCAAGTATTGACCAGAACCCAGAACGACAGTTGAAGGATAAGAACTATGACTACGTCTTCACAGATTATTGTTCAGGTTCAATACCTCTGTTTGAAAGACCCAAGGGTCAACAAGTAAAGAAACTACTGGACGAGGGTAAACTCACAGAAC
>Ga0194116_10007387_pt1 | contig 11386 bp, 13 predicted proteins | sample TA2MahsurfametaG_4_FD_148617 | JGI IMG/M metagenome (GOLD analysis project Ga0194116, IMG submission 148617) | Freshwater microbial communities from Lake Tanganyika, Tanzania - TA2015008 Mahale S9 surface | ecosystem: Environmental > Aquatic > Freshwater > Lake | place: Tanzania: Lake... | reverse complement strand
TTGGGGTTTGTGGATGGGGGTTTGGGGATTGGGGATTGGGCCCAATCCCCAATCCCCAATCCCCAATCCCCAATCCCCAATCCCCAATCCCCAACCAATATCATTAATTTCTATGTTTTTTATAACCTAAATATTTTATTTTTGTTTAATTTATAAATTTTTAATTATAATATTTTTAAATTTTTATTTTAAAATTTTATTATTTATAATAAATCCTGATTTTAAGCGTTGATAAATTTATCTATTTAAAGGTATATTTATTTATGTTTAAAGAACTTTTTTTTAAAAAATAGGAAATTAAAAAGAATGATGTGTATTTTGTTAATTTATAATGAAAAAATGTTTTCATTTTAAAAATCTTAATTCCAATTAAAATATAATTCTTGTTCAACATGTTTTTCCAATAATAAATAATTTGATAATAATGAAATCATTCTTTGGAGAATCAAATTTTTGGTTGATTTATATTAATTAATCTTTGATATTTTATTGTTGTTGATATATATATTTTTTATAAATTTTCTAGGATTCAAGAATATTAAATAATATAGAATTTTTTATAATATTTTCACTATTGATAATGGCCTTTTTAGGTGAATCAATAACAAAATAAATTAAAAATAAAAAATAATAATTAACCATTCCAACAACGAAAAATAAAATTTAATGGACCCAATCATGCTTTAATCCTATATCATCAAAGAAATATTCATTAAAATCATTTATTTTTTTATAAATTATTTCATTAATATTAAAGAAAATTTCGTTAAGATTTTTATAAACTCTCTGAAAAGAATCATCTGAAAATTTCAATCTAATAAAATTTTTTCTATCTTCTTCAGAATAACTTGTTGATATTTCCATTGTTTTATTTTCAAATATTCTTTCTAAATCACTCTCAAAATTATTTAATAAATTAACCATTGATTCGAATGAAGTTTCTAAACCGAAATTGTTTAAACCCCCGGAAATATTTTTACATTCGTTAACATATTCATTATAACTGTTTATTTGTGTAGAATTTTCCCCACACATATAATAAGCATAATAATCACACATTTCTTTTTTATTCATATTTATCTCCAAATTTTTTAAATAAATGAACTCCTGATCATTTGTTTCTCTAAATGATTTAGTATTATCAAAATTTATCTTATAGTTATCCAATGATGTTTTAAATAAATTTACCTCTGAATTCGTATAATTTCCGTAAATTATTTTATTTTTAATTATTGAATTTCTATATAGAAGAGCAAGTTCAGACACTGCAACAGAGCGTAAAAGAAAAAATCTTGATATAAGATAATTGTGGTATATTCTATCATAAGCGCTTATGACGAAGGAAAAAACAATTATACTTGTTATGAATATAAGTAGTATTAAAGATATCAAAATTTTAAACAATAAAGAATCTAAAGGAGATTTGACAATATATTTTATATCCTTAACATTATCTTCTGGATTTTCTATATCTAATTCATTTATATATTTCTTTTTTAATATTCCATTTAAATGATCATTTATCTTCTTTGTATTATCATTCTTTTTTTTTAAATTAAAGTTAACTGTTCTTTTAGCTTGCTTTACTAAATTGTTAGGATCTTGTTTAATATAATCTTTAAGTTTAAAATTATCATTTCGTAATTGTTTGTAATCAGAAATCAATCCGATAGTAGAAGGCAAATAGCTATGTAATTCTGAATTGGCAATATCTTTGCTGTTACTTATAAGGCCAATTTTTGTTTGATGAAGAAATGAAAAATTTTGAGTAGTATTTTCAATTTGATTTTTATCATCAGTGGTTTTCAATTCTGTATTTTTAGGAAATGTTTCATACATGCTTGATTTATTATTCACAATTAAATTGCTGTTATATTCTTGAAAATCATCCGATTCCTTATTATTTAAATTCAATTTTTTTGATATTTTGATATTTTTAATATTGTAATTAATATTATCCTCTTTATATTCTTGAAAATTTTCATTTAATACATTTGTAATATTTGTTTTTTTTTTGAAATTATAATTTTCATTATCAATATAGATATTTTTGATAAATGAATTTTCATTTGTATCTAAGTTTTTATTTTCATCGAGTTTATTTTTAGAATCCTTAATGTTGCAAATATTTTGAAAATAATTATTTCCTAAATAGTTAAAATTTCTATCATTAGCCACTTTTTTCTTATATTTTGACATAAAATTCAAAAGTTTTAAATTAAGTTTATTTTCTGGCAAAAAAAGTCTATTATTGCTTCCAGTTGCAGTAATATTTTGATTTGATATATCGCAATTTTCATGACTAAATTCACTCATAATTTTATAAGAACCTTCAAGTTCATGCTTTGAGTTTTCATCAAGATCTTCAATTTTTTTACTTAAAGCATAATCTGTTGAGTGAGCATTCGAATCAAAAGTTTCGGAATTTAATTTTAATTTTAATAGTTTATTTTTTTCTTAAATTCATTAAATTCTTCTTCTGTAAAATCTGTAAAGATTTCTTCTATCAGCTCTATTTTCTTTATAAGAGACATGTGATAAACTTTTAGTTGATTATATATTACAAGAAACTTCATATATATTTCATTATAGGCAAATTAATATATACAAGTTTCAATTAAAATATATATAATTGCAAAAATACCTGTAAGAACATAAACCAAAAAAACTATTATATTATTTTTTTTTAAATATTCGGAGAAATTAATTAAAGAATTCTCAATGATTTTATTATATCCATTAGTTAATTTCCAAATTATATTTTCCATGTAAAAAAATAGAGATTTGTCGGATTTTGTTGGAATTTCTGTAAAGTTATTTTTGCTAAAGTTTAAAATATTGAATTTAGAATTTAAAATATCTACTAGGGTTGTTCTATCAGTTATATAATGGAATAAGTACATGATTTGTGACATACTAAAAATATTATTGGATCTAGACCAATCACTATTGAGTTCTTCAATAAGAAAATTTTCATATACTGTGTCATTAATTGCAAGTAAATATGAACCGTAAGTATTGTATAAATTTTGAAATTTATAAGAATTTTCAAGAAAATTATCTGCTCTATTTTTTATAAGATCGAAATGGAATTTAATTGAATTATCATATGTGTTCGAAAAATAAGTGAAATTAGATAATTCGAGGTCACTCATTATAAGATTAATCGAAAAATAAGAGTGTGAAAGTATTAAAGTATAATATTTAAGCATAATAGTCACACTACTGAAATCAATAAAATAATTAGCTTTGGTATACATTTCATCGTTGAGTAAGTTAATATTTTGATAAATTGCTACGAATACTGATAAAAATACCGTTGTAATTAACAATCTATTCCAAAAATTTATCTTAATTATGACATTTTTTATTTCAATTTTATTATTTTTGAAATATTTACATATCGAAGTATAAAGTCCTGCTGATTTTGTTGGAGAATCTGTATTGAAATATTCCTCAGAAAAATCTTCCAAGATTTTCAGATTTTTTATAATTAAAGTGGTATTAAATTTATAATTGTAAGACACATAACGAACATTTTTTAAAAACTTTTTGAAAAATTCTTTTTCTTTTTGGATTATAAATAAATTATTGAATGTCGGAATAAAGGAATTTTTTATAGCTTGTGTCTTTTTGCTTTCTTCAATAAAAATTTGGTTTGCAATATCTAACCTGAAATCAACTTTTGTTATTTTGGAAAAATCAAATTTCACATCTAGTAAAATAAAATTTTTAGGCATATTCTTAATAAGAGAATTGACAACATTAATATTTCTTTTGAAGATTTCTATTATGCAGTTACCTTTAATATTAAGATTTATGGAGTTATTTAATTTTTTGATCAAAATTAATTTATTCTGGTCTTGATTTTTTAAATCAACAATTTTCGAAAAATCAATCATTATAATATTTTTCAAAATTTCATTATAAGAGTAATCGAATTTTAAATATCCTTCTTTTGAATTTGCAAGATTATCTGAAAAATTTTTGTTTAAACAAAGCAAATTTTTAAAAATATTCAAACGCATAAGTCCAAACATTACACCATCTAAATATAAATGCTTCTTTACACCTAAATCAAATGCGATAATATCCCCATTACTAAAGCAATGTAAAAAAGCAGTTTCTGAAAAATTACTATTCAAATAAGAAATTTTTTGTAATTCGCAAAAAAATATAAAATTTATTCATTTAGGGTGATTAATGATACACAATTCATTTTATAATTCACACAAAAACTTTCTTTTCCTATAAAAAAGACTTCTTTTGATTTAATTATTAATTTATTATTTTTGATAAATTCTTGTATTAAATTTAAATGAAAATCATTATAAAATTCAGGCAGAATATCTTCAAGTTCTTTTGCAAGTATCTCTTTTGAAGAAAATTCTAGTTGTCTAGAAAAATTTGCAGTCACTTTTAGAAACTTTAATTTTTGATTTAAGTTATACTTTAGAATAATATTTTCAGTTAATTTTTTATTCAAACTTAAATACTGATTTTTTTCTTCATTGGAAAAATTTTTATAGGGAAATAAACTTTTATAAATATCTTCACTGTAAAAAAATTATGAGAAAATTGAAATACATTTCAAATATGCATTATTATAATGTCTATAATGTTGTAAAATTTTTTGCAGAAAAAATTTACATGCTGATAATGAAATTAATAAATTTTTCAAATCATTATAAAATTCTTGAAAATGATAATCAAATAAGAAAAATTTTTGATTTATTAGTTTATAATTTTTAAAGCAATCCTCATTTTTTGATTGAAAATTTTCAAATTCAAAAATATAATTAAAATTAACATATAACTTTTTGAAATCTTTAATCCTTTTTGATTTTGAGAATAAATTATTATTATTTAAGCTTTCATTATTTAAATTTGTTGTAAAATTTTTTCTGTTCATTTCATCTAATAAATTTTATTTTCTGATTCAATATTTTTTTTATATTTTAGAATTTCATTATAAGTGTAAGACATCTTAAAAGAATTAATAATCTCTAATTTGAATAAAATGATTCTTTGGCTTAAGAGCTTACTTTTTTTAACAATATTTATTGATAAAATTTTTTCCAAATCTAAGATACAACGATTATGATATCCTTTAAAATAATAAAAAAAATAAACTTCAGTTAAGATATTTTCTAAATTTGTTTTTGTTTCATTATTTTTGATTTTTTGATTTATTTCAATAATATTCATTTCAAGGAAATCAATTAATAAAATTTTCATTTGTTTATAATCTATTTTATCTCCTTGAATAAAATTATCAAATATTCCCTTTGCTAATTTACATGAACAAAATTCTAATTTACATTTTTGATGATGCTCATTAATGTTCTTATGTAATAAAGATAAAAATAAAATTTTCTGATTTTTTGAATAATTATCAAAATTTTTAAGAAATTTGAAAAATTTACAATAGAATTTAAAAAAATTATTTCCGTTCGAATTTAAGAAAAATTTAGAAATGTAATTAATTTCTAAATAACGCTTATAATTCAGTAAAATTATGCAAAAACAAAGAGCAAAAATTATTTTTATTATCTGATATTTATGAGAATAAATTAATGAAAAGCTTTCTGGATGTGTAAAACTTAATGAATAATCTTCGTTTTTTAAAATACTTAAAAAGTCACTTATAAAAATAAAATCTGTTAAACTTAGTATTATTCCAAAATAAATCAAAAAGGTTTCAATTTCATTTTCTAAAAATATAAAATTTTTTGTCTTTATCAATCCATTAAAAATATAAATTATCCTGAATAAAAATAAAATTAAAAGCAGTATTCTACTATAAGGCATAAAAACTTCGTAAACAATTATTGCATGTAATGTTGGTAATAAAATAGTCATATAGTTTAATCGAGTCATAGAATCTGAATTGATCTGGTTTATATTAATTGAGTTTATGTTAGGAAGATAATATTCAAATTTGTAGTTTAAATATAATGCAATAATCATGAAGAACATAGAAATCGCAAAATTTAAGAAATTTAAATCATATTTACGCGCTGAATTGAAATTATCATTAATAATATTTTTTTTATCACTATTAGAATAATTATCAATTTCAACTAGACAACTTGCTTTTGAAACAATATTTATGTAAATTATTTCATGGATAAAATTTGGAAAACAATAAAAAACATAAAATAGGCATTGAATAATAATTAAAATTATTTTTGTATACCTTTGTTTGTTTTCATCTTTTATTTTTAGGAAAAGATAGAAAATAATTATTAAAAATAAAATGATTGTTAATAAGATAGTTGTGAATAAAATATTTATGATTTCTATATTTTGCAATTTCTTAAATAAATTTGCCAATGTAAATTTCCCAAATATAAAATAAAATCCCTGATTAGGATGGATCATCCAATCATTTAATAAAATCATTATAGGTATATAGCGTGAAAAGAGGAAAATAAATAAAAATATTGACGATTCAATTTTGTTGTTTATTTTGAATTCATTAATAAGGACTTTCATTAGTTTTTTAAATATTAAATTGATTTTTTTTTATTTCATAAATAAATATAAAATAATTAAGAATATTCTTTTTATATTTTTTTTCAAATATTAATTAATGTTATTTATTTCATTATGTAGTTTTAATTTAAATATTAAAAATTATACATAAATAAATATTTCTTCCATTAAACTTATATATTATTTATTCGATAATTTTAGTAAATTACATAGATGAATTATTCATTTAAAGAATTTAATTTATTAATTACATAAATTGGATTAATATTTTTTTGAAAAACGAATTATAAAGATTTTATATTATTAATTGTATATATTTTATAGAATATTTGATTTTTATTATACTAAATATTTTCTAAAAATTCTTTAAAAAATTGATGGTTGGTAGAAATTATTAGTTTAAATTAATATATTTTATATATTCATTAATAAATTGTAAATAGAAATGTTTTTTATATCAATTAAATTTTTGAAGTAATTTTTTAACTTATAATTAATTTTGTCTTATTTTAATATTTACTATTCTTCAATTGAAGATTTTTTGTTTTTTTATAAACAAAAGTAGAAATACTACTTTGCTCTTTTTGTATCTCTATTTAGTTCAGTAAATTTTTTCTTGATATTTTTTAATCCTATTTCTTTTTTAATCTCAAAGTCATTTTTAATTGCTTCCAATTCGTTTTCCAAATCAATTTTATACATTTCAACAACTTCACTAAACTCGGCTTTTTTTATAAAATTTATTAAATATAGATTTCTTAAGATACTTATATTATCCAATTCCTCAAATTCTTTAAATCTGTTTTTTGATATCTCAATATCCTTAAGATATTCAGCGTTTAAATCTATTAAAAATTGAGAAGCTTCTTCAATCATTCTATTGTTATTATCTTCTAAATCTGTTTTAGCAATATCTACAATCTCTTTTAAAAATTCAGTATTTGTGTGATCGAGTGGATTTTCTAAAATATTACAAATTAATTATATTAATAATTGTTTGAATCTTATTTTAAAAAGTGATAAAAATATAATATTAATTACCATTTAAAGAATTAAAGAATATATTTTCGAAAATTGCAGTATTACTTTTTCTACCATCTAAAAAATGTGGTTTTGCTATATTGATATATTTTAATTATAGTTAAAAATTTTCAGTTTATCTTAAAAATTTTTTAAAATTTAATTAAGCTTTGTGGAAAAAAATTTTCCCAGACAATTTTAAAAAAATGCTAATCTTAATTGTCTTGAGTTAAATTTACATTTTCTAGAAGAATTCTCATCTAAAGCAATTCTCTTATTGGCTAATACTTTTCTTTTTATTATTTTCCTTTCTTCCAAATTTAATACTTGTGATTTACAATCCAATATAAGTTTTTCTTTTACCTTATTAGCTATTTGATTTACTAAACTAGAATTAATATATGATTGTTTTTCTAAAAACAGTTTCTTCATAAAAAGTATTCCCTAATTTAAAAAATAGGATTAAAATTTAATTTAATCTTAATTTTAGATAAAAACTATACAATTTTAAATACATTTTGTTTTATTAAATTAATCAAATTATATTCAAATTTTTTAACACTTTCAGGTTTAATTTTTTTTTTTGAATTATTTTTCAATTCTATTTTATTTATATCTCTTGTTTTTGAAATGGACAATTCTATTTTTTTATTATCAATCATAATGTTTTGGGAAATTTTATGAATAGAAAAATTTTTAAATTCAATGTTAGCAACATTTTGAATAGTATTTTTAAATTCATTTTTATTTTTCAAAATTTGTGGGTTTTTTATTTTTGTTTTATTTTTAATATTTATAATATCACTATTGGGAATATCAAAATTATCATCTTTTGAAAAGCCTAAAAAACTTTCATCTGTATCTTTTTTAATTACATTCATAATTTCAAATTCATTAATGGATAAATTTTCATGTTTAAATTGTTTAATTGAGTTTTCATTATAATTAAAATTATTTATTTCGCTTACTATATCTAAACCGGCATAAAACATTTTTTGAATGAATTTATCTATATATAAAGATTCTAATTTATTCATTAAAAGTTTTTGATTGCTAAACAATTTAAACTTGCTTATCTTAATAAAACTATTTTGATTTAGAGACTCTATTACCAAATTATCAAATACAATTTTTTTGGGGAACTTATTAAGTATTTCAAAAATATTTTCATGATATTTATTAATGTCGATTGATTCATTTTCAAACTTATTAATTTTAATTTTTTCTATTTCAAAATTTTTATTCACATTCTCTAATTTTAGGTATTTGTTATGAAATATTTTTATTCTACATCTAATAAAATTAATATTAATTTCATTCTTATTTACTTGTAAATCATTAAATTTAGTTGCTTTATATTTATTATTAATTATTTCGAAAACATGTTGATAATTTCTTTCAATTTTATTTTTCTTATTATTGGTAAAAGAATTATTTACATCATTAATAAATTCATATATACTTTCCGGACTAGATATTTTTAAAACTTCTTCTTCAAATTTTTTTTTAATAGAATTTTGAATATTAACTATTGTGACAGAAAAGCTATTTAAAACAAACAAATCGAATTCTTTAAATTTTTTAAGATTATTCCCAAAAATATCAAAATTATAACTAGAAAGAATGAATTTACAATAAGAGTAATTAATTTTATCTTTATTATCATATTTCTTTTCTAATATTTTTAAATATTCAAAATTAATATTTTCGCATTCTAAAAATTTATAAAAATTTTTATTTTTCATGTTTATGTTATTCAGTAAATAATCAAATTGAAAATCAATTTCATTCTTATAATTTTTTATATCTGTTTTATTTAACATAATATTCTCATTAGAACTCTCATTATCGATGTTTTTTATGAAAAAATCATTAATATTATAAGTATTTAAACTTAATGATTTAGAAAATTCTAAACTTATATTATTATCCTTTTTTAATAAATATTTTTTATCAAAATTAATAATTCCATTATCAATTAGGATATTATTTTTAATAAAATCAACTGATAATAAATTTTTTTTATTGCCGCAGATTAAATCTTTGTTTTTATTAGTGTTTAATATATGCATTCTAGGTAAAAAATTATTTTCATCTGCATATTTCATTAGATATTTACACTTTTTAGAAAAAAAGGAGCTTATTTCATTTTTATTTATTGAATCATAGTATTGAATTCCTCTCTTTTTATTAAAAAATTAATTAAATTCTTATATTTTTGAATTTTTTAAGTCATTATTATATGCTTGAATAACTAATTAATATAATATTTATATTCTTACGATATACAATTCTAACAATTCTTGTATATTATTTCTATCTCCAATAGTTTTAACAAATTTAATCTCTTCTAGAATAATTATTTCTAGAAAATTATCTGGAATTGTTATTAAAGGAGAAGTTAATTTTTTCATTTTTGAATTTTTAATTTATTTTACAATTTAAAAATTAAATTTATTAAAACCTACAAATCGATATGATAACATAATTCTTGTAAAATTATTTTTAAATCAATAATTTACTTGAAAATAATATAATTAATATGAATTCAAATGTTTCGAGAACTATTTTTTATTTTAAAGATAAGATAATAATCTTAAATAAATTATGATATTTCATTAAAAGAATTCAAAAACATTTAAACTTAATCAAATAAATTTTAAAAATAATTATTTTATAATGGAATCAAAAAATGAAATATATAAAAATATAGATCCTAATTATAGTGAGGAATTGAATGAAATGATTTTAATCAATGAAATTAGTTCAGAAAATAAAGAAAATTTAAAATTTGTTCAAAATCAAAATTCAAAATTAGAAAATGAAGAAGATTTTATTAGTGATGAAGAATTTATGTTAGATTGTTCAAGATTTGGTGATTTGAATGAACTAAAGAATCTTTTCATTGAAAATCCAAGCATTAATATAAATTTTGTCGATAAAAGGAAAAATAATGCTCTCCGTATATTCTATAAATAAAAATAAAATATACTCAATGTTAAAAATTTTTAATTTAAAATTACTTAATATATATTTTAAGTGATTTTTTATTTTTGTAGACATGGCTTCAGCTAATGATAATATGGAAATTGCAAAACTCTTAATAGAAAAAAAAATTGACTTAAATGCCCAAAATGAGTCTGGAAATACAGCTCTACGTAAATAAAATTTTTAATTTTTTAATTTCATCTATTAATATTGAAGTTAAAATTGTAAAGATTGGGCAGCAATTAACGGATTAAAAGACATTGTTAGACTTCTATCTGAAAATGGAATAAAGATAGAAATAAAGAATTATTTAGGAAGAACTGCTGGGGAAGAAGCTTTTGATAAGGGATTTTTTGATATATCAGAATTTTTGGTTGAGAAAGAAGTTTCCATATTAAAAAATATTCAAGTTATTGAAGATGATAAAGATGAAGCATATTTATTTGAGAATGAAGAAATGATATTGAATCAAAATAATAAAGATAATATTAATTTAAATGAGCAAAATGAAAAATGTATTGATAAATAAATTAATATAAATTTTACAATAATTTTTTGATAATAAATTATTTAATCTAACCATCAATTAATAAAAAAAATTTTTATTAATAAGTTTAGGTCGAATTTAATTTTAAAAAATTATTTAAATCCAAAATATTAAAAATTAAAAAAACTTAAAAATTTTATGATAATATTTGTATTTATAAAAATTTTTTAGTAATAATTAAATAAATTTATTAAATTTTCTTTTAATGTACATCAGGTTATTAAATTATTTATAATATAATTAAATAAAGAATCAAATTAATTCAATTTATTGAAAAACTTTGATTATTTGTGATAAAAAGTCTTATAAATAGCTGCCAACTCTACAAATGGG